>TBL_comb47_HYPODRAFT_10001222_pt1 | contig 33446 bp, 40 predicted proteins | sample TroBogypolimnion_40_FD_10682 | JGI IMG/M metagenome (IMG submission 10682)
TCACTTTTAATTCATTAATAATAAATTTATCAATAGAACGATTCCTATAATTAATATAGTCAGTTGTGATAGTCACTTCATTACCCCACGCATCTAATGGCATTTTATCTTAATAATATTATTATAGTTTATTTAAGTGATACTTATTATTCCTCTATAACCAAGATCTTACAGTTATGCCTCCAATTACAGAAGTGACTATATAGTAAAGATCCAGATGAATTTACGTGGGCAGATATTATAAGTCTTCATAATAAATTACACCAATATACACATAAGCATTATAATACTAAAAATAATATGTATTTAAATATTCTTTTAATAATCACTATCATAATCTTTCAAATCAATGCTACAACCTTCTTTTAGATCAAATGTAATCTCAAAATATCCATCATTTTTTGTAATCTTTGATACAACTAGTTTATTTAACTCATTTTCATCAAAATTATCATTTATATTACACATAATATAATTATGATATTTACCAATCACGTATACATTATCGTAATTTCTTTCAGTCGCCATACCCTTCATATCAATAATACAAGGAGTTTCGTGACGACCCCAAATCCATGAGAATGCGAAATAAAATCTTCCTTTGTATTTCTCATTAGGAACTTCCAATTCAACGAGGTCTCCAATAAATTCTGATGGTTTAATATTCTTATAAAGTTCCTTACCACTTGGTAGTTCATAGACACTCATTCCTTCATATCTTCTATTAAATATTAACCGCCATTGCCTTTCTACCTTATAGAATATAGGATAGAAATTATCACAATAATATTCATCACGGCGCAATGTAAATAGGTGCTCTAAACTATCATAATCCCAGTGAGCATATTTATTACTATTAGGAATTCTTTCATATACATCCATATAGATACTTGTTTTATCATATACTGCGTGAAACCGCTCATCTGGGGTTTTTAGATATACTAAATTTTTAGATTCAGATTTTGGAAATCTACTAACAATTGATTCATTTGATGGTTCTTTTTTAACCCATTCTAACCAAGGATATGTTTCATTAATTTGAAGAGTGTTGGAATTCATTTTCCTAATACATAATATGCTGGATAATTTAAATCAATTTTTTATATTTGCTGATATGATAACTATAAATATTAATAATCAACTTAAACAAATTGGAATTCGACCTTTCAGTGAAAAAATGAAACATGATATTGTGTTATTTTATCAAAAGAGTTACAAGATTCAACTATATAGGTAAATGTCTTTCCATAACAATCGGTTGTCTATTTTTAATACATTCATTATAACAAGGTCTTCTATATCTCCCATGGGCCAACATACTCTTCTAGGGAATTGTTCATATATCCATGTATGATTCCTATAATTAGTGTGAGCAAGTGATATCTAAATCAATCATTTAATATTACATCATTGGTAAAAAATAATATAATAAGAGAAATAAATCTTAAATATAGTAATACTAATATGTTGACTTCTATTTATCAAGGTATGGGTACAATAAAGTAGTTTAAAATATATGGAAATTATTTTTTCTTAAATACTCTATTACATGTAACAGTAGATACATCTAATTTATGTAACACATGATCTATATCTCCTCCCTCTTGATTTCCCTCTTGATTTCCTTTTTTATTTTTTCTTGTTTTGATTATACGTTTGCCACCACGATTACGTTGCCGATTTCTCCATTCATCTTGTAATCTCTCACGTCTATTCCATTCATTTTCATTAGCGTAATTTTCATTACCCTTATTAATATTTATATCTTTTATTTTCTTATTAAATTTCTTTCTATAATCTTGATATATTTTATCAGAAATTATTCCTTCTAGTTCTCCAGGATATAAAATAGCATTACAAGTATTTTCCCAACATTTTCCAAATCTTTCTATACCAAACTCTTTATTTTTCATAATAATAGCACCTTCTAAATCATCTTTACATATAAGAAGTTCTTTATGATTTTTACCACCTCTTCCATGATGATGGAATTCATATAAAGGATTCTCAATATCTCCAGCATCTTCTCCGCTAATTATACATGATCCAATATCTGATATTGTTGGTTTTAATCCTATCATAGGAATATTTGGATAATTACGATTATTATTTCTTGTAACATTAGGTATTACATTGGGAAAGTTTGATGAAGAAATATTAAATTTCTTTTCTTCAAGAATTTTTTTTATTTTTTTTGATTCTCTTCTCAATGGGGCATTCCAAGTTTCTTCAATTAATTCATCCAAAGCATCTTCTTCTAACTTTATATCAATATCATCTTGTAGATCTAAAGCATATTCCCTTAGTCGTCTAAATCTTGCGACTTTTTCTTCAATTCCTCCACCTCCAAACTTTCTACAATTATCTGATTGAAAAAATACTTCATCATTACCCTCATTTAATCTTCTTTCAATATTTGAATCAATATTTGCAAATTCTCGTATATCTGATGATGCTAATACTAATTTGAAATGTCGGTGATTTTCTGTAATTCGTCCACATACTGTACACCATTCTACTTCATAATGACCTCTATAACGTTCAAATGCATATGTTTCATATAATTCTTTATTATAATGATGTCCCGTTTTCGCACAATTATGTCCCATAATAAACATACATCCTTCTGTTCTTTCAACAAAATCTAAACATATAGGACATGTTGTCCATTTTATAGGAGCCTTAAAAAATGCATCGTATTTTTCAATATCTGCTTTTGAAGAACCTTTCCATTTTTTTGAACTTTTTGGTTTAAGTAAATATACTATTTCTCTATATCTTTTAGCGAGAGCAATATCATACGCAGTCTTTCTATATTTGTTTTTAAGATTTAGATTAATATCAGAAACATTTAATAATGCTTTAACTGCTTCTATATTATTAAATTCTGTTACTAGCATTAATGGCGTAAATCCTTCATTTGTTTGAGCATTTATATCTGCTCCAGACAATAATAATTCTTGTATCATCAATATACCATCATTATTAGTATATTCATTAATATTAAAACATATAATATGTAATGGTGTATTACCCTCTTTGTCTTTCATATCAATTTTAGGATGTTTCTTTAAAATTAATCTTACAATTTCTAAATCTTTTAAAACTGCTTGATTTAAAAATGTCATACCATAATTGGTTTGATAATTTATATCTATTTTATTAGAATCTAATAATACTTTTATTATTTCTATTTTTATTTCTGAAGATCTCTTTAGTATTGCTGAAAATAATGGATTTGTCTCATGATTTGTATCATCAATTGATGGATCTGCTTCTTTTTCTAAGAGTAATTTTAAAATATCCAATTTAATATCATTATCATTATTAGCAGTTACACAATGAAATAAAGCAGTATACCCCATATTATCTCTAGCATTAATTTTAAGATCTGGGTCAATTAACAATTGTAATATAGTTTTTTTATATTTATTATATGGCTTACTTTGCATATCACATGCATGCATTAGAGCAGTAACTCCATTATAATCTCTTATATTAATATCAATATTATTATAATCTTTACTATCAAGTAATTTCTCAATTATAGAACTAGTTCCATTTATAGAAGCATACATTAAAGCAGTTCTACCAGATTTATCTTTTAAATTAGGATCTGCTTTATTAAATAATAAACCTTCTATAAGCTTATAATTATTATGTGTTGATTCTCGCATTAATGCCGTAAGCCCATTATCATCTCTTTCATTAATATCACCACCATCATCAATAAAATCTTTTAATTCTTTTTTATAATTTATTGTATTTATTGTATTTAAGCGATAATATTTCTTTAAAAATTTATGTATATTTTTTGAATTATTTGCCATCTAATAGTAAAAAGACAAGAAAATTAAATGATTAAATAATTATATAGTAATGCTTTCATAGGATCTTCGGTAACATAAATTAGAACAGAGTTATCCCATTATTACCATGTAGATTTAGATTTGCTTTATTTCTTAATAATGCTTTTACAATTATATAACTTCCTTAGCATTTTCCTTTTAGATCAACATCTTTTTCATCTAAATCATTTTAAATATATCTTTTGAATTCTTAGTCATCTATATATAAATAATAGTATAATAATATAGATAATGTCTAATAATACTAGAAAAAATAAGAATATTAATTTAGAAGAAATATCATTTAAAGAACTTTATCCTCAATTAGAATTATCATTTTCTGAAGCGCAAGAATGGTTAATTGATCATTTAGATTCTGCTATTTTTAAAAAAAGAGATAATGCGGGTGATACAATTTCTTCTATTCCAATTCTACAAAAAATTGTTAAAGAAGGTATGATAACAGAAAATTCTCAAGAAGGAACTATATCAAAAAGTTTTAATAAAGAATCTAAAATGTTCTATAAAATAAAAGAAAGAGCCTATTTATCAGGTTTTATGAAACATGCTAAATCATTTAAGTTTGTTGATTGGATTAATACCTATACTGATAAAGTTGCCTTTATTCCAGCAATTGTTCCAAAAAATATTGATACTAGTATAAGAAAAAATACAACATCAATTGCAGTAACAATTGGAACAAGTTCTAAAACACAAATATCAGAAAATAATTATACTAAAGAAACTAGTATGCCTCAATATTTAGATGAAGAAACATTTCATAATATTAAAAAAAATTCAAATATCAAAAAAGATGAAAATGTTTATTTAATATGTATATTTGATCCTAAATATGGACGATTAGCAAGTTCTAAAGATGGATTATATAGTGATGTATTAAAAGCGTTAAAAATCAAAGCCTAAAAATATAGAACATTAATAATATAGAATACTATGGCATTAATAACACAAATAAAAGAACAAGATTATTTTATAACAACTTGGAAACATACAAAAGTTATTCCACAAATTTTACAAACATGTAGCATTCATGAATTTGAAACAATTTTAGATCTTGCTTCAGAAGCTCTAAAATCGCTTCGTGAATCAGCAATTTCTTTAGAATTTCAAGATATATTGCACAAAACAATAAAAGAGTTTGAACAAAAGAAATTTGATGAATTAGAAAATCAAAAAAAACAATATGAAGAATCGCGAATTCGTGAAACAACAAATCTAAAAAAAGAAATTCATCAACTCCAATCTCATTTAGAACAATTAAATAAAACATATCAAGTATTAAATCACAATTTTCTTAATTTACAATCTAATTCTCAAGAAAATTTTGATAAATCTTTGAATAATGCTCTATATCAACAAAAACAATCTTTTGAATATCAACACTCTAAAGTAGAAAATATTTATAAAGAACAAATACATAAACTACAATCCTCTTTGGAACAATATACTAACCACGCAATTACTCAAAATATTTCAAGCAATAAAGGAAAATCTGGTGAACAGAATTTTGACGCATTAGTTGGAAACTTTACAACATGGGTAATTGAAGATACTTCTAAAACTCCTCAAAGTTGTGATAGATTTGGAGAAATTCGTGGATGTAAAACATTATTTGAAATTAAAAATTATAGTTATAATATTCCTAAAAAAGAAATTGATAAATTTAAACGAGATATGGAAGTCCATAAAGAATGCCATTTGGGAATTTTTATTTCATTAAATACTAATATTGTTGGAGGAATACAAGATTTTTTTTATACAGAATTCTCTTCATCTAATCAATTATTAATTTATATTCAACAATTTAACAATTATGATCATAGCACTTTATTTTCCATTTTAAATTCTTTAATTGATATTGCTCTTTTATTAAATTCTAAATGTATTAGTATTGAAACAGATTCCAATCTACAAACAAAAGTAGATTCTATTAAACCAATGTTACAAACACAAATTAATAATATAACAAATATTATTAAAGAATTAAATAATCATACAAAGTTTATTATTGATTCTATTCAAAAAAATAATTCTTCTATTAAAGGTCATTTGAATGTTTTACAATATTCAATTACATCAATATTCCAAACATTATTTCACGATACAATAATTATAGATTCATCTGAAGAACAACAACCTCCTAAGAAAAAAATAGCTAGAAAGAAAGAAAACTGAAAATCAAAATAACCAAGTCATTCTTGATTTTAAATCTTCATGCGATATTGTCCAAAATCCAATTACTTGATCTCTGTATCCACCACTTACTATCCAAGATTCTTTTCTTTTATCATACACAGCACCTTCAGCAAATGATATTTGTGTAATATCATTAGTATTTAATCTTTCTTCAGTAAAACCTTTTATAAGCCATTTATTAGAATCTACTTTTGTAAAAGCTACACACCAAATATTATAATTATTCTTAATAATTGTTTTATGAACAAAAATATAATATATTTTTTCTGTTGGATGTAATACTGGAGGACTTCCTCCACATATACCAGCACCTAATGGATTACACATTTCTTCACTTACATTTATAATATTCATTAAGGAATCAAATTCTAAAATAATTAATGGATTTGGATAATATACCATACATAATTTTTCATCATGTGTAAAAAATCCCCAATTTTTCTCTAATCCATCTTTATGATTTCTTCCAATTGGTAATTGAATAAATTCGTTTATTGTTTTAGATTCATTATCATATTCACTAAATAATATAATTGGATAATATGTAAATGATATATGTGCTTTATTATTAAATAACCATAATCGTGGATCTTCATATTTCTTTTCTTCTCCTACAATAATTGTATATTGAGTTTCATACTCCCAACTATAAGGTTTCATTACTGTTCCACTAATAATACCATCACATCCATTTTTTTCACGATATACTACTTCTAATGTATCATCTTCATTTTCAATATAATAACTTAATTCATCTGTATTATGTTTACGCACTAATATTCCAGCATTTATTGTATAAATCATACCTTCATATATAGTTGGCAATGCACATTCTGTAAAATTCATATATTTAAGATACATAATTTATCTTTAAACAAATTATTTATCTTAAATAGATGTGGATAATTTATTGTATAAATCATACCTTCATATAGTTGGCAATGCACATTCTGTAAAATTCATATATTTAAGATACATAATTTATCTTTAAACAAATTATTTATCTTAAATAGATGTGGATAATTAGTTCTCTTGTAATTCTTCATATATTTATCTGGACATTTATGTTTATTGGAGGTATTTTTTCTGATAAAATACTCTTACTTAATATTTTTATTATATTACCTCTTATTTTTATTACTCAATGTCAGCAAAATCATCCTATATTAAAATATAAAATAAAATATATTATTAATAATCAAAATTTATTTTCAAATATAAATATTAATCCATATAAAAAATGCTGTAATTCCTTATATAATTCTGAAGTTGACAATTTAGTTGATGAATTAAAATATGATAGAAAAGATATTGAAAACGCATATGCTATTCTTAAATTATATGAAAATAAATTTATTCTTCCAAATTGTATTGATTATGGAAAAAATATATTTTGTAATAGTTTCCGAAACCCTTTTGATGCTCAAGGTCTTATTGTAATTGGTTATATCTTCAATACTTATGTATATCTATATAAACATTATAAATCACTTATTTCTTTGCTGTAATCATAACATTCTTATGAGTATTTTCAATATTATATAGTTTCGCAGCAGAAGATACTTCCGAATCCTTACATCCAGTATACTCACGTGCGATATAAGAATATGTACGACCTTCTTCTTCTATCCATTTTTTTAGATTTTCTTTTGTAAGAAGATCCTTGGGATTAATTCCTTTTACAAGATTTTCTTTTCTCTTCTTTTCTTCTTGTTCCTTTTGCCAGATCTTTTGTTCCTTTGAATCTTTGAACTTCTTTTCTTTTACTTCAATAATATTTTCTTCTACTTTTGCTTCTACTTTTGCTTCTACTTTTGCTTCTACTTTTGCTTCTACTTTTGCTTCTACTTTTGCTTCTACTTTATTTTCCATAATTTTTTTAATATACGAATACTCTACTGAAATACGATTCATAAGTGCTTCATGAATATCTCTCATTCCATATTTACCAATTAATATCGCAAGATCCTCCTTTAACGATGAAGTCATTTTCTATAATAATAATAAAAATGGGTTTAGACCGACGGGCATTTCAAACCGGCACTTACATACTGTTTGTTACTTTGGAATAACGAACAATTTGTGGATATTCTGTAATCAGATTAACCTTACACTTATCATTGTATAGACGAATACCAGCAGCACCTTTGATTTCGGAAATAAGATTACAGTGCGTCAAATTATACAAGTCCTTGTAATGAACCTCAGTGTCCCACTCCCCTTCACTCTTGTCCCAGCCGAGTTCTGAATTTGTAAGCGTGAGTTCAATGAGAGGACCAAGAATACGCTTTGTTGTGCCCGTAAATGTCGCTACAGCGACTAGCTGACCGTTGGTCTTACTTTTGACGAACCACAGTAAATCACCTTCTCTTGCAGTAGTGAGAAATCCCTTTGCGAACGAGTGTTTTGAAATAATTCCCCAAATAGATTTTGAGGAAGAAGCATTGAAGTGAACCCCGTCACCAATGTAAAGAAGGAAATGGTTCGGCATATTGGATTGATAATCTGGCGTCGTGATGGGTTCTACTTAGCAACCGTGATGCGTCAATTTTTTCACAAAGTGCCGGTTTGAAATGCCCGTCGGTCTAAATAATCAATTTTTATTTATTTGAACAATCATTAACATTCAGCGTAGATCTAAATATATTTAATAAGACATAAATATAGAATAAATACAAGAATAAGAGAACAAATAACCCAAATTCCTAATACTATATTCATACATGTATATTCATTTGTATCTTCAAAATATTCCTCTTTATTAATAATATTATCTTCATAAGAATCTTGTAAAATACGCCTTAAGGGAACATAATTATCACCAATATATACACTATTAATTAATTTATTATTATCATTTACCCATTTCCAAATACTATCATGTATTGTATATATATTCTCTTTATCACGTGTGTATTCATATACTTTATTATCAATATCAAGATACGCTGCCGAAACACTGGATTTATTTTCTTGTTGAATATATAATTTTATATTATTTCCATTACAATATGATTTAATATATTCATAATAATATACTTCATCATTTATAAAATCATTTACATAATCCATTAAATCTTCTTGCTCTAGTAATGGCATTGAATCATTTGTATTTGTAGATGACGTGCTAATAGGACTAGAAGGCAATTTCATTTCTATAATACAATCCATACCTATTTTACCAACTCAATTTTTTAAAAATTAATTAGCATATGTTAAAGCACCTCTTCTATCTTCTGTAATATATGATGCCCAAGTATCAACAATAAGACGCATTTCAGTATTTTTATTTGTCCCAGCAATCTGCTCTAGTTCTAAATATAATGTCGGTTTATCTGCGGTTGAAAAGTTTATACTTCCTTCTGGTTGATGAGCATATGGAACAGATTTTCCTTTTTGTTCTCCTAAATCCCAATTCATAACTGATAAACCAATTCCTCCATATCTATCTTCTTTCACATGTTGTGTTAATATATTCCATATAAGTGAAGAAAATAGAGATTCTCTATCTCGTGAAGCAATTAATAATGAAGCATTAATATAATATTGACCATCTGATGTATCTGATTGAATCTTCCATAAATGATTAGCATCTATATCACTTTTTTGACGTAAGAAAAAAATAATTCTTGATGCTGGATGAACAGCATCAATTCTTCGCGTAGTTGAAGCTGTAGCTCCACGAATAAGTGGAGCATAATCTTTATCATTATAATGAAATATATTTTCATATAATCGTGAAAATGGATATTCAATAGAAGTATCTACTAATTCTTTTTGAGTATCTGGATCAACATATATATGTCTTGTTTCTAAATATATCGTTGGTTGCCCTATATTATATCTATCAAGTGTAGTAATTGGAATAAATGTTGTAGAATTTATTTGAACTTTCATATCATTTCTTCCCCATGGCTGTGGTTTTGTTTGAGAGTTACTTGTTTCAACTAAATCTTCTAATGAACGTAATTTACAACGTAAACGAATATTCTGCGAACGAACCGCAAATGATGGAAATCCTCCATCATTAATATGTTGACATCCTATTAATGGAAGTTCAAGCCTTAATGTATTTGGATTTCCATTACGACTAATTGATACAACTGATCCGTCATGATATCCAACTAAAGTATTTTCTAAAATAGCAGAATTAATAGAACCTCTTGTAAATCTTGTAGCATATAGCGCATCACCACTAAACTCTTGAATCATAATTTGATCTTGATATACTTGAATATTCTCAAATAGAAAATATCCAATTCCTTTTGTATATCCATAAGAGTTTCCATTCAAATCTGTTACAACACTTTTGTTATATTCTATATTTTTCTTATTATATGATTGATTTGGATACCATGTAGGTAAATCTATTAATAATGTCGGATGAGTAAAAATGTCTCCAGCAACTTCAAATTCAAACTCTATAATTTTATTAAAATCTGTATTATTAATTGGTGGGATTTTTCTTCTTTCATGGACAAATGCTGGAACTCTTTTATAGTTATTACGAAAAGGACTTACTGATGTTAAAGCGTCTGCTTGAAAATATACATCTTTATTTCCCCTTGCCACGAGCTCATAAAGAGCTCCTTCACTACTAAGTTCAGTCATACTACCTACTCAAATAATTTTATTTTAAACTAGTAGATGGCTCGTAAGTGGGATGCTTATGTTATAAATTTAGAATCTGCTCCCGAAAGATGGACTCATATGCAAAATGAATTTAAAGATACCGTATTAAATGTAATACGATGGCCTTGTCAAAAATCTACAAATGGTAGAGGCTGGGCAGAAGTTGGTAAAACATATGCTGATATTATGAGAAAACATATGGAAACAGATCCTGAATTTAAACAATTATGTATTGTATTTGAAGATGATGCGTTTCGTACTCAAGATAAAGATACCTTTAATAAAAGAATTACTGATATTTTTACATATTTAGAAGAACACACTGGATCATATAGTCATTTTCAAGGAGGTGGTGTTTATCCTCAACCATCTAGTATTGAATCCGAAAATCCTTTAATAATTCGATGTAATTATATTACATGCACTACATTTACTGTATTTGGTAAAGATGCTGCTAATTCTGTATTTGATTATGAGAAAAATATTGATACAGTTTCTGACCCTATTGATAATTATATTGGTCAAAAGAATTCTGGAAAAATACTTGCTCCTTTCCCTAGCCTCGTTTGGCAAATTATAGGATTAGCCTCTAACATATCATCATCCGATCAAAAAGTGACATTAAATGAAGCATTTAGAAACTCTCATAAAGAATTATTAGCATTTGTTAAAAGTAAAAATATAAATTGTAATAATTTTTCTGGAGGATCTAGAAAAAAAAATAAAACACTTTCTTTCTTACAAAAGACTAATAATATATTTTTAAGAAAAGTTAAATCATTAAATATATTTAAGAAACACGGGGTTTCTTCAAAAAAAACTCGCAAAATTTATCGGAACGCCAAGGTAATGTAAGTCTTCCTTTCCTTCCATATCTATGAAATTCTATATCAATTTCTTGTATTTTCTTTTCTTCTGATTTAATCCACATATTTAGATGATTCTTAATTTCTAAATATGCTGGATCTGTTTCGGCAATTCCTAAATCTCTTATCTGTTTTATAAGATTTACTGCCTCTTTTGCTTTTTCTGCCATTGATTTTATTTCCATATTTTTGTTACGTAATTTTGGTTTAAACTAGTATTTAGTTATATATATAGTAAAAATGTGTGGAATATGGTTTTGTTTAGGAGAATTCTGTACGGCAAATTATGAATACTACATTAATAATATTAAAGGACGTGGTCCAGAATCTACACATATTGTAGATTTACCAAATATTGGAAAACTTGGATTTAATAGACTTGCTATTAATGGCCTTAATGATGAAGGCATGCAACCTATGTACTACAGTAATAAAATTGTTTATATGTGTAATGGAGAAATCTATAACTGGGCTAACTTAGCAAAAGAATATAATATTGTAAATAAATCTCAAAGTGATTGTGAAATTATTGGAGAACTTTATTACAAAAATAGAGATAGTATTACTGATTTTTTTAGACTTCTTGATGGCGTATTTTCTCTAATTATAGTTGACCTAGAACGTAATTTAGTTATTATTGGTCGCGATCCTTATGGCGTTCGTCCATTATATATTGGTGATAATAAATATTTTGCTTCAGAAATCAAAGGACTTCATCCATTGTGTAAAAATATTGAACCATTTATGCCAGGAACATATCAAGTTTATAGTTCTATAAATCAAGAACTTATTGAATCTAATAAATATATTGAAATTCCTTTTCTAAAGAATCCTCATTATGATAATCTTACATTAGCAACCATGGGTTTACGCGCATCTCTTGAATCTGCGGTTCAAAAACGTATGCTTACTGAACGTCCAGTTGCTTGTCTCCTAAGTGGCGGATTAGATTCTAGTTTAATTGCTTCTCTTGTTGCGAAAAATCTTAGAAATCTTGGATTGCCTCCTTTAAAAACTTTCTGTATTGGCATGGAAGGTTCCACTGATGCTAAATATGCGCGAATAGTAGCAGATTTTATTAAATCAGATCATACTGAAATTATTCTTACACCTGATGACTTCTTCAATGCTATTCCACAAGTTATTCATGATATTGAATCCTTTGATACCACTAGTGTTAGAGCAAGTGTTGGTAACTGGTTAGTAAGTAAATATATTAAAGAACATACTGATTGTAAAGTTGTATTTAATGGCGATGGTAGTGATGAAATTTTTGGCAGTTATATGTATTTCTATAATGCTCCTAATAACTTCGAGTTTGAAAAAGAATGTTCAAGATTACTACAAGATATTCATTATTTTGATGTATTGCGAAGTGATAGAAGTATTTCATCGCATGGTCTCGAACCAAGAACACCATTTTTAGATAGACAATTTGTTCAAGTTGCGATGTCTATTCCCACAGAATTTAGAAGACCTGTGAAAGGAACACAAGTAGAAAAAAGTATTTTACGAAACGCATTTAATGATGATATAACACTACCCGACGATGTATTGTGGCGAAAGAAAGAAGCATTTAGCGATGGAGTAAGTAGTTTAGAAAAATCTTGGTATGAGATTATTCAAGAAAAAGTTGCTACTTTAGTTCCTGATAACTGGCAAGAAATTGCAAAAATATTTACTCATCTTTCTCCTACAACTCCAGAACAATTTTATTATAGAATTTTATTTGAGAAAAACTATGAAAATCATTCAAATATCATTCCATATTTCTGGATGCCTAAATGGTCTCCAGATGCTACCGATCCTTCTGCGAGAACTTTAAAGAGTTATAATAATTAAATATAGTATGAAGGTATTAGTTNTTNTATTAAAGCTGACCCAAATATAGAAGAAAATTATATTAGTAATAATACTATATATATTAAATCTGAAGAAAAATTTGATAATATATTCTATAAAACTCAGCAAGCATTAAAATATTTTAAACCAAGATTTAATGAATTTAATTATATTTTTAGAACAAACTTATCTTCTTTTATTTTTTTTGATAAATATATAAAATGGTTAGATACTCTTCCATCTCAACAAGTTTATAATGGTTATATTGGATGGCATGGAGAATATCCATATACAAGTGGTTGTGGATTCACTATAACAACAGATATCGCAAATTTATTTATAGATTATAAAAATGGAAATTATGTTATTGATGATGTTACATTTGGTAAAATATGTAAAGAAAATAATATTCCTATTACAACCGCACCATGTCAAATGTTATTTATGGAATCATTAGATAGAGAAATTACTTTATTTAATACTTTTGATAAAGCATTTCATTTTAGAATTAACTCTCCTCGAAAAAATGAAGATATAACTATTTACTATAATTTACTTAAAATTTATTATAATATAGATATTAATAATATGTTATAGATATATTATTTTTTATAAAAAATTGATTCATTTTTTTATATATCGATATATATAGTTAAAATGCCTATTTGTCTTGCTATTAAAGCGACGGGTGGAAGATGTACTAATCAATGTAATGAAGCAGATACACGTTGTAAGATGCATCTAACAATGATTACTAAGCATGGAAAACATACAATTGAACTTGATGAACTAACCCATTTTCATTCTTATGAAAAAAAAAAAATAATGGCCGCTGCTATTCAATATTTTAATACTATAATAGCTCTTTATAATGGTATAGTGTGGCAGAATAGTAGAAGATTAAAAGAAATTTATAGAATTTATATAAGGATTCCAAATATTTTAATTACAACACATAATAATGAATTAAATACATTACTAGTAAGACACCAAAATGAAATTTATCAAAAATTAAATATTAATGCGATGCCAATTATATCAATAGTTCGTGCTCCAATCATAAATATATTTCCAGAAGACTTAGACGCAGAAATACATGCAGAATCACGACATTTACAAACTGTAAACGTAGCACAACAAATAAATATAGTTGCCGGTGAACTTGGTATTTTAGCAAATGATAAACAAAATATTCATACTACTCGCATTGTAAATGATACAAAATTAATAATTGATAAAGTTTTAAAGATTCCTGTTCCAGCAGAGTATTCTACTAATACTCTTATAACAATTGGTGAAATCATTTTAGAATGTAAATTATCTAAATATGCGGCTTGGCAGATGACCGCTAAGTATTGTGCGGATGAAGTTATTTATGAATATCCGGCTGGTATTTACGCACGACTATTAAATAGTGTATGGCAATATATTAAAGGGTCTCCAGATAAAGAAGATTTAAAAAAGATTCTAAGATCTGAAATGGAAGATAATATTGGAATGTGTGCTCAAGGTAATCTTTCTAGATTATGTAATATATTATCTGGCTATTTGGATGGATTAGTAATTGAAACTTCTGGTGAAAAGCTACAACGACTTATGGCAGAATTATTTAAACAAAGTATTTCTAGTGATGAAAAACTTATTGCTGGAAAAAAAATTCTTGATAATCTCAATGTTGATAAAGATAGTTGGAACGCATGGTTAGAAGCATTGCTGTAATAATCTTTCATAACATACTTTCGGAGAAAGATTTTCTAATATAAATTCTCTTGGATTATAACTACGAGTTTGTATTTTTTCTAGAGTTGGTTTTAATTCATTTAAGTCATAAATTACTTCTCCACATCTTTCATCCCAATATGAAATACTTGTTGCTTTTAAATCATAGTTATCTTTATATTCAATATAACTATGACTTCCTTCACTATTTACTTCATCGTGGATTGTTTTTACATTTAATACTAGAAGTGGAACATTCATTGAAAGTGCTTCTTCTAACGCAAATCCTTGTGATTCATGGCATCCTACCCATATTCCAAACTTTACTTTTTGTAGAATTTCAATATATTCTTCTTCTTTATATTTACCACATATAATATTTACAAATGAAATATTATTTTCTTCTAAATATTGATTTATATAATTATAAATTTTTTTGTCTCTTCCTTTATAATAAACAAAACAATTAAGTGTTTTATCTGTATTATCTGGTTTAAATCTTTCTATCTCTACTGGAAATGGTATTGCTTTTACTGGCATACATAATGGTTTGAAATTACTATATAATTCTTTAACCCATGGAGATAAACATGTATATGTTGAATTTTCAAATCGTATATCTAATGTCCATGGCTCATTAGGAAATACAAAATTATGAGGTCCAAATAATAGTTTCTTGGCATTCGGTATTTGTGAACTATGATAAAATCCTGTTGGTATCCATACTAAATCATATAATATATTTGGATTATATTCTTTATCAATTATCGCATTTGCTTCTTTTGCTATTAAGTTAAATCCTATTTCATTCTTAATATGTGCTTTTCCTATTTGAAGAAATCTAATGGAGACGATTTCATTCTGTGAAATAGATGTCATATTTGAAAAACAAAAAATTGATTTAAATAGAAGTTTTCTGGCAAATAGAAAAAATGGCAGCATCATGTAAAGGAAGAACTGTTAGTGATATTAAAGGTAAATATTATCTTCCATTTTATGATGAAAATAATCAACCTCTAAAAAAATATTATCACATTCCTGTATATTGTAATAATAAACCATTATCTACAAGTGATTTATGTGGAATATGCTCTGAAAAAGAAAGAAAACTTTTAACATATATTATTAAAGAAAATATATTAAAAAATCCAAATGGTAGTTCTGTATGCCATCCATCAGTTCTTCATGGAAAAATAGATGAACCTATTCCAGTATGGAGTCATATTGAAGGTGGTATATGGTTTAAGAAAATGCTACAGAAAGAATATAGAAAAGAACCAGAATTAATAATGACAAAAAAAGGTATAGATGAAAAAAAAATAAATGAAGTTATATCAAATCTAAAAGGAAAAAAAAATCAAAAGATTGAAGCATTATGTAAAGAATTTCCAGAATTATCTATAAATGCTGCTTCTAAACTTCTTAAAAAACCACCAATTCCAATTGAAAGTATTATTATAAGTCTTCAAGATAAATGCTATATTGATGAAGATAATAAAAAAAATGTTGATGATATTAAAGAAATATTTATTAAATCTATTACTATTTCTGGTAAATCATATTATTATCATGTAGAATCTTCAAAAGTTTATACAAAAGATTATATTTATGTTGGAAGATATAATACTCGCGAAGAAATTCTAGAAATAGATTATGCTGATTCTGATACAGAACCATCTTTTATTGTTTAGCATAAAATGCTTTCATTGATGCTGGAAAGTGCTCTTCTAATAGTTTAGATACTACCGCAGCATATTCACGAATTTCTTTTTGTGCTTGTGGATCTAGACGAAGAGCACATAGTCGCATATAAGCATATAATGAAGCAGTCTCAATAAATTCAGTATACATATTCTGTGGTAAAATTCCTCGTGCTACTTCTGGTGCTACTTGATTATCAAGTAATTCGTTATAAAGCACAAGTGATTGTTTTGTAAATATTCTAATTTTTTGAACCATATCTTCATTTGTATCTACACTAGTATCCTTAGAACCTTGTTTTTTATTTTTATCACGCCCTCTGAGTTCAGTAGGTACAAATATTTCTGGCTCATCATCTACATAACGACGTGATACTTCATTACGAGCAAATCCAATTGTATGACGAAACCATTCTCGTGCTACGAAAATAGGCATCTTAAGACGAAAACGAATTTGAGGATGGAAGAATGGACTAATATGATTATGATTTACTAAATAATTAATAAGTTTCTGATCACCTTCCTTAAACTCTGTTACTTCCTTCGCAAAACTTACACGAGCAGCATTTACTACTGTAAGATCATTTCCAAAAGACTCTAAAAGTTCAACTGAACCAATATTATCAAGCACTTTCATTCTTTTTATAATAATAAAAATTGGTTTAAGTTAAAACCAATTTTTTTCATTTTTGTATATTAGAATGGATACACTTTTATATTATATATATTCTTATACAGATAATAAACATACTTCTTTAAAAATATATAATATGATTAATATCGCATCTGTATTACATGGAATTAGAAAAGGATGTATTATCACTGGTATATTAAATGAATATGTTAATGATTTATTAAATAAATTATCTAGATATAAATTATATTATTCATTATATCCAGTTCAAACACAAAAAGATACAAAAACAATAATTATTTCTAAATTACCTTTAAAAAGAGAAACTAATCTTGATACTGATGTTGGTAGAGCACTTGGATATTTTAATCCTTCAGTAATGACTAATCTCGCAAATTATCATAATAGAGTATATATATTAATTGAAGTTAAAACTTCTGATGGAGAAATAATTTCTATTAATTTTTTTCCACAAAAAATAAAAATTCCTAAAAAAGAATATCAAGAAATTCTTGATACAATGGCTGATAAACTTTTAACTATGCCTTTAATTGAAGGCTTTAAAATTATTAAAGCAATACCAGTTGTTGAGTAAGTTTCCATAATCCATCAATACTACAATTCTCCTTATACCATTGCTTAGATACTTCAGACATTTCTAACCATTTTTTATCAGAAATTAATGAAAGTTTTTTCTTCAAGTCTTCAGGATTCTGAACTCTTAGATAATGAATTCCTTCTACTGGAGGATTCGCATAGAAATCCATATCTACTTCTGGAGCACATACTGGAACTGTACCAAATGCCATACATTCTACTTCTCTATGACATTTCTTTCCATAACCAGCCAAACATAATCCATACTTCGCATGTGCAATTGCTTCTAAATATTCTAACTCTGATAATACTGCTTTTTCTGTTAAACTATAATCTTCGCATACTGACATCCAGTCCCATTTACTTCTATTATTCTTTTGAACTTCGTTCTCAATGCATCCATAAAATACTAATTCTTTTGTTTTTTCTATTTTTTGTCTAAGAAGTTCTTCAACAAGTCTTGGCCTTCGTGGCCAAAAACTCCATGATTTAGAATTTGGCCCAATCGGTTTCGGATTTCCAAATAATGCTTTCTTCCAAGTCTGTTCTTCTGCTGGAGCATTTTTTATCCAATCATAATTTGGCCTATCATATAATAAAATATTACCAACACCATTCAACCATATATTTGAACTATTACCTATTTCTTTTGTTATAAATCCTCGTTCTACCCACATATCTACTAGTTCACGGAATGAATCTCCCTTATGAGAATATAATCCACTGCTATTTGGAATACTAATTACTGGTAAATTATTTACATTTTTCTTATTATTTAATACTTCAATAATCTTCTTACGAGTAATTGATGCTAAATTTCCCTTAGGAACTAAGTGGATCTTATGTTCTAATCCACATGCTTTTGCTATATGATGAATCTCTCCATTCAAGTTCATCTCATTTTGAATATCAAATAATTTAGAATTAGGTTGCATTGCCCATATATATCCCCATGCCCATAATGTATCATTGTTACAATATAAAATAGTTGTAGTAGCCTTTTGTAGAATCGCTACTTTTCTAGATACTTCTGTTGTAGGATAAATTACTTTTATAGATCCATATAATTCTTCTAATTCTTTTACAAATTCTCGTCCAATAAATTCATCATCCACGCATACTACTACTGATTCTTCTTCATAAGATGGTTTTATAAATCCACGCAAAATCTCCATTTCTTCTTTTGATACATCTAAATTATCATTTGGTAACATAACATATGCTTCGTCCATAAAAGCAACTTCATTTTCTGTTTGCGATAATACTGGCATCTTAGTAGTATTCCAATTAAATAAATACAGTGCTTGAATAAAAGATTTTATATTAGGGCACCAAAACTCTCCATCTTTACCATATTTCTCACGCATTAATAAAATTTTTGGTAGATAATATAATAAATACTTTTCTGGAGATTCTAATATATTCGCTGGAAGGGGCGCTACATATCCTTTCTTTACCTTAATACTTGGAGATAAGGTGCTAATACCCGATTGAGACCAGTAATCTGTAGCAATCTTTGAAGATCCGACATATATCTTATCATAATCATATACAAGTCCATGATTTGTTTGAAATATATTCGTAAATTTATAAATAGGAATTGTTTGTTCATCATATATACTAGAACCACTCATATCATATAAATATTTCTTTTCTTTCGCTAACATTTTACAATATGTAGATGCTTTATTTGATTCTATCTTTCTAGAAAATCCTTCATATTGTAATTTAGAATCTACATAATTCTTTGATATTGCTGTAACTGCCTCCATATCATGAAGACCAGTTGGTTCTATATATAAATATACATTCTTATTTACAATTTCATCTTTATCATATGTGCGAATATCTGATTCATGAACATGATGTGTCTTTATAGATAATGATGGATTTACTACTAAAAATTTATTTCGTAGCATTTCACATGTTACTGCGTTATCACATCCAGACATACCAAATGAAAAATGAAAATCTTCAAATTTCCATATTCTATTAATTACACTTGTAGAACTTACCACCCATGTATCTTGAGAATCATCACGAGGACCAAAAATATTACCATCATGCTCATAACGAAGTAATGCTAAAAATTTATCTTCCAGAATTGTTGACCAAAGAAGACGTGCTGTATCATCTAAATAAATATCCGCATTCGCAAATACAACAATACAATCTTTAGGAATATTATCTTGAATATATTTTAATACATCATCATAGAAAAGACGTTTATTAATTACTACTTGCATAATCTTAGAATTATTAAATTGTTTTGAGTAATCTTCTTCATTTAGCAAAATTATAGAATCAATAAATTCATTTTCACAATTCTTTTTTAAACAACCATCTATTTCTTTACATCTTTTATTTTGAGATGATTTATAATATTGAGTAATAAAATAAAGTTTCTGCGGTGATATTAAACTATCTCTTACTTTTAGCCCATAAAGATTTCTTGAAGTTTCTTGTAAAGGAAATGATTCCTTAAAACGAAGCACTAAAGCAACTAATATACAAGCATCATTTATTGTTTTATCCCATGCGTTTTCTAAAAAACTATATAATAAATTAAGTTCTTCTAAACACAATATATTACGAATTTTATTTTCTTCAAAAAATTTTAATCCAATTACATCAAGTACTTCCTTTGAAGCAAATATTATCTTTACTTTATTATACCCCCCTTCATAAATCCATTGAATATCTTCTTTACTTATACATATAATTACATCTACATTAATAATTTTCTTATAATTTTCAACACCAATTACTCCTACATCATACCTATTCCATGGAATACTCTTATCAACAATAGAATCTAACCATACTAATGTCTTTTTTGATCTCCATGTTGAGGTGCCATGTTTTAAAAGACGTATCTCTTTACCTGTTTTATGATGACGACCATACATTCTCTTATTAATAATTCATAAATAACTTTTAAACCACTTTTGTTTGTAATTGTTATATACGTAAAATCTATTATATAAAGAATATCGATTATTTTTATATGGATTCTATTACCTGTTCATTATGTAAAAAAACGGGACATTCTTCTAGCAATTGTCCAGATTTACATGATCCGCTCAAAGAAGGTTTCTATTCTGGAGGTGGAGATGCTCAACATACCCACAACGAGGAAGAAGAAACAATAAAATGCAAAGCCTGTTGAATTCGGTTATACCATTTATAATAAATCCGGTTGCTCTTATTGTGATAAGGCAAAAATGTTAGTAAAAATTGATAATCCTACTATTATAGATTGTGATGAATATTTAATTGATAATAAAGAAGAATATCTTCAATTTATCAACAATTTAATTGGTGGTTATAGCGATCTATTAACATATCTTAAGATAATGCCTCTTATGTATTAAAACCATTAAACTACAATCAACATTTCAGATGTTTTATAAATTCCTACCATATAATTATTAATACTCCATGGGGCCGGCGGCGCAAAAACACTCTGGTTATAAAAATTACAAATCTCCGATTCTTTAAAAAAGAATATTTCAAGGGTAGGATGGAACTTTCTAACCTCCGAGGTAAACCTCAACTTCCAAAAGATATTAAGTATTTATTTCCAGTTGAACTTATAAGTCTTATTCATTCATATGTCCCCAATTATGAAAAAAAAATCTTGAAAACTCCCAGCCCAAATCTTCAAAAAGAACTTACTAAAATTCAAAATATTAAACTTCATGGTAAATCATCAACATACATGTATGATTTAGAAGATTTCTGTTTGGATTAAAATATACAAATATATTGTGTCTGAAACTAAAACTAATATCTATATTCTTAATCTGGGAATGCTACATAGAATATTGTAGAGGCGAAGGCAGTGATTGGACTCGTCGGTTACAATCTATTAGCATTATATGGTATAAACATTTGTTTCTTAGAATATAGAGATGAATCTTAAAAAATATTGCACACAATACTTAAATGAACCAATACTTATTAATAAATTTTTAATTATATCAACTCTAAAAGAACAATATCATCCAAGCACTATGATTTTACAAAAACTTATGACTTTTAATATCTTACAAAAAGATCCATATTTAGAAGATTGGTTTATTCAATGCATTAAAAAATTAATAATAAATAAAAATACTACTTTTTCTTGTCCTAAAAATTATGAAGATATTTTTGATGATGATTCTGTTTCATAATTTGGTATTTGTATGTTCTAGTATAATACATTATTTCACATAGGATCGTTCGCAGCAGACATCTGTGTAAAATTTACTGCATTTTGACTAATCTCTCTTTGTGCCGCATTCGCAAATGGTGTTGCCATGATATTCATATTATTCTCCAATTCTTCAAAATTTATATGTCTAGCAATACCTCCGCGAGTAATTGGCGGTCTTCTTACTTTTCTTTGTGACGATGCTCCACGACCAAATGCTAGACACATACTTTGTTGAAGATTTTGTGTAGCATTCATTGAAATCGGACATTCTAATTGTTCTTCAATAGAAATAATTTCTCGTTTCAAATATGATGTTAGCGGATGTAAGATATTAATTGAAATATTAAGATATTCCTTAATCGACTTCAATCTATTATCTACTGTTTCTTTTGATAGTGATCTTAGATTTTGTAAAATATTCGCAATTTCAAAACGAATATACGCAATATAATATGGCTGGGTATTTTGATTCAAAATTGTATAATCTAGATTATGAGTAATAGTGCTAAAATCTTTAGTATTTACTCCTCCTATTTCTAGATTTCCAATAGTAGTAGATGGAAGTTCAAATAATAGAATTGTTTCAGATTCCGCATTAATATCTCCAATCTTCATAATTGTTTTATCTCCTTCTTCAGACTTAGGATACATATTTAATGTCTTCCATGTAGAATCATATTTTATATAACAATTCTGAACAACTGTTGTCACAAGTCCTCCAAGAATTTCTCCAAATACTGTTGCTACTTCTTCGTTATTATTTACAATATTATAAGAACCTCCTCCATTTACCGCAATACTCTTCAAAAGTTCCGCATTATGATTTTCATCATATCCAATTGTTGTTATTGAAATTGAAGGAAGTGTTACCTTAATTGATTCTATAATGCGTAAAATATCATCTGAATGTTTAAGTCCTTCATTTATATGACCATCTGTTAAAATAATAAGACCTGTCTTAATATTATTAGAAGTATTTCTTTGAAGAATTGACTTTACATTTAATAGACCTGATGAAAGATTTGTACCTCCATCCGCTTTTAGCATATTAATTACATGTTGAAATGTAGCAATATAATCTGATGTTACATTCATATTCTCAATAATAATTTGAGACATACTATTAAATGTAAGTAATGATAAATGATCATCTGATTGTAGAAACTTTATTAGAAAGTTTAGACTTTTCTTTACATTTATTAATTTATTATTTTCATCCATCGATCCACTTACATCTAGTAATATAATTGTATGTGTCGCATTTCTTTGAGTTATTTTATCTCCAATAATCTTAATACCCTTAATAGCCTTGTTATTCACTTGAATCTCAGATACTTCACAATTCATTTTAATACAAATTATTATAAAGCTATTAAATCAATTTTTTATTATTTCTTCTTTCTTTGTATTAATTATACCAGTTAACCAACCAAAACTGTCTTTTTCACCAATATCCAGAGTTATCTATTAAACATTCTGTTGCTAAAGATACTATTTTATTTATTTTTCTACGAATAATAACATCTTTAAATTTATTAGACGAACAATAATTATTTAATAGTCTTTTGGAATAAGAAAACTGTAATTTTTCTAGAGTGTCTAGTTCAAATATTAAATGGTTCATTTATAGCTATTACTTTTTAAAAAAATTGAAAAAATCATTTTGACTTAAACTAATAACACTAAATACATAAAGAATGTTACAAATCGTTGATTATAATAATATTTTCACTTATTTAATTCAAGAATATGGCATTCAAGGAATCCATATTAATATTATAAATCCTCATAACCCATTTCCAAATATATGGAATCTAGAGGAATATATAGAAGAATCTAATTATACATTTGTATTTAGAAATCTAGAAACATTTCAAAATGGGATTTCTATACTAAGAGATACTCATACACAAATTGAATTTATTCGGTTTCAAGCAAGATATATTAGTTTTAAATATTATGTTCGTCTAAATAAACTTGTATTCACAACAGAAATATTTAATGATATTTCTGTTATTCAAAATATTATAACACAATCCAATATTAAAGATGTATTATATAGCCTTCGCAATAATAATTAGAGTCTTTTTAAATATAATGCTCCAGCATATAAAAATCCTATTGCTATCACTGCTTCTTCAAATTGGAACATTCTCATTCTCCATAACGGTAAAAATGTGCTTGATTTTTGAAAATCTGTATCTATATCACATATTTCACAACTTTGATATTTCTGAATATCTGTTGGTGAAAAACGAATGCGTAATAAAGGAGCTGGAGGTGTTGCTATATCTATCAATTGTAATTGACCACATATAGAAATAAACCAATCTACATGACCTTGAATTGGATATACATGAGGCATTATTTTACGAATACCCTTCTTTGTTATCATATATGCTGTTAATCCTGTAAATTCCATCATACGCATACACGTAGTATCACCCGCATACATAGATCCATGTTTTTTACTTCCTTTATGAGGCGCTAATATACAGAAATCCCATAGTTCTGGCTCCTTTATCGCATCAGATTTTTCAATAAAATCTTTAATTCTATTCAATGCTGAAATATCAACTACCGCATCATCTTCAAATATTATTCCTACTTCAGATTTTGATTTCTCTAAAAAATCTTTCCATACTTCTATATGTGATATATAACATCCTACACCGCCTTTTGTATTTAGTTCCATATGAGATCTACGTTTTTCACGAATAATATTATATTTCGTAAACAATGATACGCGATTATCTGTATCAAGATTAATTATTTTTCCATCAGTTCCAGACCAACGATGAATATTATTTAAACTCTCAATACCACTTGCTGATTGAAATGATGCCCAACGGTCTCTTCGTCTATCTAAATTTATTACATATTTTGGAATCTCATCAAAATTCCATGGCATCTTACTATTTAATTAGTTTTTTTAAAAATTGTTCTTCCACTTTTTACTCCATAAAAAATTGATACATATTTTATTAAAATATAACTATCAAAATGTCTATTCCTAGAGTCGGAACTACTCTACAAATCGTTAATAATTTAATCATTATTAATCTTCCAAAAATTGATAGTGATGTCTTTAGCGATGCAGATAAACAACGTCTTGTAATTCTATCTAGTTTTCTAGCAAGTTTTAATATTAATTATGATGATAGATCTATTACTTTGTTTCTTACAATTCCTGCTATGGAATCTTTTAATGTTGATTTTGATCGTGGCGGTGTTGATAGTCGCATTGCTCAAGCAAATTTTGAAGCCGCAGTAGGTCTTCTTGGCGGTTAATTTAAAAATGATATCTATAAATATCCAAAAGTAACAGAATATTGTAGAAGTCATTATGTAAATAAAGATTCATAATATTCTGTCACTTTTGGATGAGCTCGTATTGCTCCACGATAGTAATCATGAATATATAATGATTCTAGTGATTTTACTCTTGATAACGCAACATATGCTTGACCATATTCAAAGACTGAACGACCAATATCAATATACGCACAATCTAATGATGATCCTTGACAATTATGATTTATAAATAAACCGGCAATAAAATCTCTTCCTTCTGGAATTTTTGTTGTATTTAAATCCGGTGGTAAAACTTCTAAATCAAACATTTCTATATCATTTTTTTCAGATATATTTTTAATAGTATCACATATAAGATTATTTGATGAAAGATATTTAATTATTTTTCCACTTGGTAGATCATCAATATTTTGAATTCCTTCAATTAGATAATGAAGACTCTCATAACTTAAACTTTGTTTTTTATTAATTATTGAACTTATAAATTTTTCAATATCATCTCTAATACTATTATTTGGAATTCTACATTTTTTCTGCTTTAATTCTTCTTTTAAATTTTTAATAAGTTCAATACCGTCAGGGATTTCACATGTTTGAGATTTATATTTACATCCGTCTGTTTTATTTGAAGTATATTGTATAATTGCTTTATCCATTTTTCTTTTACAATAAAATCCTATTTCTTTAACAAATATTCTTGCTGAATTTCCCATAATACTAATACGATATGTTCTATGCCAATTCTTTTCAGGCACATCATCTGTTAGAATATTCTTTGTAGATTGAATTCCTATATTACCGAGAAGTATTTGTATCTCTTTGCAGAGTTTTTCAGATGTATTTGTAAAATGAATACATGATCTATTGATACCACCATCAGTATCATATAATCCTCGTAAATATGCCTTTTGAACTGATATTGGTCCTTGTAATATAGACCATGGTGTATGTTTTGTTAATGATTTACATATTTCAAATCCAGCCCATTCTAGAAAACGAATCATTGGTTGAGAATGAAAATAAATTCTATATAATTTACTTTTTCTATTTAATATTTCATTTATTTTAAGATGCTTATTAAATTTTTCTTTTATAATTAATACTAACTTTTCAAGAATTTCAATATTATATCCAATTGTCGTCATTTCAATTCTATATGTCTTACTATTAAGACAGCCATTTCCTATTAATAATCCAAACATATATGCTATATCTTCATCAATTTCTTTAGGAATATTAATAGGTAATTGATAATTATCTTTTGTGAATTTTGAATAATTAAATCCATTTGTTTTAATATTTTCTAACGAGCCAACATTTGAACCCAATTTTAAGAATACTTTATCACCAATTTTAATATCTGGAAGTAATTTCCAAGAAAATTGTTCTTCTTTTGATTTATATACTAATATAGGATGTCTAACACTTCCTTCTAATTCATAACCTAAAGTTGTTTGTATATGAATGGCTTTTTCTTTAATTCCTCTATATATTGATATAATAGGACGAATACTATCAGCACCAACAATTTTCATATTATTTACAGAAATACTTTCGCCAGATTTAGCATTAACCTCTTTTGCTAATTCTGAAATAGGTACCAATCCTCTTTTATCTATATGAAGAAGTGTGTCTCCAGAAATACACTTATGGACACTTACAGCATATGCTAATACAAGTGGTATTTGATTTTTTGATACTGATTCATAATTCTCTAATACCCAACTATGATACTCAATTATTGTATCATAATTATTACCTTTAAATTGAACCATTACATACTTTGGATCAATCCGTTTTACAATTCCTAAATTTCCATTTACTAATCCAGCCTCTGTATCAAGATTTGTAATAAGCATTACTTGTGCTCCCACTTTTAATGTTAGTTCGTCTACATATGGAGCACTTGTATCCATTTTTTTTAAGGCCGTTCGTATTGCATCAGTATTTACTTTTCCTTTTATTACTGATTTAAATGTATAAGATTCAGTATCAATCTTTTCTAAACCTTTTCTATTTTCTTCATCTACCATTATTTTCCTTGTATATATCTTTGTTGGCTGGATTTGTTCATGTGAGAAATCCAAATTTAGTCTTGAATTCAATAGAGCATCTGTTTCGTCTGATACGATTCCAATACGAATTTCATTTAACATTTTTTGAAATACTAGATCTTTTTGACGATAAATCTTCTGAAGTTGAATAGCATAATCTAGAGTATCGTTCCATACTAGACTTTCAAATACAAAATTCGTATTAATTGGAGGAAGTTGATAGAAATCTCCTAGACAAATAATTTGAATTCCTCCAAATGGTTTATCATTAAATCTTAATAATTTTCCTAGTTCTGATATCTTTTCAAAGAGTTCATCACTCATCATTGAGATTTCATCAATTATAAGCGTATCTGTTGTTCTCCAAGAATCTCGCACTTTTGGTTGACATTTTCTTATAAATGAAAAGTAATCTATTACTGGACGATTTCCTATTCCTATTCCAGACCAAGAATGGATTGTTTTTGTTTTATCTCCAATTAAAAGCGCCGACATTCCAGTAAGACTTGTAATTGCGACTTTCTTTCCTTTTATTTCTAATTGCCTTTTAATTTCTTTAATTAAATATGTTTTTCCACTACCAGCCATTCCTGTTATAAATAAATTATTTCCTTCTAATGCTTTTTCTATCGCAAATTGTTGTTCTTCATTTAATAACATTACTTTTTCTTCTTTATTTATAATAGGAAGATTTTGTGAAACTATAGAGGAATCCATTTTTGTAATATTATACATTACAATCATTGTAAAATCAATTTTATTAAATATATACTATTAATATATATGATGAATACTATAAGAAAAGATATTAAAGATGGTGTAATTATTTATACATTACGAGGTCCTTTAAACCATTGAAGATTTAAAATGGGACAAAATAATAATCAAGGACATATAATGTTTTTAGAAATTTAACAACTATAATGAATTGAAAATAACATTAAATAATTCTGTATAATTTAATTTAATTACAATAGATTTTATAGGTTCACATAATAAATATGTAGTCCATGTAATCGGAATAATTATAAAACATCCTTTAGAAGAATCTATAATAGTAAATGATGTAGGAAATGTTTCTTTTATTATATAATCTAATGATTTTATTTTTAATTCATCAAAATTTCCTAAATTTAACGATTGTATTAATACAGTTTTTTCTAATATAATTTGGTATTTTTCTAATATTATTAATTTATTTAAATAATAAGAACTTACATCTTTTATTTCAGGATTATATTTTTCTTTAGCATTTTCAAGACATTTAGAATAACAATCTTGAAATTTGGTATTGTTCCCATGACCGTATGATGTGCGTAACTTATATTTCATTAATCCTATTTCATAACAAGCCCATATTGATTGTTGTGTATTTAACATCTTATTTATTTAATCTATATAAAATCAACCGTTAATTCCGTATCCTTTATCATAGATTCTAATGCTTTCATCCGTCTTTCAATCGCATTACCTTTAAACTTTTTTGAATTTCTTTTCCAATGCCACTCAAAACTAAGACAATCATGTTGATTATTAAATATTCCTACTAAACAATGTCTAGTCCATATATAGTTTTTTGTACTTCTTGCTCCTCCAGAAAGTTCTCCATTATGCTGTCTTAAACGTCTATCTGGGTCAATTGTTGCTCCTACATAGGTTTTATTATCAGATTTTAATAAATAACAATACCACATATCTATTATTTAAATGTTATATTCTTCTAAGCTGATTGAATTTACTTTTTCTTGTTTTAGTTTTCTTGTTTTAGATGTTTTATAGATTTTTATTATTTTTACTTCTTTCTTCATTTCTCTTGTATCTTTATCTATTAATATAAATCCACCATGTTGATAATATTTAACTAATATATTATTTGCTGCTTGAAGTGTAATAAATAAAAATTTATTATCTATAGAGTAGGAATCAATATCAAATAAGATTTTTCTTCCAAGTTTATAGTCATTGTAATCCGCACATATTAAAATTATATGGAGTTTTTTAAATAATGTATCATCTTTTTGTAAAACATTATTTTCTTTCCATATAGAAAATCCAAGTATTTCTGCCTTATCATTTGTATAATAATATCCTCTTTTAAAGTTATTAAATGCTGTATGAATATATTGAGGTCCTATTTTAGTTCTACATGTATCATAAGCGTTTTGTCGTAAAGATGCTATTAGTTTTCTATTTGAAGGATGTATTAATAATTTATTTATATTACTAGGATATATATTATTCATCTATTTACACGAGAAATATTCATTTAAACTCTGGATTCCAACCAGTTAGACATCCATTATTAAAGACTTCTTCAAGATAATAATCTTTTTTTACTGGTTTCGCATCTCCAAAATCTATTACCCATACTTTTCCTTCATATTCTATAAAATTATATGGTGTTACATCTACATATTCTATATCACATTCATAATATAATCTATATATTATATTATAAATTTCTGTTAAAATATATTTTGGTATATCTCTAATATGTTCTCCATATTTATCCGCAATACACATTTCTGGAATCTTTTCCATTTTTATATATGTGTTATAATCCGTTTTAAGAATCTTAGGAGCAAGATTTTTTCTTGATGCTCTTGTCTGAAGTTCTACTTCATCCCTAATCTGCTTTTCCGTTCTAGATGATACATCCTTTATAAACATTTTTAATAACTAATTTAAAAAAATGATTTAATTCAATTTTTTCAATTACATATAAGTGATAATAGCATTTCATCTCTAAATGGATTATATATGATTTATCCATTTCTATTCCATGGAATAAAAAAACAAAAAATTGATTTTTTATTTTTAATATACATCAGTATTATAATAAAATGACAGAAGTATTTGTAGAAGAATTCTTCGCACCAGAGTTTGATAATGGAAGCGGAAGTGATAGTGATAATGATAGTATTATATCTGTAATTATTCCAACAAAACGATATGCGACTCGTTCTAATACCATTATTGCAAATAAACTCATTGAAGATAATCTAAATCAAATTATATCTAAAAAAAATAACTTTTCAAATAAACTAGAAGAAAGAATTCATTATCTCCAACTAGAATTAGCAAATAAAGATCTGGAACTTATTGAACTAAATAATAAAGTTATACAACAGGATAAGATTATTGTATCAATTCAAGAATATGAAACTCTTTTAGAAATAATTGCCAAAAATATAAATGTATATATTGAACTTATTAATAAACTTGATATAATGTCGTTGTCTTATAGAGAAGCAATTGCTCTAGAACTATTACAAATTAAAAATATTCCTACACCATTATCTACAGATCTTCCAACGCATACTCAATTTGCTCTATCACATTTGTATAATATTAGTCTAAATACTGAAGAAGAATTAAAAAATAAGTTTCAAGAATCACTATTGTATCAAAGTACAAAAGATTATATTAGACTTATTAATATCATGAAATTTGGAGCGATTATATTTCTATTTCTCCTATTTCTATATATTTATTTTAGATGGTAAATAATTAGGATAAAAATTGATTAGTATTTGTTATTATTTTTTGTTATACAATGGTCCTATCAATAGAAGAAGTATATGATAAAATAGCAAACCATTTTGACAATACAAGATATAGTATTTGGAAGTCTGTTAAAAAGTTTCTAACAGATTTAGAAATTGGTTCTTGTGTTTTAGAAATCGGTTGTGGAAATGGAAAAAATATGTTATTTAGAAAGGATTTAAATTTTATTGGAATAGATATTTCTATACAACAAGTAGAAATCTGTAGAAAGAAAAATTTAAATGTTAGTAAATCAAATATGACTAAACTATATTTTGATAATACACAATTTGATAATATCATCTGTATTGCTACATATCACCATTTGGATAATGATATTGAACGAGGATTAGCATTAAATGAAATGTATAGAGTATTGAAAATTGGTGGAAAAATCTTGCTAACTGTTTTGAGTATGAAACAAGAATTAGAATCCAATTTTAGTTTTCACTCTAGTGATACAATGGTTCCATGGAAAAGTCGTGATGATAGTATAACATATATGCGATATTATCATATTTATAGAGAAAATGAATTAGTAGAAGAGATTAATAGATTATGTCCTTTATTTAAAATCGCAGATCTTGCGTATGAGTTAGGAAATTGGTGTGTTATTTTGGAGAAGTGTTGATGATTTTTTACACTCTTCACACTTAGGTTCTTCTTCATCATCCTCATAGTCTATTAATCTTTCATTACATTCACTACAACATTCTTCAAACTTTATATCCATATCATCTAACACTTTACGAACCTCACAACGTGAAGCATTTTCCCACTCTATCAATTTATACGCCATATTATTAAATACAATGTTTCTTGATTTTTGATCAATACATATTGTCGCATTTTGTAAATATAGAAATAATGTCTTCATATCCCAGTTAAGTGTTGTCATTTTTGTTATACTGGTTTTTGTGGGGTTGTTGTTTCAATTTTTTTTTGTAAAAAATCAAGTGATGAAACTCTAATTATAGATTGGTCTTAAATTGAATACTACATTGAGCAAGTTTATTACATGCAGATATACATATAAAGATGAATATTGCTTTAAAGTTTGGAAATGGCTACATCATTTTTAAATATAGGTATTAAAATATATAAAGATTTATGGCTAATGAAATGCCATATATTTGGAAAAAATCTTTAGAAAGTTCTTAGGATAAATAATCTCATAAAATTGATAATATTTTTTTCTATTCTTACTACAATGGAAAAAAGAAAGTTTTATAAAGAGTTGTTGGATTCGTGTTTGTTGCGTTGATGGGTTTCTTGAGTTTTTTATGAAAAATTGATTTTGGGGTGGTGGATTATTTGGGTATTATGAAAGATGGACCCCGTTGAAGAAGGATTTGCACTAGAAGAAATTATTCATAATGCTTCATTAAAGATTCCAGAACTTACAAAATCTTTACGTGAAAATGATATTCGTTCTCATTTTGGAGATTCTTCTCTAAATGGAGTAGACCATTGGATTCATTGTAAAAATACTCATATTTTAATTCAGTTCCACCTCCACGATCTAAATTTGAAGAAACCGAACATTCGGGCTCATATAATAGATGTGGTATTTTTGCCTTTATCGGTTTATTATTATTATTATATATATATGATATATTTATACAATCATCATAATCTCCACCAATTTTATAGGTATGAATAAGTATTCTTTCTCTAAATTCTTGTATATTCTTTTTTAGCCTAAATGTATATTTTCCTTTCTTTATAATTTCCATCTATTCTAATTATAATATTAAGAAATTATATTTATCCGCTTTCAATAGAATAATTTAACTAATCAATAACATTTAAAATAATCATTATTATTAGATGAAGAAACGAAATCTACAAAAAACTCGTAAATTACGACACTATGGAGGAATGCTTAAGGAAACTGAAGAACGCTTAATGTTAGAAGATAAATTAAAAGCAATTTCTTCTATTTTAAAGGCAGCAGAAAGTGCTGATAAAAAATTAGCTCGTATCAGAGGTGCTCAACGAAATATTGAAGAAGCATTATATATACAAGAATCTAAAGATATTTCTGAAAAACTTAGACGTGATATTAAACCATTATTAGATCGTCTTGCTAACTAATTTTAGTGTTATGGTTTAAAATATTCACTAATCAATAACTTTCTATTTTCTTCATAAACTCTAAATCCTTTTCCACATAATACAATATGTTCTCTAGAAACGGCCATAATGTATAAAATAAATTAAATGGAGTATCAAATTTTATTTTATATGAAACTCTCCATTCATATAAGCATTC
>TBL_comb47_HYPODRAFT_10001223_pt1 | contig 33409 bp, 21 predicted proteins | sample TroBogypolimnion_40_FD_10682 | JGI IMG/M metagenome (IMG submission 10682)
TTCTGCTGCCTGAACGTCTAGTTAAAAATATTTTACGGGGAGCCCCTAGCTCAGATCCCCCATGAACAGCTTTCGAGAACTTTAATAGCTCTTTATTGCAAAAACTCTGAATAATATTGTCATACGGCGATATCCAATCAGAGTGGTCACTCAAAAGCGAAGCCTTTTCGGCAACATATAGTTGCTCGACAACAATTGACTGCCCCAAAGGACAAAAGCACGCTTTATTGGTTTTAGAGCAAGCATTAAGAGCGAATTTGATTAGCTCTATCTGTATTTGATCTAGATTTGCAGGCAGAATGATCACAACATCCTCGGGTAATATTGGCAAAATTGCAAGAAAAGATGGATAGTACTCTGCTATAAAATGCCCCCAATGATGAGAATGGGTTCCAAGCAATGAGTAAGCTTTTCCTATTCTTCCTGCTATAGTCGGCTTAACCGTATATATTTCTCCAGCTTCTAAGTTAGACTGAATCAAATTCTTATCTAGAAAAATGTTTTTTTCTACTGTGGGCCTAAAAGCTTTTTCATAAATACAATACTCCCCAACCTGAACTACATCGCTATTTGCAGTAACAATAGCCTCACCCGAGATATAACTTAGGGTCAAACCAGGGGTCTTACAATAGTAAATTCCTTGGGATGCATAATCAAAAATAGAAGGTATATATTGAACCGATCTTTCATCCGCAGGATAAATCACCTCCACTACTTTTGTCAGTAATTTTGCATCTAGAATCTTAAGATTATTCATTATGTCTTTATGTAGTTTACATTGAGTAAATATTAAGCTTATTTAAAATAAATAGTTATTTCTCCATTCGACAAGCTGAAATTATAAAATCTACCAACGATTTATCTAAATGAGGGCCAATAGGTAAGCTAAGAGATTGGTTTGCCAATTTCTCAGTAATGGCCAAATGACCCTTAATAAACGCTCCATCCTGATAAGCTCTCTGCAGGTGCGGTGGAATCGGGTAATGTATTAAACTACTTATTCCTGCATCTCTCAATTTTTTTTGCAATCTGTCTCTATCGTGATGCCTGATTACATAAAGATGCCAAGCTGATTCTGACCACTCTGGTGTAAATGGCAAAGATAATTTAGAACCTGCCAATCCAGATTGGTATTTACCTGCAATTGTTGTTCGTCTTTCATTCCACTCATCTAAATATTTAAGCTTGATACGTAAGATGGCAGCCTGTACTGGATCCAAGCGACTGTTAAACCCTCGAACCTCATTTATATATTTTTCACTAGACCCATAATTGCGCAACCTACGTATTCGAGTGGCCACTTCCTCGTTATTTGTTGTAACTGCGCCGCCATCACCAAAGGCTCCCAAATTTTTTCCTGGGTAAAAACTCCAACTAACAGCATCGCCATGGGAACCAATTCTTCGACCTTTATATTTGGCGCCGTGTGCTTGGGCTGCATCCTCCAATACTTTTAAGTTATATTTTTTTGCAATCTTTAATATAGGATCTAAATCTGCAGGCTGGCCATAGAGGTGAACCGGTAATATGACCTTCGTTTTATCAGTAATGGCCGATTCTATTAGATCTGGATTGATATTGCTGGTCTCCCATAGGGGCTCGACCGGCACAGGTATCGCTCCGCACTGACTTACTGCAAGCCAAGTTGCTATATATGTATTAGCGGGAACAATAACTTGATCACCAGGCCCCACTCCCAAAGCTAAGAGGCCCAAATGCAATGCATCCAATCCATTGGCGACACCAATAGAGTAATTTGCATCGCAAAATCGAGAAAATTCTTGTTCAAAAGCCTCAACTTCAGGGCCTAGAATATAGTGCCCACTATTTAATACCCTGCTAATAGCAGAATCTATATCAGTCTTAAGCTCCAAATAAGACTCGCGTAAATCCAAAAAGGGTATCGGATTCACTTCAATCCCCTCCCAATCAGATACCCATTATAGCTTCTGTAATAGTCTTTTTCGTTATATTGATCGGAGGCTAAAACCATGCATACCGAGCCTGATGAGAAATTATCTAACTCACGCCAGATCATCGGGCATATATATAAACCAAAATAAGGACGGTTTAGGTGAAAAGTTTGCCTTTCATTTCCATCGGAAATATGAATATCAAAACTTCCAGACATTGCAATAATTAGTTGACTGAGCCCTTTGTGTGCATGACCGCCACGCTCCGAACCTCCAGGCACGTCGTAAAGATAATAAACTCGCTTGATGTCAAAAGGTATATGACTATTCCCTTCAATAAAAGTCAGATTGCCCCTGGGATCAGACACCTTTGGTAAATCAATTAATTTACACTTTTGTAATAGTTTCATATTTCATGATCCATATTTCAAACTATATTTTCTTTGCCATTTATTTAAATCAAAATCTCCGGGAAACTGTCGCTCCAAATGCTCTAAGTATTTCTTAGCATTTTCTTCATCATCACGATTTAATGCCATATCCAACTGCTCAACTAAAATAGCAAACCATAAAGATCGCAAAAATAATGGATTGGCTTTGCTTTGGGGGCTAGTTATCCATTTTTCTTTAAACAAAACCGCATTTCGCATCTGGATTTGTTTTGCAGTTTGTGCCCTATCGTAGTATTTAATCTGACGATAGGATCTGATAGACCCGCTCCACTGATGCTCGTAGTCCTTCAGCGGGACCACGTAGGACTTAAGGCCTGCTGCCTTAATCTGCAAGCCCAAATCCCACTCTTCAAAATAGCAAGGCGTGTAATTATTTTCAAATTGCAAGCTCTTATTCTTAAAATATTCCGTTTTAACGCCAAATAAGAAACCAGAAACGGCGTCTACTTCCATAATGTTGTTAAAGGCTCCTTTATCAAGATATAAATAATCTTGCAGGGCTTCAAAATTAAAATAGGATCCTTGCGGGCCTACAATTGCTGCTTGTGGCAAAGCATTTAGCACTTCTTGCAATTGGTCAATAACGCCTTTAGTTACATGCAGATCGGCATTCAGAATAAAGGCATAGTCCGTTCTGCATAAGTCTAAACCCATATTCCAGGCACGAGCTACGCCTATATTCTCTTTCAAAATGGCATAGTGGTCAATTCTTGGATGCCCCTTAATTTCATTTGCTACCTGTTCATTATTAAAAATAATGATGACCTCTCCGCCAATTTGACCAAGATCATCTAACAAAGTTTTAATATTAAAGCTACTTGCCGGAGAATAATCGAGCACTGGGATAATAAAGCTACGGCTAATGCTATTAGCATCAATCAGATGTGCAAATGGTTTTTGCTCTTGTTCTGCACGCTTTTTTTCCACCCTTGAATTTGCTAAATCTCGCCATTCGTAAGGGCTGTAAGTCCTGATATATTTTCCACTGATAACCTCCAGTAAATGATCAACGCGATCTTGATAGGTGTGGGCTGCCAGAACCAAATCTTGACCCCGTTTTGCCACCGAATTACGAGCTAATTCATCTTCCAAATAGTAGCCCGCAACCTCAACAATATTATTTTCGTTATACAGAGCATAATCTCGATGAGGCTCAAACAAAATATTTTGTCCGCTATCGCGAGACATGTCCGACAATAATAGAGACCCACAAGACATGGCTTCAAAAAAACGCATGTTCAGGTCCGTTTTACCCACGGCATTATTAAATACCATTTTTGACTGAGCAAAGGTTTTTGCCATATCCTGCAAAAAGCTACGCTCATAATGGACTTTGTGCGTACTAGCAAGTGCATTCAAATAACGATGGCGGTCAGTACCCGCAGATACAGTCCCCACAAATCCAATATCATAAATCTGCTCAAGTGTTTGAGGGATATGAACCTCTGGATCACAACCAAGAGGCAACCAAAAGGCATTCATCCCTGCCTGGCGAAAACGCTCAACAAAGCTTAAATCTGCCAAAAATACATAGTCAAAGTTTTTAGCCCACTCAATATGCCACTTAAAACTTCCATAGGTATCAATTAAATAGCATGCTTTAGTACACTTTACTTGATCAAGATTTTTCGGAAAATATCCCGGCACTGATTCAACCCATAAATAGAGATCTGGCTTAAATTGGTTGAGCAATGGCTCAAGATTTGCCATATCAAAATCCATTGGCACGGAAATATCATGCTCAAGGACGGGAGCCTTCATATTTTCGAGCTTCCAGTCAACCAATAAGCGGTCTGGAAGTTTAGGGCCTATAGTTTTAATCTGAGCTACCTTACGTAAGGCTCGCTCCCAATAAGCGGCGGTCGTTGCAGGGTAGGATACGTAAGCTAATAAGATATTCATAATTGAGTGGGATAACCTTGGCAAGTGTCCTATTTTCTCACAGCTAAATCAGGCAGTCCGCATAATCATTGGCCGCGGAAAATATAGATCTCTGATATTTATTGATTCAGAATTTCAATTAACTTCACCCTAGTTGGTACATACTCAACCAAGGAAGGCTTTCTTTCATTAAAAAACTCTAAAAATCCTTCTGGCGAATGAAATGGTGCTTTTTGGAAATCAGTAAATTTATATTTCCACCACTCACTTTCAAGCATTTGCTCACACACCTTATCTGAAAATCTTTTTTTAATGATTTTGGCGGGATTGCCGCCCACTATCGTATAAGGAGGTACGGATTTAGTGACCACTGAATGGGCGGCAATCACTGCACCGGTTCCAATGGTAATGCCCTCTTTAATCAAACAATTTGCACCAATCCAAACATCATGCTCAATGGTGCATGGATTTTTTCTCCAATTGAACTCGGTATACGTCCACTCTGTTAGGCCAGAGTCTTCTAAGGGTATCTTGGCAACTTCTTGATAAGGGCCCCAGGTAAACTGACTGGTAGACATATAGTGATGTGGATGCTGGCCCAAAACGAAAGTAATGCCCCAAGATAGGGAGCAGTATCTACCAATGACCATATCTTGTTCGACATTTGATTGGGTATAGGAGAAGGCGCCCATATCGCAAAGATTGTGGCCTGTCCTAAAGGAACAATAGGGCTCTAGAGCCAAATTATCCTCAAAAGAAATAATCGTTCCTATCTTTTGAGTGTTATTCCCGAGCCAATCAAACATAATTCTCTTGTTATGGAGCCAGTCTATTTGGGATTGACTTAGTGCAATGGTGGGCATTCTCTTCCTTAATGACTCTTTTTTAAATATCAGATTAGCGCTAAATCTTTTTGCTAGCCTTGTCTTTAATTTTTAAAGAAGGAAGATCTGCTGCGACCCGATTAATCACCTCGCCCCAATCTCCCCCTAATTTTTTTCTATAAAGTAGGGTCAATGGATACCATGAACTAGTTTTTCTATCCAACATCCATCGAAAATCTACGAAAGAGTCCAATAAAACCCAGCATGGCTTATTTAATGCCCCTGCCAAATGGGCCGGTGCGCTATCAATACTGATTAATAAATCAATATTTTCTAAAAGACCTGCGGTATCTGAAAAATCAAGCAAATCAGGCCCTGCATTATGAAGTTTTATGCCATCAAATTCATAACTGGCTTGGGCATTTTGATCGCGAGTGATGCCAACAAACTGGAATTGCGGCAATTTTACAAGCCCCCCAAGAAGTTCGATCGGGATTGACCGCTTACTATCTTGCACATGCTTGCCATCACCTTGCCAGCACCATCCAATAATAGGCTTGGTTTTGTTAATTCCCTTGGAGTCTAGCCACTCGCTCCACTGATAAACTTTCTTTTGATCTGCAAATAGATAGGGGACATTAGCAGGAATAGTTTTTAGATCTGTGCCGGCCAGCATCGGCAAAGACATCGGAAAGGTCCAATATTCTGCCGCAAAAGATTCGCCATCACCTACAACAGAATCAATCCAAGGGCAACTTTTCATAAGCTGAGCTAATGGTTTCTGGGCCCCAACTAAAACAATCGCACCTAACTCTTTTAACCATTTTGCATAGCGAACAAATTGAATCTGGTCGCCAAAGCCTTGCTCAGGCACAATCAATATGCTTTTACCCTTAAGAGACTCGCCCTGCCACATTGAGGTACCGACAAATGATGGCTTAATAACCCTTTGCACCGCATTTCTTTGCGGACTCATCCGCCACTCATACTCTTTCCAACCCTCATTAAATTCTCCAGCAGTAAGCAAAAAGGTGGCTAGCTGAAAGTGAAATTCAGGATTTTGAGGCAATATGGCAATTGCTCTTTTGGAGTCTGAGATTGCTTGTGCAATCTGTCCCATCTTCGCTTTGAGGATGGCGCGATTAAAGTAAAGATCTGGGTGATCTGGATTTATTGCCAAGGCTAATTCATATGCCGCATCTGCCTTCTCAAAATCATCATGTTCTTGGTAGACCTGAGCTGCCAGAATTTGCACTTCACAAACCTTTGGATGCGCCTTTACAAGAGCCTCTACCTTCAAAAGAGCATCTTCAGTATTGCCCTGGCCTAGCAATAAAGATGCAATCTTAATTTCAAATTCAAGACTCCATTCAAGACCTTGCGCCAAAATAAGTAGCTGCGTGGCCTTCTCTAGCATCCCCAAGTGCTCGCAACATCCGGAGGCAAGGAGTAGCGCCTTTATATTTTTTGGGGCGATGCCAATCGCCCTATCTATTTTTTCCAGTGCAACCGACCACTGCTCAAGTTGTACTAATAAATTTGCATAGTTGACATAAAAGTCTGCATCGATAAACCCTTGATTTTCTCCATACTGATACAGATTCAAGGCTTCTGTAATATTTCCACTGGAGCGCAATAGTACCGCCAAATTACGACAAGCGTCGACATTGCTAGGTTCATACTGCAACACCAGCTGATACAGCTTTTGAGCCTTATCAATCTGACCATCCGTATGATATTGAAATGCAGAATGAAGCCATAACATCACCCCCGCATAAGTTGTGGATTTTTTTATACTCTCTTCATAATAAAACGGCGAAGGCTGCCATCGAGCCGGCCTTTCATTGAGTAATTGTTCAAGCGCTTTCTCAAGACGAACTATTACGGGTCCCCAACCCTCGTTCATCGTTTTCTGGCGAAATAATTTAACGCTGGGGTACCATGGGCTATCTTCTCGATTCTCCATCCACCGAAAATCAAATATAAAGGGAATAAGCGCCCAAACTGGAGCACCAATTGCCCCAGCAATGTGTACGGGCGCAGAATCTACGCTTATGACTAAATCGAGATTGGACATCAGGGCTGCAGAATCCATAAAGGTTTCAATTTGGTCACCACATTTTGTAATCTTCCAATGTGGATCTTTTTCATCGTTTTCACGATTACCCTTTTGAAGTGACATAAATTCAATGCGATCGGAAAATTTTGCTAAGCTATTTAAATCACTTAGCTTCATTGATCGGTTTTTATCATTAGTATGCGACTCCCTTCCAGCCCACACCAAACCTATTCGTAATTTCTTGCTATCTAGACTTTCCAGCCTATTAGCCCATACCTTTTGGACTTCTGGATCCACCTTAATATAGGGTATAGGCTTCGGAATGCTTTGGTCATCAACCACTCCATAACGTGAAGGCAAACTCATTGGAAATACCCAATAATCTGCCAAACCAGCATCCGCATTAACTTCGTGATATGCTTCATCAATCCATGGAATTGTCCTAACAACTTCGTTTAGCTCGGGTGAGACTATAGCAACAACTCTTGCTGCACCCTCAAGCTTAAGCTCTCTAGCAAAGCGGTAAAACTGAAAGGTATCTCCAAAACCCTGCTCTTGCAACAGTATTATGGTTTTTCCTTTTACTGAATCCTTGGCCGTTAATCTTGGTAAGGTAGTATTAGGCATCACTACTCGATCAATTGAAATCCTGGCAGGTTCAAATCGGCACTCATAATTAATCCACCCTGCACCCATCTCTCCAGTAGTCAGCTGTAAAAGTGCCATATTCCATCTATGTTCAACCTGAGTAGGATCATTTAACATTGCCTGAGCCAGGCATTCTTTAGCCTTCTGAAAATTTCCTATGTACTTATAGCAAATTCCTAAATTCGCCCATGAAGGGCCTCCCTTTGGATTGATCTTAATTGCCTTTTCAAAGTGAGGGATTGCCTCTTTAGGTTTATTTTCAATTAGCGCAATAGCACCCAACCCAACCTCAACATCCTCACACCCCGGGTCTAGTTTTTGTAAAGTTAAAAAAACCTTGCTGGCTTTATCAACGTCTCGCCGTGTAATATAGACCCTTCCCAAATTTCTATAAATTTCAGGAAAGTTAGGGTTTATTTTTATTGCAACTTCCGCTGCTTCTATCGCTTTGTCAAATTGCGCTAAGTCGGTTAATGTAACTGCTAAGTTATGGGCGATATCAAGAGATTGAGGATATAACTTGCTACCCTCCTCAAGCAAATCTCGTGCTTCTTGCAGTTTTCCCTTGGCTCTATAAGCAACACCTTTTAAGTTAATCCATTGATCCTTGTTTGATAAGACCATCGACTCCATATCATTTAGAGACTTTAGTGCCTGATCAATATGTCCAGTCTTTAATTCTATTGCCGCCCTGAGTATAGATATTCTCTCCATCAAAATTCCATCTGGATTCTTGATTAGACTTATCTCCTTAAGCGCTGTTTCAAAGTCATTTCGATTAAAACTACTTAAAGCTATATCAAATTGTTGATTTTTATTCATCATCATATTCATAAAAAAACCCGGGCAAAAGCCCGGGTTTTTATAAAAGCCTACTCTTTTAACTGAAGCTTGTGCTAGTTAGAGCATTGGTACCTACAACACCGATTAACTTCAACTCAGAGGCAGAGATGCCAGCATGCGTTGTTGCATTTGTTGTAGAGAACAAGAACAGTGCATCATGGGCATTTCCATCTGCAACAGCAATGATTGCTGTTTCATTAGCGCCTACTGCGGTATTACCAATGTTTGTGGTGATGTAACTTACCGCTGCATTGATACCTGCCTGAGTTGTGAAGTTGGAGGTCGCAGAACCTGTCAAGCCTACCTGGAATACCAAGCCAGACTGGTTAGCACCGGTTGTTAAGTTAGCGAGTGAAGTACTTGATCCGCTAATAAACGCTCCTGTGCTGATTGTGTTAGTACCGCTTACACCTGTACCAGCCAAGTAGTTGGCCAACAGAGTCTGAGTACCACCTGCACCATTTTTGAGAGTTATACCGTTCACGTTAATTGTGTCGTTTGCAGTGCCCCAGTTAGACTGGAATACGCTAGCCAACGTTGTTCCTGCCACCTGTGTAGATGCATTTACGGAAATTGTCTCAACACCAGTAAATGCAGCTACCAAAGTGATAGTTGACGGGCTGTTTGTTGCATTAATCAACACATCGCTAGTTACTGCAGCATTTGAGCTATTGACAATAGTAATCACGTCACCGCCTGTATTGGCATTGATTGTTACCAATGCAATACCACTCGTTGTGCCACCTGTGCTTGCCAGTGTGAACGCGCCAGTATTGTTAGAGCCCAGTGTAATCGTGCTGATTACTGTATCGCCTGTAGTGTTAGAGCCTGTGATTAGCAGGTCATCACCAAGGTAGACGTTGGCAGTGTTAACGTTAATGGTTGTTACGCCAGTTGCATAGTACTTACCAGTATTGGCGATAGTGACCGTATTAGTTCCTGCTAGCTGAACCGTTGCAGCACCGGTTCCAGAAACTACGCTCAAATTACCAGTAGTACCCACAGTTTGCAATGTCACATTTGAAACGTTAGAGCCCAGATTAACAACGTTATTTGCGTTATTTCCAGTAACTGTAACTGCTTGAGTTCCACCTAATACAAAGTTTTCAGACAATGTTGCTGCAGCAGTTGCATTTGTAATGATGCTCGATGCATTAGTAACGGTAATAGTCTGAACAGCAGTTGTATTGGCCAGCGTTAGAACGTTTGTATTGCCGTTTGCAAAACTGATTCCAACGTTAGATGTTGAACTTGTAGCCGCACCAATTGTTAGAGATTGGTTAGCAACACCATTGGCCGTTACTGTTGAAATATTATTCACAGTTAAAGTGCTTGCAGCAGTGTTCAGGGTCAAAGTATCGCTACCGGAATTCGTGGCAGTAAATGTTACACCGTTCAGTGCAGTATTTACTACAACTGATGACGCGCCACTGTTGCTACCAAGATTTACCGTTGTAAATCCAGCTTTTACAAAGTTTGTACCAATTGTCAGATTGTTAGCTGCAGTAGCGCCTGACAATGTCAAAGTTTGAATTCCGGATACGTTACTAAATACTGTATCTACACCAGTAGAGGCAGACTGCAAGGTAATTGTGTTTGTAGAGCCTACACCACCACCTACGATTGCAGAGCTGGATGACAAGAATTCAAATCCACCAGCAACAATCAGATTGTTGCTACCACCGCCGAATGTAATAGAACTTGTAGAGCTTACATTTTCTGTAACTTGTGTACCGAAGGCATTACCAGCGGCATTCAAAGTAACCTTAGTGGTGTCTGTTAATACAACTTGTTCACCAGTTGCAGTTCCATTAACGGTGATAGTTGAGAAGCCACTAGATGTCACAACCTGATTAGTGCCAGAAAGAATCAATGAATCGCCTGTATTTGCCGCTGAAACACCCATCGCGCCAGTACCATTCAATGTTGCAGCCAATACACCAGCACCAGTAATCACAGTTGAAGCAATGTTTTTAAGGGTAACTGTTCCAGAAGATGTACCAATTACCACTGCATCATTGCCCGAAACGCTATCAGCAATGGTCAAACCACCTAAAGTCATGCCATATAAGTTAACAGTGTCGCCACTTGTACCAAGATTCAGTGTTGTAAAACCGGCCTTAGTAAAGTTTGTACCTAAAGTCAGGTTGTTTGCAGTGCCATTGGATAAATTCAATGTCTGAATACCCGAAACGTTGGTAAATACTGTGTCAGTACCAGTGGATACAGCAGACAATGTGATGGCGTTTGTTCCGCCTGTACCACCAACAATTGCCGTGCTTGAAGATAGGAAGTTAAATCCACCTACAGTCAATTTATTTGTACCACCACCAAAAGTGATAGAGCTTGAAGAACTCAGATTTTCAGTGATAGTTGTACCAAATGCATTTCCTGAGGCGTTCAAAGTCACCTTGGTGGTGTCATACAACAGCACCGTGTTACCTGTGCCTGTGCCGTTAACGGTAATAGTTGATGCGCCTGAAACGTTCAATGTCTCATTTGCGCCAGCCAAAATCACTGTGGAGCCTGTTAAGCCGTTAGCTACAACTGTAGTAGCGCCTGTACCTGTCAAAGTCTCAGTAATTACTGTTGTAGCTGGGCCAGTAATGGTTGAGGCGGTAATGTTATTTAAGGTCACTGTTCCAGAAGATGTGCCAAAGTTAACTGTTTGGCCAGCACTTGTTGAGCTTGAAAATAGTACCCCGTTTAGCGTCTCACCATTCATGCTCAATGTTTGACTGCCTGTACCTAAATTCACAGTTGTAAAGCCTACGCGTGTGAAGTTAGTACCAAATATCAAGTTATCGCCTGAAGACTGAAGCGTTAAGGTCTGGAAGCCAGAAACACGGTTTAATGATGCATCAGTACCTGTTGTATCTTGAGCGCTCAAAATAATTGTGTTGTTTGCGCCGCTACCAACAACAGATGTGTTTGCAGACAATGTACTTAAACCAAGCACATTGTAGGTATTTGCAGCTGCGCCACTGAATGTAATTGAGTCTGCTGCAGAGGCGCCGGTAATAGTAGTTGCACCAAGGCCACCAACGACCACTGTACTTACGCCAGTAGAAAGTGTTGTAATAAATGCACCAGTTAATGCAGAGGCATTAACATTTGTAGCCAAAATGCCAGTATTGGTAGAACCTGTAAGAGTTAAGCTGCCTTGACCAGACAAGTTAATTCTTGCAGTTGCATCTGTACCAACAGAATCAGTACCAATAACAGTAACGTTGGCCGTTGTGTAGCCAGCATCGAGCGCTAATTTACTGTTACTTGTGTTATTTAGCGTTAATCCAAGTGCTGCATTAGTGATAGCGCCAGTAGCGCCAGTAATTGTTACGTTACCAGTGGTGTTATTTGTCAGCGTTACTGCTGCGCCAGCATTTTGCAAGCCAGTAACTGAAACTCCACCATTCATATTTTGAATCTGGATGTTAGCAACTGATGTGTCGTTTACAAGGCTAATCGTTCCAACTGCAGCATTGGAATTCGTTAATAAAATGTTTTGGATGTTAGTTAATTGAGCTGGCTGTGTTGATGTGCCATACAGATCAGCATTCAAAACGTTTTGGTTGGAGCTACCGATAAACTTGTCAGCATTATTTAACGTAGCCGTCAAAGTACCATTAAAACTCACTACAGGAGCGTTAAATGTGTCATTACCCGCGATGCCAGTGAATGTTCCAGGAGCGTTTGAAGTTTTTGTAATCTGATTTGCAGTATTTACTAAGTTGTTGTTGTTAGCCAAGGTCACTGTAGCTGGATCTGCAGTAACACCTACAAATGCGCTTTGCGCAGTTGTTGCGTTATTGGACAACAGTACAGTTGCGTAATTCAAGCCAACCGAAGACTTGTTAAGTACCGTGTTACCGTCAGCAGTTGCAGTACCCTGGCTTACGCAAGAATTCAAAATACCAACGATGACTTGTGGCAATGTCAAAGTACCAGCTGTCAATAGACCAGACCAGTAATTTAAACCGCCAGTCTCAGCAGAGCGATTCAAAATGTTTTGATATACGGTATTTACTGCTGCTTGTGCGCCAGCAGTGGTGCTCACATTGAAACCACCGTATACGGAAGTGTATTCAGGAGAAGTCGCAAACTGGTTTGCAACAGTCTGCTGTGACTGTCCAAGGCTATAAATATCGTTCACCCACCAATTGAAGCCGTTAGCATCTGGTGCGCGGCCAAACATACCGACATACAGCTGAGAAACTTGTGACTGCGCTTGAGCCAGTGTTGTTGCCATCTTGTAAATCTCCTAAATTTAAAAACACAATTAATGACTACATTTAACTATAGCCACATTGAATCACTACTCAACAAAACGTTTTAATGTGACATTAATCACATTAAAACCATAAATAAACGCACAAAATTCCAATTGTGACAAAAAAACAACTGCTAAATCTGTAAAAAATAGTCCCAATACGTTTTCATTACTTGAAGTCCAGCCTTAGAACGCTCACCTTTGCAAAAGCAAAAAAAATGAGCCCACACCGACCATCTTCCCAAACATTAAAGATGATTCATTTTAACCATACTTCTCGCCTAATCACCAAATCACACAACGTATTTATGGTTTTTGTAAGCGCTTGTTGCACAATAACCTCATTGGGCGCCGGCTAGGCCTAGGGGATACACCTAAATGGTGCAATTTTCTGCGATTTTCCCCAATTTAGCGCGTCAAAAATGATTAGTGCGCACACCAACCCCAGAAATACATGTCTTGCTGGCCTTATGTTGAGTCCCCATAAGGCCAGCAAATCACCACATAGGATCATAAAGATGCAACAGGAACCAGGCGGCGACCCAAAAAACAATCCGATTGAATAGTCTATTAAGCACATTCTTTAGCGCACAGATCCCCCCCCTAAGGACGAGAGTACGATGCACTAATATGCGCATAACCTGTTGTTTTTATTTGATTTTATCATTTTTCTCAACCCAATAATCGTCCGCATTCATTTTTGTCAAGCAAAATTGGGCCTTATTTATTTCATTTTTAAGCCTATTTCCCCAGCTAGCTCCTTGTTACCATAGCAATCGATGAGCGCACCCCTTCACCTAATACGCCAGATTCCCTTCTTTCAAGATTTGACGGTCAGGGACCTTGAAGCGATTGCAGCCCAAGCCCAAATCGGTATTGCCAAGGTGGATCAACAAATTCTCAGCGCAGGAGTAAGCATCCAATTTTTAAGCTTTGTACTCTCGGGTGAGCTGCAAATTAGCGAAGTTTCTGACCAGGGGCGCATCCTATCGATACAGATCATTGGGCCTGGAGAGCTTTTGGGTCTTACTGCGTGCCTAGATTCAATGCCATCAACACACACAGCACATACTCTCAAAGAAACGCACCTGCTGCTACTTCCTGCGATTTATGCAAGGCAATTATTTCGTCAGCGTGCAGCGCTAGCTGAGCGCGCTGCAAACCTTACAGCAAGAGCACTACGTCGTCACCTGCAAGAGCGTGCTGCGCTTGCAAACACGAATGCATTTCAAAGACTCTTTGCGCAAATTGAGCTGCTCAGCAATCAGCATGGCCTACACAAACCGCCCATCCCTCGTCAGCAAGACCTTGCACACATTTTGAACATCAGTCGCGAGACGGTATCACGCGGATTACAAATTCTGATTAAAAATGGCATTGCCATCAAAGATGGTCATCAACTAGAAATTAAACAGCCTCAACTGCTTTCTCTATTGGCAACACAAGGCGTTCAAGCGCTTGGCGGTGATGTTGCTCAAAATGAATCAACGCCCAATCACATAGACTCTTCTCACACACCGGAGTCATGAGTATTTTTTTTCGTGCATCGCATTTTTTTTCACGTCAATATTTTTGGAATAACGCCGGTGGCTTTTTGTGCTCGTTATTTATTGCATTGTGCTTTATTGATTTTGTTTTTCCCGTTCATTTTATCGATGGCACACATGCCTACTGGCAAGCGCAAACACAAGACATTACACAATATCAAGCAGGCCTTGCAGCCTTTATTCATGAGCCTTGGCAGCATCCTTTACTACGCATCAACACTCTCAATTGGCCCGACGGAACGCTAGCGACTTTCGCAGACATCATTCCGCTGTACGCACTACTACTTAAAGGGCTTTCACCATTTGTGCCTATGCCAATAAACCCGTTCGGATACTGGGTTGGTTTATGCCTAATCTTGCAAGCAATATCAGCCTGGTGGATATTGCGCGCAGCGCGTATCAATGATGGTGTTGCACTGATTTGCCTAACTCTTTTGTTACTTTTATTTCCTGCGTGGCTCTCACGTATGGGCCACATTAGCTTGCTCTCACAGTGGCTGATCACCTTTGCAATTGCACTGAGCATTCGAGAACATCAAGAGCAAAATAATTTTCCATATGCTTGGATTGCGCTGGGCGCAATTAGTGGCCTAATTAATTTATATCTATGCGCGATGGTTTGTGCAATTGCTGCTGCACAATCTTTTTATTGGTTCACGCGTTTAGGCATTTTAAAAAGTGTGCGCATAATCATTTGCGCAGTGCTACTAGCATGCATTATTTTTCTAGTATTGATGTGGCCGCTCCCTCCCGCAAATGGCGCGCCCGATGGTGGCTATAGCCTGTATTCAGCAAATCTTTTGTCCCCACTCTCGGGCAATCTCAACAATTTTTTTCACTTTAAATCTGCATCAAACGAGCAAGCATTTGAGGGATTTAATTACTTAGGCGCTGGTGGCTTGCTCATTCTTTTTTTAGCTAGCGCTGCACTTTTTTTAAAACCCAAAATTGCTCAGGAAAACGTTGTTTGTGATGCTCATGATGCCACTCAGAGCGCACGCCTTAACACCGTCACAATAACAACAAAAACCGCAGGATTCCCTCTTTCGGTACCGCTCATTTGTACGCTGTTGCTAATGGCCTGCTACAGCCTATCCAATGAAATCTACTGGGGCCAAAAACTGCTATACACGTGGTCCATTCCCTCATCGTTGCAATTTGTGACCGGACAATTTCGTGCTTCAGGACGTTTTTTTTGGCCCCTCGGTTATGCGCTACTCATCTGCGGGGTGATTGTTCTTTTACGTAAGCTACCACGCACCCTAGCACACGCAATCTTGATCCTTGCACTCTGTTTGCAGATCATCGATCTTTGGCCACAAATTCAATCTTTACGCCACATCCACGCACCGGAAAATGCACAGGTCATCGATGTAACGCAGTGGAGAGAAGCTATACCTCGGGATACTGAACACCTGTATTTTTTTCCCAAGATGCGCTGCGCGACGCAATCTGATTTGTATAAAACACTGCTGCCAGTGATGAGCTTTGCAACCAATGAGCATATGACTATCAACACTGCTTACTTGGCACGCTACACGCCAACGTGTCACGAAGAAGTTCGGGAAATTTTGCAATCGAATCCACAAAAGAGCGTCTACATCTTTACGCAACAAGACTACAGCGCGCAGCAGGTGCGTGAACTCTTTCCGCAAAGTTGGAACAACCTGTGTACATCTTTAAACTTTGCCTACCTTTGCATTGTTAGCACAAAATAAATGCTTCAATAAATTTACATCGTCTTTACTTTGACACTGCACTACACTAAGATCATGTCTAGCTTGCCTGATACCCAGCCGATTACCCCCCTCATCTCCTTGGTGTGCCCCGCACTAAATGAGGCCCACAGTCTTGCGATCTTTTTTGAGGCAATCGATAAAGTCATCTTAAGCAACCCGAACTGGCATTTTGAAATCGTTTGTGTAGATGATGGCAGCAAAGATAATACACTTGACTTGCTACGCAAAAAAGCAACGCAAGATTCACACTACAAGGTCATAGAGTTATCACGTAACTTTGGCAAAGAGGCTGCACTCACCGCAGGTATTGATCACGCATTGGGTGATGCAGTCATCCCTTTTGATGTGGACTTGCAAGACCCTCCCGAACTCATTCCCAAGATGATCGCACTCTGGCAAGAGGATTTTGATATTGTCCTTGCAAGGCGCATTGATCGTGCGCACGATTCCTTTTTCAAGCGCCTGACTGCTCGCTGGTTTTATCGACTTCATAACCGCTTATCTGACACCGAAATTCCCGACAATGTGGGCGATTTTCGCCTGCTAAACCGCTCTGCAGTCAATGCACTAAAGCGGTTCCCTGAGCGGCAGCGTTTTATGAAGGGTCTATTTGCTAGCTTGGGCTTTCAGACGGCTACGCTTGACTATGACAGATCGGCAAGATCGGCTGGAAGTGGGAAATTTTCTGCATGGAAGCTATGGACCCTAGCGCTTGATGGCATTACGAGCTTTAGCACGGCGCCGCTCCGTATTTGGATGTACATTGGCAGCATTGGAGCACTATGCTCGCTTGTCTATGGCGCCTTCATTGTTGTGCGCACACTTATTCATGGCGTAGACGTTCCTGGTTATGCTTCAATCTTAGTAGCTATTCTATTTTTAGGCAGCCTGCAACTGATTAGCATTGGTATTTTGGGTGAATACATCGGGCGCATTTATGCAGAAAGTAAGCAGCGTCCACTCTATATCGTGCGCAATATTTACAATCAAAAAAATACATCATTGCCAGCAAAACTGTGATTAATAACTTACATTTTGCTTGCTAGATGACGTTCTCAGTCAGTGCAAATCAGAATCAGAAATAGTAGTGTTAACGTGGCTTATGGGCAAGCAAGACTAGGTTTTTCCCAAACCAATGGCCAACCAATCGATCTAGTAAGCGACTCAATGGGAAAATGTAGTAATCATAAATATAAATGGTCTTAGGATTTAAAGAGCCAGATGAATCACCAATGTATTTGTAAAGATAGCTAGCAAAAAACCCCAGTGAGTCAACGTAAGATGCACGCTCTACCTCAAACCCTGCCGCTTTTACTAAAGGCACTAAAGTGCGCTTGATATAACGGCGCCAATGTCCAACCTTATGATCCATGCTTGAAAACAGGCATTGAAAAGCTGGCACATAAATGAGTAAACGACCACCCGGTTTTATTTTGCAATAAATCTCTTGCAAGGCTCCTAAATCCTGTTCAATATGCTCCAACACATTTAAGGTGTACACATAATCAACACTCTCATTACTGAGCATATCTAAGTTGGTTACCGCCTTAATCTGGTGTTGTGCAATGGCGTTTGCTTGCGCGCTATCAGACTCCACACAGATCACTTCATGCCCCCGTTCCTTGAGCAAGATCGCAAAGGTGCCAATACCAGCACCAAAATCCATAAGCACATCAGCAGGTTTGATGGGCTGCAAAATCAATGCTAATAAAAAGGCATTGTAATTTTTAGCCTCTGCCATCACCTCCAAATTATCTGTGCCGCTATAACTCGTCATCAACTTTCCAATGGAAAATGGTTTAAATTCAGGGCTTGGTAATGCAAGGGCCATCTTTTATCAGGCGATCCCATAATTGCCGGGCACTTTGCGCCCATGAGAGTGGCGCAATCGATTGTGAACTTGGTGCCAAATGCTGCTCATTTAATGACAGCCATTGTTCAATTGCGGCGCACAAATCCTGGGGCTCTAAGCCTTTAAAATAAAATGCTCCTGCGCCTGCTACTTCTCTAAAAACAGGAATATCGCGTGCGATCAATGGCAATTCATGGTGTGCAGCCTCAATCAGGGATAAACCAAACCCTTCAGCCTCACTAGCGGCAATCACGCAAGTGCTCTTGGAATATAAAAGGGCTAATGCCTCATCTGAAACTTCTTCTAACCAAAATAATTGCTTGTCTAGCTGGGAATTGATGCCTATGGCGCGGATGATTTGAGGAATAGTGCGCCTTTGCTGTCCTGTAAAAGAACTTGTCCAGCCCTCTTTGCCGACCATCACCAGATTGATTTGCACGCCCCGCTTCCACAGTAAGTCAAAAGCAGCAATTGTTTGCAAATATCCTTTGCGTGGTTCTAGGGTGCCTACCATCAAAAAGGTGGGGCGCTCTTGCACCGCGCGCATGATCTGCTCAATATTTTCTGGCAGGCCAGCGCTGGGAAAAGCCCGCTCAAAGTCTGCGCCCAAATGAAACCAACTCTGTTGAAAAGGCTTTGTTTTTGGGCCAGGTAAAGCCTCATACCAAACACGAAAATCTTCCTTAACCGCCTTTGAAATACTAATCATGCCATCAAGCTGGCCCACCGCATGAATCCACTCTTCAAACGGTGCAATGGCGTTAGGTGGAAAAAACTGAGGGTACTGCAAAGGTAATAAATCGTAGATGATCGCAACACTGAAAGCGCCCTTACTTCGCCAACGCTCAAAAAGACCTTGCTCAACAGCTTGTACTAAACGCCACATGGAAATATCAAGTATCAAACACCGATCGCCAGCCGCTAATTCAATAGGCTGCGTGCCATAATCAGGCTGCGGTGTATCAGAAATGCGCTGCACATACTCTTTGGCATATACATAGGTCCACTGCAAGTCAGCCGCGCGCTCTAGGCGCACTGGAATGACCTCATACCCTTTGGGGGGGCGTCGTATGAATTCCAATAAGAGCGCTTGTGCTACCCGCTGAATACCGGACTTGAGCTGCGTTTGGCTCGTTTCTGAAATATCGAGCAGTAATTTATTGGGCATTGGCTGGTGCAGTACTGTGCTCATCATATATTAGGCTTAGGTCACTGGTAAATCTAAGCGCTGATCATCCATCCAATGCAATAGAGCGCTCAATGTATTTTCATAAAGGGGGGTTAACTGGTCTTCATTTAAGGCTGCCCCATTGACCCATTCCCAAAAACGCGCATCAAAAGCTATCTTTATGTCTTGCGACACTAATGTCCTCTCAGAAAGCTTAAGCGAAGGTTGTGTTGCCCCTTGAGAAATCGATTGCATGGAATTATCACAGTAGATTTCAGTCAAGATATGCTGATGAAAGCAATCGGGTGCCAAACTTAGCTCATTGCGCTCACAATCGAAGTAAAGCCCCCGATTTCCCTGGCTCTTAAACAAATCTAACTCAGGAGTATGCGGTAATATAGCTTGTGAACCTCCGAACACCATCAATACATCCCCGGGTGCTACTTGAATTGGCTCATCACTCATCAACCCTGCAGGACAATCAAGCAAAGCAAGACAAAATTCGCGAGCATAGTATGAACGTCCATTGCGGTGATAAATGGGCTCGAGCAATATTTTGGGATGCGTCTGCAACAACCACCCCTGCAAAAACATTTTTAAGCGACTGGAGCGTATGCTTGAATCATCAATTAGGGCGGTGACATCGATTAAAAGCTGCCTAGACTGCAAAGGCGAAGTAAATGTATTGGCAACCGCAGTAGAAATATCTGCCAACAATAAAGGCGAGCTATCAAGGGGTAATTTTTCGGAGATTTTTGTGTGTAATTCAACTTGATGCGAAGGACTTAATCGATAAAAACGCTCGATGGCTTCAAAATACTGCTTGGCGCAATTTGCCGGGTCGTGCTGATGATCTAAGTAGATTTTGCCTGATGACCCCAAGGCTTTTCTCAACCCCTCATCCCGATGCAAAGCTTCCAAAGCGTCAACAAGTTGCTCATCCGGGTATTCCTCTTCCAGCTTCCAGACTACCTCTGGCGCAAAATCTTGCATGGTCCCGCTCGCATTAATCACGGTAGGTAAGCTATGATTTAAGCAATCCAACACCGTGCCCGAAGTTTCTCCGCGCGATAATGTGCGTAACTGTACTGCCATATCAGCAGCCTCTAGGTAGGTTTGAAAGCCCAGGTCGTCTACCCATCCAGTAATATGTACGCGCGCCTGCAATCCCTCACTCTTAATCAAATCCAAAATCTCTTGATGGTATGACTTTTCTGGACACTCCCCCACAAAATAGATTTGACAGCGTTTGTCTTTGATCAAAGTCGAACGAATAAAAGCTTTGAGGAGGCGTGTATTTGCTTTAGTCTTAAACAACAGTCCAAAACTGCATATCATAAAAACATCTGGAGCAATTTCAAGACGCTCACGCGCTGCTTGCTTTGAAAATGATTTTTTGGGGATACGTAGGTGGGGGATTACAACTGCTGCTTGGCGTGCCCTAGAACCATATAAATTAACCAGTTGACGCAAAGATGATGGAGAGTGAAAAATAACTCCATACGCATCTTGTAAGACCTGTCGATTTACGGGGTATGTCCAAGCAGCCAAAGACGGATCAGGATTCCTCAAGCCCATCCATAGAGCACCATAACCATGTGAGTCATACAACTGACGTAGCCAATTGTTCTGTGTTCCAGCCAACCAATCGAGATGTTGGATCAAATTCGAAATAAAAAAATCATGTTGCACTACCACTCCAGGCACCTGCTTAATTAGGGCAAACATGTGCTCGTGAAAAGTGGAATTTCCAAAATGGTAAAGGACGCGGTCATAGTTACTTGCTTGCTCTACAAAATGCTCAGGACTAACTAGCTTGCAATGCTGCGCTATCCAAGGGTCGCTCACTTGGACTTGCCGACTAATGACATCAATCTGGTAATACTCATTTAAGTAAGGTAACAGTTCAGCGCTATAGCTAGCAATGCCACTACGCTCATCGGGCAATGGAGAAATATAAGCTAACTTCAGGCGATTTGACTGATGGGGCAAAAGATTATCTGAAGGCACCTTACTCGCCAATGCTTGCATGGCTTGTAAAGCAATACGTGCACTTTTATCCCAAGAAAAATTCTGGGCCTGTACAAACCCATATTCCTCTAGGTCTTTTTGCCTGATGGGGTCTCGTAAAACCGCCTGCATTTTATTGGCAATATCTTGATCATCCTTAGGATCAAAAAGCATATCTTCACGTCCAACAACCTCAGGCAAACTGGAGCAGTTAGAAACTAATACAGCTTTTTTACAAGCCATTGCTTCTAATGCCGGCAAACCAAAACCTTCATGCACCGATGGGAATACGAATAGCATGCAGCTATTGTATAAACCTATCAAATCATCTTCCGAAACAAAGTTAGTGAAGATGACCTCATCCTTGCGCATTCCATGCTCTCGCGCTAGATTGCCTAAACGCCTAATCTCAGATTCTCCGAGAGAGCACACAATCACCAATTGATACTCTAATCGCAATGGATTATCTAACAGTGCATAGGCTCGAATCAGGCCTTCAATATTTTTACGAGAGTCCCCGCCACCCGTATACATTACAAAGGGTCGGGTAATGTCATAAGGCTTTAACAGGCGCTCTTGCTCAAGACCGGAAAGTCTTTTTGGATAAAAATGGGGGTCTGCCGCCGAGGACATGTTGACAACCCTATCAGCAGGGGTATCCAAGTAATCAATTGCTTCTTGGCGAGAAGAGTTTGAGATAGAAAGCAATAAGGAAGCTTGCTTGAGAAAGTCAATTTTTTCTAAATAAAATTCTTTTGCTTGAGGGTTGGGGTCCAAGTAACGTTCCTGATAAATCAAAGGAATGAGGTCATATAAGATGACCGCCACTGGCGTTGAGGTATCAAAGCGGTGGACGCTAAGCATGGGAACATCATCACCCTCAAACAAGCTAGTAATAAGGGTAATGTCGGGACGTAAAGACTGTATAAATGCTTCGCGTAAAATCCCCCCAACTTCTTTGCGAATGGGCCTTTCCTGAGTTGGCCCATCCTCCAATTGAGGTCCATCAAAAACCATAATATTTTCAGGAAAAAGTAATGGTGCCAACATCTCCCGAATTTGCGTAATTGCTTCAGGCAAAAGTGCGCACAGCACAATGAAGATTTCATGCTCACCGCGATTGCGAATGAGTGCCTGCGTTAAAGACATCGAATAACGCCCAATCCCCCTAAAACGACTAGAGGTTTGACACGCCTGTAGGTCGATGACAATTCTCATATTTCTCTTCTTCTTTGCAACTGCTTACTTAAGGCTTTGTAAATTTTTTGTGAGCTTTTGGATAGGGCCGCATAAACATCATCATTTTCGAGATCGAATGGATGTAACACAAAGTCTAGATTTTGCTGCTCTTTGCTTTTTGCTTGCGCCCAACTCGCCTGATTTTTGGCAATGTACCAAGCCCGTAAGCGGGCATGCCAACCAAGGCGATGAAGTGCACCCATGATCATAAAATGAATTTTGGGATGGTGTACTTTGATGTATTTTTCTAACGGCAGTAGCGTAGTGGCGCATTTTTTTAATAAAGCCTTAAATCGTGTGCGCCAGCCATACTCTCTCACTAAGCGAGCTTGTTTAGCAACAAGGCGCAATGGGGCACAAATGCGCCAAGCCCATCTATTAAAAAATAGTTGCTCAAGGTTTGAATACCGAGCTTCTAATTGTTCATGACGAGCTTCCAAAGCAAGATGTTGGGCAGTATTAGCAACAATCTCTTGAAGCAAACGTTTCAATAGTTGCTCAAGGTTTGAATACCGAGCTTCTAATTGTTCATGACGAGCTTCCAAAGCAAGATGTTGGGCAGTATTAGCAACAATCTCTTGAAGCAAACGTTTCTCTAGTTCATCTCGTCTCCAATCCTCTTGGCGCTGATAGCGTGTTGTCAAACTAGCTAAGTCTGCACCCGAACCTTTTTCAAATACCACATCAAATAACTCCAAGATTTTTTCATCGGCAGGCTTTTGGGCAAGAAGCGCGTAATCTGGGCTCACACCAACAAATAGATCTAACAAATCGATATTCGAAGAAGATTGAATCTTGGATGACTCATTTAAACGCAAAATTTTCGGACGATAAAAGCCAGAAAATTCTGCGCTAAAGCGCATTAATTCTGGAGGCAGTGGCTTTTGATGACTAGGGTCTAAATAAAACCACTGACTTGCAACGGAAAGATTTTCAGGGTTTGGCGTCTCCAGAAGTAGCAGACCACCCGGCACCAATACGCGAAACGCCTCTTTTAACAAATGTAGCAAGACCTCAAAAGGCAAATGCTCAATTAAATGAAATGCAGAAACTAAGCCTACCGAGTTTTCAGGAAGCGCCTTGAGTGCGCTAATGGCATCAATTTTCTGAGTTTTTAATCCATAGGCGCGACAACGAATGAGCATCTCTTCATCAAGATCGACCCCTTGCGCGTCGATATGATGAGCTCGTAAGAGCTCCAACCATTCACCACGGCCACAGCCCAAATCAATGGCCTTAGCCATACCCTGATGCTGCGAGAGTTGCTTGAGAATCGGATCGTAAAAAGCCAAACGCGCTTTGATATCATCACGTGCACCGCGATACACATCTTCAAACGCGAGATTAAACAAATCATCCATATTTACAATCTCTATATATTAGAGTCAGATAGGGTTTGAATTGACAGTGCAGGCGGTATCCAGTTACAACCGACAAAATTGGGTTCGCGCACGTTATACACTGTAAATACCAAGGCCAAATCTCGCCACTCATAGTTATTCACCAAGTGATTTTCAGAGGAACTGATCGAGGTAGTAATCGAATAGCTACCAGGTCCAATGTTCATGGGAAAATCAAAGTTAAATTCAATTTCTTGATGCGCTTCTAAGTCCTTCATAGGAGCGTTCAGAAAATAGGTATTAGTTCCATAGATAGCCTGGCCTAGGCGATCTTTAATCATATACCCCAAAATCAAACAGGGAATGGCCTCTCCTGTTCTTACCCGGATTTTTAGGCGAGTAGCTTTTCCCAGCTCTACCGCTTCTAGCGGGCAACCCTGCGCATCTAAAAGCGCGATTGAAGTGACCTCGGCCTCACCAGTCCCCGAAGTGGTCTGCACACGCCCAGCTGAATCTAACAACTGGGTGACCGTCGATTTTTCGCGCTCAGCAATGAGTGCGTTATACAAATCCATCACCACATCAGGAGGGCCATCTTTAACTACGCCACCTTGATCGAGCAAGATAGCGCGGTCACATATTGATTGCACTGCATTGCCATCATGGGTCACTAACAATAAGGTGGTTCCTTGCTCGCGAAACTCACGAATCCTTGAAAAACTCTTATGCTGAAAATAGGTATCTCCTACTGAGAGCGCTTCATCCACAATCAAAATATCAGGCCTACGCGCCGTTGCCACACTAAAGGCCAAGCGAACTTGCATACCACTAGAGTAAATGCGTACTGGCTCATCAATATAAGATCCAATTTCTGCAAAGGCTTCAATTTGCGGCATCAACTCGACAATTTCAGCCGCCTGCATTCCGAGCAGCTGTCCAGCCATCATCACATTTTGTCGCCCTGTAAAATCAGGATGAAAACCCATACCCAACTCCAACAAGGCAGCCACGCGGCCTTGCAAGCTCACCGAGCCGACTGTAGGACTTAAGGTCCCGGTAATTAGCTTTAAAAGGGTACTTTTACCGGCGCCGTTGACACCAATAATTGCCACGGCCTCCCCAGCCTCCACCTGAAAATGAACATTCTTTAGAATCCACTTTTCTTGATGATGTGGATGTTTTCTGAAATCGCACCATTCAACTAAACGAGACCATCGATTTGGGTATTGACGGTAGGCTTTGCCTAAATCCTTTACTAGAATTTTTCCCATCAGAGTTCATCCACCATTTCAACTTGGTGCTTGCGAAATAAACGCAAGCCCAAAGCGTTGAGTAAAATCGCCACGACTAAAGTAGGCCACAAGCTGAGCCAGCTTGGCTCCTGGGCTTGCAAAAAGATGCCTTGATAAGCCACTATGATGGGTGTCATAGGATTAAAAATTAAAATCTGACGCAATACCTCCGGAACCAGCGTAATGCTGTAGACCACGGGAGTTAACCAAAACCAAAACTGCAAAAAAATAGCGAAAAATTGGCCAACATCACGAAAGAATACATTGAGCACCCCAACGATGATTCCCAGACCCATGGCTAAGGCAACTTGCAAAATCAAAACAGGGATGAAAGCAAAAATCACCCATCCTGGAAATTGATTACTGAACACCAAAAAACTCAGAAACAAAACAAAGACAATCGCAAAATTGATTGAGCAATTAATCAGCACAATTACTGGTAAGCAGATTTTAGGGAAATTAATTTTTTTAATCAGCGCTGCATTTTCCAAAAAAACAGACTGGAAGCGATTTAGGATATCGATAAAAAAATTCCAAGGGAGAATGCCAGCCATTAAGAAAATACTATAAGCAAAGGGGGTCTCAACCCCGGGCAAACGCGCTTGCATGACCTGCGAGAAAATCAAGGTATAGATCAATATCATGGCCAGCGGATTGAGGAGGGTCCACAAGCCACCCAAAAGTGAGTTGCGGTAACGGGATTGAAACTCGCGAATCACTGAGCCACGGATAAAACTGCGATATTGCCAAACGCTCGCTAACATTCCTGCGGTGGCCAAGCGCGGTGACCTTACCTCAACTTTTTGCATTTAATGACGACCGATTTTTAAGTCCACAAGAGCGCGGATAGCTACTTTTTGAAATATTTTGAGCCTAGATTGACTGCGCTAACCCAAAACTCCTAAACCCATATTTTACCCTCATTAGGGCTTAGTAAGTCTATCAGCATTGGCTCGCGAAACAATCTAGAGAGCAAGATTGGGCAGAATATGACGCCCTATTGACTAAAGCACTAGATCCTTTTAAACCCCTCACGGCGCGAGAATAAAAAAGAGGAGGAAGCATAGTTTACAAACATACTCACCGATGTACCAAGCGCTACCCCAATAATGGGGAACTCATGAACCTGATCACTGCAGGTAACTAAGCTGGCATAAATTGCATAATTTATGGCGCCACCACAGAGCATTAGGCCAAGATAGGCTAAAAATTCACTTTTTTGATGCATGCCAGAGTCATAATTTTTAAATGTAAGCAGTCGATTAAAGCTCCAGGTTACATAGACTGCGCAGATAAATGAAATCACCCGCGCCCCATAAAGACCCAAAAATCCCATAAGTAAATATAAAATTGCAACATCAACGACAAAACCAATGCATCCCGAGATGCCAAACAAAACAAGTCTTTTAATCACACTTTGAACTCACATGAACTCTGGCGGCGGAATCGAAAGATAGGCTAACCGCTTGGCCTCATGCCTACCTCTAGTGACGTTATCCAAAATTAAGCCACACGCAAAAGATAGCAAAGCACAAATCGCTAAAGATGCCGAAATAACCAACGTTGGAAAACGAGGCACTAAACCACTTTCCAAATAATTAATCAATATTGGGAAAAAAAGAGTAAAAGACAAAATCACTAATACTATTGAGGCGCCCGAAAAGAAGGCAAAAGGACGCTCAGAGACAAACAATCTACCAATCGTCTTGAGAATTTTCCAGCCATCAGCATAAGTCGATAATTTACTCACCGAACCCTCAGGCCGAGCCCCATACCTGGTAATAACCTCTCCAAAGGGCATGCGTAACTCCAAAGCATGGACCGTCAACTCAGTCTCAATTTCAAAGCCCGCTGATAATGCTGGAAACGACTTCACATACCTGCGTGTAAATACCCGATAGCCCGAAAGCATATCAGTAAAAGATCCCCCAAAAATATGCATTACCCCTTGCGTGAGCAAGCGATTTCCCCACTGATGGCCTCGTCTATAGGCCTCTCCTGCGAGATGTAAATCTACTTGTCTACACCCAACCACCATATCTAGGCGTTGCTCGAACAATAAGTTGATCATGGGGACAATCGCATTCGGATCATAGGTAGCATCGCCATCAACCATGACATAGATATCAGCCTCAACATCAGCAAACATTCTGCGCACCACGTTACCCTTGCCTTTTAATGGGACTGAGATGACGGTTGCCCCAACCTCCTTGGCAACTTTTGCTGTGTTATCGGTTGAATTGTTATCAAAAACGTAAATTACGAGCCCCTGCATGGCCTCCCTAAAACCTTGAATGACGGCACCAATAGCAGCCTCCTCATTAAAACAAGGAATAATTAATGCGACACGTTGATTTTGATAATGCATGGCAACTCTTCACCTTTTCTTTATTATTTTGTCATTGATCTCATTAATCTGATTGCTAATTCCAACCAGGCAAATGGGTAGCAAACTCACCGTCATAGACAAAGATTTGGTATCGATTAAACTTTAATATACGAGCAGGCTCTCCCATACTCTTTCTAATGGGCTCAAAATCAAACTTCGGAATTTCTGAAGTCTCTAGCAATAAAAAGTTTTGTTTAGCGCCGACGGGTTTATAAAATTCTTTACTCGTCATAAAAAGCCACGGTATCGGCCTTTCATTCTCGATATGCGCCACCATGACCTGATAGTTAGATAACACAGTCAAAGCATCCGCATTCCAATAGTTTGCAAAACCTCTTTCTAACCCATTGACCTTCAAAAACTTTACTAGCTGATCCTTCTCGCCACCAGCTGAACTCAAGAGACCAGAATGAAGGCTATGAATATTAAAGAAAAATGCTGGCAGCATCAGTGCAAGCAATACTAAATTACTATTTTTAAGCTGCCATTTATTAAGAAAAATCGCGCTAATCAAAACCCCAAAAAAAATCGGCACCATTATGTAACGCGCTGCAGCTACAGCATTTACTGTAAATGCCAAAAACACAACTGCAAAAAAACTAATGCCCGCTAGACCTACAAAGTAAAGCACCAAATACTTTTCGATGGCGTCAAGGTTAGAAACAATTTTGCCCCATTGCATAGTCAATACATAAAAAGGACCCGTAAATAAGATGACGCAAAAAAAGAACCTTTGGGCATATCCAATTCCTGCCAAAGAAGCGAACTTAACTCCAACTTCTTCATCCACAATTAAGCTTAAATAGCCTTCAATGACACGCGGTAAGTTAGTTAACAAAATATCGTGATAAGAAATAAAAGTTGCGCCATCTGCGCCCTGTAAAAAGGTATAAGAGTGCTTTAAGAAAGTAAATAATATCTGGCCACACACCGAACTGATCAACAGTAGGAGGGCTATATTGCGGATTTTTACAGCGGGAGTAGATTGGGTATAAAAAAGATAGCCCAATGAAAGTAAGGCAGGTCCCACAAGAAATGCTAGATAACGAACAGAAGTGCTGTTCATATAGACGTTAAGCAGAAAAAATGCTACCCAATACCAGCTTTTCAAGTTGTCATTGCTCATCTTAAACAGCTTTACTATCAAAGCAGTATCAAGCAATAGGAACATCAGAACATTACCATACTGACCTTGACCATAAAAAAATTCACTCCAAATAAAAGACACTCCGGAAAATAAAAAAGCGAGCAACAGGTTTGCTGTTATTTTTGATCCCAACTGAATGAGTAAGTGACGCGTTGCAAAAAATACAATTGCAGACTGAATAAGAACGCCTGCTTGAGTTGCTAAAAAAGCATCGTGAACTATGGGGAAAAAAAGAGTGGCACTGTTAAAGACGAACATTGGCCAAAAATCTTGTGAGTAATACCAACCCTTTACAAATAAACTTCCCGTTCGCCATTGCTCAAGCGAGAGCATCGCTGCTGTTGCCGCATCCGAATGAAACCTAGCTCTGTAGGAATATAAAGTAAAGAGAACTAATGACGCCAATGCGGTGAATAAAATCAATCGCGAAATTAGGGGCAAGCATTTTTCCAGCCATTCACTTACATTTAATGTGCTTGAAGGGGGAGGTTTTAGTGAACTTTTCATTTGCTTGGCAATGTCCTCAAATTAAACGGATTAAGGATGCGGCGCCCCTTCATATTTAAAGAAGTATAGCGATCAAACCGCTCCGGTAAAAATATCCGGGGCTCCTGCCTAACCCCTAATCTAGCTAGAGTGGATGACCTAGCATCTAACTAACATTGCCCCACTACCCTATATAAGCCTGAAAGCTAATACCATTAGCAATTTGCGCCGCTACATTGGTCACATTCTCAGGTGATGAAGCAAAGTTTTCTAGGATGGCAGCTCGGTTATACATGTTATCAGTACCCAGGACATTCATCCAATAGTTATATCCATCCGTATCCGGCGCACGGTGCAAGGCATTTTGATAAAAACCATTAATCAATGTTGCTGCGCTAGGGTTTGCACCATAGAGTTTGGAAAATTCTGGGCTAGTAATAAAATTTTGAGCCACAGTATTGATATTGATACCAACATCTAAGCTATGAATCCAAAAACCTAAACCGCTCAAATCGGGAGTGCGATTAAAGGCTGCTTGGTATAACTCATAAGCCATGCCGCCATTTTGGGTCGAACCAATATCTAAGGCTATATTCATATCAGAAAATTGGAGGCGCTCAACGCTATTTAAGTTTGTTACCCCCATGGAACCGGTGCTATCAACAATGGCAGTCTGGGATCCAGCCAAACTAATAGCAAAATTACTTGATGTACCTGAAAAACTGACCATATCAGTTTTAGCGCTTCCCACAATCGATAAGTTCGGAGTAGTAATCGTATATGGCGCACCAGAGTCGCCTATAGTTACAGGACTGACTGCAAACGAAGTGGGTAATTCACCTAATAAGGTTAAAGAACGAGAAACCCCAGATTGAGTAATGGTAATAAGACTATCCTTTTGATTGCTCAAGGTTGCAACAGAAAAGCTTGCCCCCGACAGACCGCTCAGGTCCACTAAATTGAGATGCCCAGATGCATTAATGGTTGCATTAGTATCTAGAGCAGATAATTTAAAAGTAACCTGCTGCCCATTACTTAAGGGGCTTAAATCCAAATTATTTAAATTTCCTAGGGTGTATCGGCAACAAAAAGGTTGGCGAGCGAGTTGGTTTTAGCAAGGGCCTGTGTATCAGATGTAAAAGTAGATGCAGCCAAAGTAAGCGCACTTTTATCTGAACGCGTAATGGCACTAAGTAGGTTAGATGAGCAAAGAGACTGAAGGGAGTCAAGGCTACTTGCCAGTACCGAGCTTGAACAGGTAGCGGTAAAAGCTGCTTGATATCCACCTGCTGCGCCTGAAATCGAATTGTTTAAGGTTAGGTCTGAAAATTGCAAACTACTGATTGCATAATCACTATCAATACCATCTCTAGAGAGTACCTTATCCTGAACCTGAATATGGCCATCGCTAGAAAAAAAACTGATGGTGTAGTTATGAAAATTGCTAGAGTAAGCAGCCGTATCTATTCCGCCGCCGCCAATGAGTCTGTCATCTCCACCATTACCAGTCAAAACATTATCGGTAGCATTGCCGGTAATAACATCATCACCCGAACCCCCAACTGCATTTTCGATGACCACACCCAGTGCGATCGAGACATTGGCTTTATATCCCCCAACATCAGAAAATGCTCCCGCTGATAAATTGATGGCCTGACTTTGACTAAAACCCGAGCAATTTAGGGTGTCGCTACCTCCTGCATCCCAGATGCAAAATTGGGGAGCGCTGTTGCTTGCAAAATCATAGGGGCTGCCCGCATTACTGCCAAAACCATAGACCGTATCACCCATCCGCGTGGTCATATTGGCGCCGTAGATATTTTGGAGTGCCAAGATATCAAACATCAAGGGCGTGCCAACATCATTTGTCGGAATCACCGCCCCAGTACTGGTTGCCCCAAAATAACTCATGACTGAATACTGCTCAGAATCTTGTAAAAATTGCGCGCTGTTGGCGTAGGTAAAGGTTACACCTGGTGTGGCGTTATAGTCACCGGGATGCGACAGACCTTGGCATGCCCTAACTCATGCAAGATAGTCTGAAAGGTATAGGTACCTACGTTGGCATTGGTTTGCGAGATACTATTGGCGGTATTTAGCCAAACATCTCCTGAGGAACTAGAGGCCACCGTAGATCCAGGATATAAAGCAAACGCACCGGCTCCATCGGCGCTATCGGAATAATTTCCCAGCAAAATAGTGGCGTTATTGGTATAGCCACCAGGATTGACTTGCACAAACTGAATTCCGGCCACATCTGACCAAAGCTTTAATGCCAAATTCACAGCACTAATTTCTGCACTTGTTAAGCGTATAAACGAAGCAATATTAGAACCAGGCTCAGTATAAGTAGCCGCAGTATCTCTAAAGCCATAGGTTATTACGGTGGAGCCAGTAGTGCCAGTGCTATTTGCCCATGAGCTGCGAGCATCCACAGCTCCCGCACTCATTGAAAAATCAAAATTGGGTTTGGTGCCAGTAGTGACAGAGAGGCCATATTGACCTGCACCATACTGTCCACTAACCGTCCAATTATTTGCAATATTGAGATAATAGGTGCCACTTGTTAAAGCGGTATAAGTGATGATAGATGAGGCATGTGGACCGCCATCATTGTTACTAGCCAACTGCACGCCAGAGGCATTTTCTAAATAGAGATAGGTGTCTGTAAGGGGGGTCGAGCCTGTGCCGATGACTGCAAAGCTATAGACTTGACCGGCAGTTAGGTTGACGCGATACCAATCTTGATCGCTGTATGAAGATAAAACGCCCTGAGCCGTTTGCCCCACCGCAAGTGTATAGGTGGTAGCTGTTGAAGCAAGAGCATCTACACTTTCAACTATCGAAGGGGTCAGAATATTGGTAGCCATAACAAAATGGTTTGCTAATTAATTAGTGACTAAATTCACCATTAGACTCAATCATCCATCTTAAAGCCTCCTCACGAGAATGCAAGTTAATATGGCCTATACAACTCTCTAATAATCCGCCATTCCCGGCCAGTAGGTGAATTTCATTGGCCCGCATAAATTGGGGATTGGACTTCACCGCAATTTCATAGCCGCATAGGTTTTGCAAAATACCGATAACCGCACCTAAAGAGTGGGTTCGGCCAGTTGCTAAGTTATAAGTTAGTCCAGGTTGACCAAGCTCTAGCAAACCCAGTTACATCTGACAAATATCGCGCACATCGTTATATTCACGCCATACTTATGTATTGCCAAGCTCAATCGTTAGCGCTTTACGCAAAAAGTGATCTACAATTTTAGGAATCACAAAATCCAAGGAATGGCCAACGCCAGTGTAATTAAACGGGCGAGTAATAACTATGGGCAGTTTTTCGAAAAATGGACGACTCATATACTCCATCGCCAATTTCATGAAAGGCTTTGGGTGTCCTTCCCGAGAGATGGGCCATAACCGAGTTCCCGCACCTCCAGATAAGATAACAGGTAATAAATTCGCATTATTCATAGGATAATTATAGATTGCATTGATAATCAATGGCTTAGAACACAATACAATGTATTAGTCGTTTCAAGGCCATCCTGAACCAAAGTTACAGATTACCCATAAATAGCAATTATCTGAAATGGATTGCAACCAATGTTTGCTCCTTTTAACCTAAAGCAGCTTTTGCATTCTGCAAGGATATTATTAGCTCAGCTATTTTTTATCTGTATTCCCCGCTTTATACCAAACCTTCAACAACAAAAATTGGGCATTAACCTCGTTGGCTACTATAAAGCCGATCTAGGCCTAGGACATGCGTTGCGCTACATGGCAAAAGCATTTCATTTTGCCAACATCCCCTTTTTAGTCCGCTCATTTCATACTGCATTGCGTTCAAATCAAAATAATTTGGAGATGCAAGATTTTTTGGCGCCTTTTTGCACTTTCCCCATCAACTGTATCGTCATTAATCCAGACATGCTCCATCGCCTGCCACAATGGCTACGATACCAAGAGTGGGCAAAACGCTATAACATTGCTTACTGGTTTTGGGAATTGGAGCAGTTTCCAGGTGCCTGGAAGTATGCACTGCCCCTCATTGATGAAATTTGGGTCAATACTGAATTTAATGCAAATACCATGCGCACAGTGCATTCACGCGTAACAAAAATTCCCTTTGCCATCGAATTTGAACTACCCAGTGCGCACTTTAATCGTGACTACTTTGGCCTACCTGAAGACCGCTTCATTTTTTTAACCAGCTTTGATTTTCATTCCTCCATAGAGCGAAAAAACCCACAGGCCAGTATTGCGGGGTTTTTGGAAGCCTTTCCTGACCCTGATTGCGCAGTCACGCT
>TBL_comb47_HYPODRAFT_10001224_pt1 | contig 33398 bp, 27 predicted proteins | sample TroBogypolimnion_40_FD_10682 | JGI IMG/M metagenome (IMG submission 10682)
CGAGACATAGGCTTTATTCCTGTACGAAAATGTTGTACGAAACCTAGATGGTGTACGAAACTTATTTACCTTACTTTCGTACACATGTAAACATACCTGTCCGAAACCGAACGTTTTCGGACAGGGGGGGGGAACACGCGAAGGAATTTTAAGGATTACAAATTTTGTAAGGTGCGTACCCGGCAGCAACTGAGTCAAGATAATTCAGAGCAATGTTGACTAACGCCTAGTTTTGAGCCTCGCTCACAACAGATCTGAGGGAATACTGCCACGCTTTACGGGCTTAGGCTCCAGGATATTGTTGAGCCCTTTAAAAGATGGTGAAAGCATAGTTCGTGTTTGGGATATATCTCGTAACCACTGAATTTTTTTCAATATCAGCTTTCTCAGAAACAAAATCTTTAATCTCTGTTTTGGTCATTGTAGATTTAGGGTGAATGCCTACTACCCAGAAGTTCCGCATGTCGATACTTGAAGCCCGTGCACAATCAATTTTCTCAATATCTTTGACCATTCGTGAAAAGCACGCCTTCAGCGAGGGATTCTGTTTGAATTCTAGCACGATATAGCTATCTCGCTTGAAGCCTTTCCTACGAAAGATGAAGTCAGCAGACATTTTCGTACGTTCTTTGTTTTTTCTGCGATCGGCAAGTATTTGATGTTCTCTGTACCATTCAATTTCGTTTGCATGGTCAACTATTAAGAATGTTGAAAACTCAATTTGTAACCAAGTCTCCCATCCAGTAATATCTTGATCCCAAATGATCTCAAGGCTCTGCTGGATTTTCCTCTGGCTAAAGAAATCTTCGAGTAGTGAGACGCTAAATTTGAAATCGTCCATGCCTGTATCCTCAATGCTTGACCATAAAGCCGAAACTATGACAGTATAAAAACACCAGCCCCGAGACCCTCTCTTGGCACTGGTCTTTTTCACCGGAATGGTGGCCGCTTTCGCGGCAGTTCGACTGGCCTTTTTCGCCGGAATACCCACTCGCCGTTGCGGCGCTCACCGACTCAAGGTCTTGTTGGCTAGCAAGCTACTATGTGACTCTGAATCATATATTGCCACAGGCTGGTGACGATCTGCATGTTGAGCACGGGGGCCATGTCTCGCTTCCAAGCCAGATGCAGTTGCCGTTGCCAGCCACTAAAACTACCCCACGCCATCCGAAAACATTCTGCGTGTTGGTAAACCGGATGCCGGTCAAGAAGAAGCTAAAGCCGAGCGAGGGACAGAGTCCATCAATCGCAAGGATGCGGCGAGATCTGTCCACCGGGGGAGTCGCGTTGGTCTTGTTTGCCAAGGCGGCCTCGATAGAGTCGACAAGATCCGAGTGAGGCCGCTTGTCCAAGACGTAGGTCCCTGCCCGTGAAGCGAGGGCCATGGCAGCAAAGTGGCCCTGCTCAGGTATGCGTGTAACCTGGACCTCAGTGATGTGGCCGCAAGGTTCTCGAACAGAGAAGTCGAACCCTTGCTCCGATCGAGAGTCCCGCCTTGCACCTGGTAGCGGACAAGGCTGTTCAATTGCGAACCCCGGGCCGAGGGATGTCACCAGCTCCCGTGCGACTGATTCGCAGTTGTCCTCTCCTTGGGAGGGCCTGCAGTGATCAACCCGGGTGATAGCAGTCGCGCCGAATAGCAACTGAATTGCCCCCGGTCCTAGGGCCCGAGAAGACTGGTTGACGCCATTCAGCGAACACGTGCTGCTCATGCACGACCTGTCCGTGAGTTCAGGTCGGTTTTCCGTGTAGACCAAGGCGAGTGGCTTGCCGCACTCTCGGCACAATGTGGGCTCGGGTGGCATGTGCATCTCTGTCAGTCGCCGGACTCCGGGTCTATCCAACGCCGCATTCAGCGGCTTGTCCGCTGCAATGCCTTGTTAAGTAATTATAACCGCTGATGGATAAACTCATTCACCTGGTTAAGCAGTGACAAATCAAACTGGTTTTCTGTTTGTTCTCGCAAAGGTGAGGCAAACGTAAACTTTATCATTGTTGATAGATTGCCCATTGGCGAACGCAGCCTTGTTGTTGAGTGGACAAACGTCAAAATCACTGGTCGTACTTTTCTATCCTTAAATATTTCATCGAGCTCTTCGGGTGCATTTATTTGCAGTGACTCATAAAGACTTACAATATCAGAAGTAAGAATCGCAAATGGCTCGCTTAAGTCTGGATATATATTGTTAGCGATCTTTTCATGCGGAAGAATATTCATTGCATTGACTGCAATATACCCTCGATGGCAATCAGCTCTACCTATTTGCTTGGCAGCTGAGCGTATGTTATCAAGTAGCGTATTTGAAGACACTCCCCTTAATGTTTTACAGGCAATAGATACTCGCTGGCCAGAATATTCAAAAATAATATCGGGGTTTTTGCCACCAGATGACTTGACAGGGTCATCTAACTCTATGTTTTTGCCTATTTTTATTGCAAACATAGCGACAATCGTTTCGATTAACTTATTAGTTTTGTCATCTTGCTTGCCAGTAACCGGACTCAGCATTGTTGTTTTATCATTTATACGAGTCGCTGATTCAGATAGCATATTAAAGTGAGGGATTAGTATTTTAAATTCTTGAGAATCTTTAATTGACCACACCCATTTGTAGAGTTCATGTAAACCACCAACGGCAGTGCGCCCCTCATCTGTCAATTTATCACGACAACAATTTCTGTAATTTTCTATGTACTCTGTGGCAAGAAGATGGTCGTTTTCAAAATGAGATCTTTGAGCAGCATCAATCCCTAGCTCGTTTAAGAACGACAATAAGTCCTTTATGTTTTCATAAATTGAATCGTAACAGGTTATCATCTTCCATGGCCCCAAATATTTGTGCAGACACTTGACAAGTTATTATCCAGTTTCTGGTTATCACTCAGTGTTCCCAGCTTAACGGAGTACATGTTACCATTTTTAGGATTTACCTAACTGGTTATCATGTAGTTTTGAAGGATAACCAGAAACCGGATATTACCCTTGATCGAACTAATGAGCTTCTTCGGCATGAAACATCGAGAAAGTTTAAGAATGCCGAAGGTCGGCATAGTTCAGAGGTATGTTGAACTCCTAATATTTGGGTTCAGACGCATCGCAACCAGGTCTCCCGCTGAGGTGCAGGGGTCCCACACCTACCTTCGGCAGCATTTCTTGAACTTCTTCCCGCTGCCGCATGGGCAGGGTTCGTTGACGCCCACCTTGTGGTCTCTCATCGCCGCCGCCACGCGTTGCCGTCTCAATGCGTCACCATCTTCTTCGGCGCGGGTTCGTTCGGTGGCGGATAGGCCCTCGAGGCTGACATGGCACCAGTGAACGTCAACGACAGTGTCCTCCGCGTCGTATTCCAGCTCGATCATCAGTCGAACCTTTTCATGCGCAGCCGCGAGAACAGCTCTCGTGTGCCTCAAGGCAAATTCAGCGTCCCGCTGGACCGATGGAGACCAGGTCAAGAGCGTGAAGGCGTGATCGCCGTAAGCCGAGAATGGCTTCGGACGCCCGAGTTCCGCATTCCCCTTCAGCTGTTCGTCAATGAGCTGGGCAATAGTTTCGCGGTGATCGCCAGCGGCATCGAGAAGAAAGCTAGCGATGGCGGACCGCTGCGGCTTTTGCGACTTGTTCATGCATTTTATGATCTCGGCAATCCGGGCCGGAATCTCCTGGCGCGGCGCAACAGCGGGCTCTCCACGAATCACAGCCGAGTAGTACTCGTCGATCGGCGTGCTATAGCCATCAAACTGCAGCTTCGCCGTGTCAGGTCCGACTAGCTCGGCTGCATACATGGCGTAATTGTTCTCTTTCACATAGAGGCCGAGATGATCCATTTCGCCGAACAGATCTACAAGCTCGGATTGTGCTGCGATCATTCGTTGCTCGACAAAATGCAGGAATGTCAACGGATCACCGATGAGATCCGAGTACACTCGCAAGTCATCGACCGAAAGCAACCAGACGGGCCGTTTACCGAGATCTATTCCGATTTTCTTGAGGTGCTGCGCTCGCGCAGCCAGTGCTGAGAAGGGATCGAGCGTAACCGCGCAGATGGTGACCTGCCTGAAGCTGGAGCGCTGCAGCTTACCGATCTCATTATGATTGCTGTCCGCGATAACGATCTCAGATACGCTTTCCAGATAATTAACGAAGCGGTTGCCCTGTAAGGCTGGACCGCGAGCCAGGTTCTCAAGTGACGCGATGTGCGCAGATAAGTCCGTTGCGGGCGACGTGTAAGTGAATGCACCGGCCTTTACTTCGACAACGATCAGATGGTCGTCATAAATGACGAGCCCGTCGGCCTCGTGCCATTGGGCTGGCCCTTCACCAGATTTCCAGCGGTAATAGACCGGCCGGATGACTTGAGCACCAGGCAAGAGCCGCGACAGGTATTTGAAAGGCAGCTCTTCGGAAACAGCCTTCTGGCGTTCGTTCCAGACCGTCCGGTAGTCGGGCTCCAAGCGAAACACGATGCGCTGAATGACGCGATAGAACCCGTCGAACAATGCAAACATGTCGAAGCACAGCGTGCGGCCCTGCAGACAGATGAAAGGCCGTTTCATGGTTGGCCACACTCGCACCGGCCAGCCGCAGAATGGACCGGGGGCGAAGAAGTCTTCCTCTTCACCCGGAGACCACGACAGTTCGTCAAGCAGAGCCTGCGGGATGTTCGTGTTTTTCGCAACGTCGTAAAGGTCGAGACCAAAGAACACCCCGCTGACGCGGTGGCGTCGTGCTTCTAATGCAGGATCCTCGAAAACCTTGTCCCTAAGCGTTTCTATATCGGTGGAACCGGTTTCTTTAGCGAGTTGCTCCAGCCTGTTCAACGTGTCTTCCCGAAAGCTCTCAAGCTCGACCATCATGTCCATAAGACCACGCGAAAGCTTGGCCAGAATCTTGTCGAGCTCATCAATCAGGGTTTGTGCGTCGATTCCGAAAAGTTGGACCAACACGTCGGAATGAGGGAGCAGAATATCTTCGAGCGCCTGCTTTTCATGACATTGATAACGCTCCCCTCGGACATTCATCCATATTACCTCAGCCCGATAACGGAACTCTTCGAGCTCCATGTCAAGGTCCTTTTTATCTTTGGCTTTTGAGGCCGTCAGTGCGATCTGATATCCGAAGTTCAGGCGCGTAAACAGGGTTTTGACGCGCTTGGAGAGCCCCCGCCATTCCTCTTCACTGACTTCAGGGGCGACGTTTTTCGCAGGCTTCACGGATACGATGGCACTCTGTACGTAATCGATCATCCGCATGGCAGCGAGCGAGTCGGATTCGCTTGGGCCGTCGCGCCTAATGTTGATCATGGCGAACTCCCACCAAGCACGATGCAGCAGACGCTCACCGGGAAGCCTTGCGACTTGCTCGGCTATCTGCGCGACTAGATCATCGATTTCTGCAGTGATCGTTGGGAGATGGGCAGCCATCTTGGCGTTGGTTTCTTCCCAGTCAGTAACGCTAGCGCGCGAACGGCCTATAACTTGCCGACCAAAGCGCGCAAATTCGAACGGACCCGCGGCGAAATAATCATCTGGTGCAACGGAGCTGGTCTTCTGTTTTTGTCGGCTCTTTCTACCCATGGTGCGTCTCGAGAAAAATTCAGGGGACATGATGCATAATTCACAGGCCATAGAGGCCAAATCTTACTTTTGGCAGTACAGGGCGCGGCACCAAGTGGTCAACCTATTTCCAATCTATCCTAACAACAAAGCCTCCTGCTCCAGTCCAACACAATGTCGATCCATCAGTGTCACTACCCGGCGGACCTCATAGTCTTCAGTTTTCCTAAGTCGAGCCAAAACCGCAGCACTATCGGCAAGGAGCTCTCTTTTTCCGTATCTTCTTAAGAGGTCTTCCAAATTCGCCGGTAGATAAAGCTCCGTGCGTTCAGGCAACGCGGCCTTGATTCGCAGGTATTCATCAAGCCCGACTGGATCATAATCCCCACAATGCATTATTTGGGTCTGTGTCATTCCTGGAGAAGAAAGCCAGTCCAAAACCCTACCACTCAATCGCCCTTGAGCATAGAGTGCCAGTTGCGCTTCCGTATTGAGCTTTTCGAAATTCCAGAAGACCTCCAAATTTTCTACGATAGCCAAGACCCCGGAAAACTGCCACTGTCTGTCATCGAGACGCAGAGCGGCAACACCAGCCAATTTGGTCCAATGCGCGACCGGCAACACCTCCTCACCAGCACGCAATGCACAGTTGCCGAAGCCCCGCAGCAAGACCATGAGCGGGCCGATTTCGCGAGCTCTCTTTGAGTCTCGAAGTTCTGCAACCGCCCTGCTCCGTGGCGTAAGCACCTCCTGTCTCCCTTCCAAGCCGGAAGGATAGTTTTTCATAACAAACGCACTAAGGGCTTCCTGGTTTTTCACCACCACCTTTTTGCCTGTACCGCTTCGTTCCGTCTCCAACACCCCGGCATCAAAAAGGCTCTGCAGGCGGATACGGTCGCTCTCAGCTAGTCGACTCGATGGAAAATTACCCAATTCAAGCAGCAATCCAAGTTTTGCAGCCAGTGCGTCAACCGCCATCACTGGTCCTCCGTTCAATGCGTAATAGGGAGGTCTTCGGATCGAGCATAATTCGACCGTTATTTTCGCGTAAAAAATAGAGGGAATCAGCTGCCTCCATCGCTTCGGGACTAGCCAGGACTGCCACGAACCCCATTTTACGGGCCTCCTGGACAATAGCGGCTAGGTTCTCTCTATCAAGGCTTGAAGCTTCATCGAGATAAAAAGGAATGGAAACTTCTTTGTCACCAAGCAGTCCTTTGAGCAAGAGGAGATTGATCAGTACCTTAATTGTAATAGTCGTACCATTGGACTCGATGGAATCAAGGTGCGGGTAGCGCCTCGTCTGGCCGTCGGCGCTGGTGACTTCGAAATGGAGATCAAACAAATCGCTGAGCTCCACCCGCCGGTGTTGATTAAGCAATTCACCCAACTGGTTCTGTGCCTCACTGACGACACTACTATCGAAAAAAAGTGGCATGGCTTCCACTTCGACAACAGTTTTGATCCTTCGTGTCCATTCAGCATGTTCCCGCAGGATCAGCCGTAACCTCGTCAGGTTGGAAATAGAAACACGTCCCAAGCGGCGATTAAGCTCGTCAATGCGCGATGCCAGGGTTTGCAGATCCCGATTCAGCCCCTTGAAGGCACTCTGCAAGCCGGCAGCCAGGCTCTTCCAAAGTTCCTGCACCGCTTTTTCTCTTTCGTCCAAGGCCTCCACCTCGGCCTGCAGATTACCCAGAGTTGCGGCTTCATCCTCACCCAAATATTTCCCGTAGGTACGCTGCTCAATCCGTCGGAACTCCTCAGCGAATTGACGAGCAATATCGACCTGTTCTGCATGTTTCCGTTCATAGAGTTCCAACAGGGTGTCCAAATCCCGATTCTCCAGCTCAAACGGTACAACCAACCAGGATGGATCGGGTCGGGTAAGCTTTTGCAGCCGCCTCAGTAGCTTGTCTCGGCGGGCATCCAACTCACGGCAACGTTCTTCGAGCCCCCGTTTCTCTTCGGCCATCGCCAGGCGCTGGCTGGTTAGTTCTTCCAGCTGTCTCTCCAGTTGCTCCTTCCGCTTCTCAAAATCGCTCTTCTCTTTGATTCGCTGCCGAATGGAAGGCAAACGCTCCTGGTATACCTGATAACGACTCAGGTGGTCGCTGATTCGCCGCCACTCCTGCAGCAGCTGGTCTTTTTCACGTCTAATCTGTTCACTGTTCTCTGCGGCTTCCAGAATCCGTTGCTCTCTCTTGAGGGCCTCTTCCAACTCAATAATACGCTGATCCAAGGTCGCGGCGTCACGATAAGCGGCCAAGTCCGGTGTACTTAAGGCACTCAATAGTACCCTCACTAGATCATCTTCATAAACCCCTTCCCGTATCCGGCCGATGAAACGGGCTAAAACGGCGGCAAGTTGCTGCTCATCCCTTATAGCAAGCCCCTCATCGCCATAAATGAGCCCAAGGGCTTCCGGGTTGATCAATCGAAAAACAGAGTCCACATCGGTATCCGACAGCAAGGGAAGCAACTTGGCAGCAACATTGCGCGAAAACTGATCGAGTCGACGCTGCAACCCCGCAAGTTCGCTTCCCATTCTCCCCACCCGTCCGCGAACCTGTTCGACGGTAACGTCCACTGCCTGGCCGAGTGATGCGCCAAGCCGGTCAATCCGTATCTCCAGATCATTCTTGCGACTCTGTTCAAAATCAACCAGGTAATCTCGAAACAACTCGCTCTCCTGTTCGTGCCGCTCAAGTTCACCGCTGATCTTTCCAAGGTCCTGCAGCACGCTGTCACGCTCTCTCTTGCACTTCTTGTCACCTTCGGCAAGACGGCTGCTCTCTTCGCCCAGGCGCGCAAGCCGTTCTTCAAACTGTTGCTTGCGTTGCAATATTTCTGTCTCGGCCCGTCCGTAACCGGCCCGAACTTCCTCCCAGAGTCCGGGAAGCAACCGCCGCAGGTTCTCTCGGTCGGCAGCTAGACTCAGGAGACGGCGTACATCATCGACAATGGCACGAAGTTCGCGTAAGGCCTCGGCCTCTCCGCAAACCTTGCGGTACTGACTCGAATAGCCGACCTCTAAGTCAATGGTGCGCTGCTGGAATTCGCCCCGGTGAATTTCGAGCAGAAACTGTTTGAGTTCATCCTGACGCAGATGCGCCAAACGCAACAGGTTGCCAAACACCGCTCGGAAACGTTCATAATGGTCCCGCTGACGGATCGGCACAAGTCCCAGATTTACACCACGATTGTCGCCCAACCCTGTGAGGGCTGCCCGCAACTGGCGTGGTTCAAGCAGGCAAAAACCCTTGGGGGCCAAGCGGCTACGCACCTCATCCGAGGCACGAACGCAGCGCTCTGCATCAAGGTAATCGTCCGGATCATATTGCCCCTGGTAGGCGAAACGTTGGAACTCGTAGCTGCGAATAGGGCCAAGACCCTGCACGCCTACCACTTGATATCCGGTTGGGGTCAGGCACTCGAACAGGAGATAACTGTTCTGATCGGGGAAGTAGTATTTCCTGGTTTCGGCCATCTCACGTGAAAAATGCATATTGCGCTGGTCGTCGATATAGAGAAATTGCAGCACGGCGATCAGCGAGGTCTTGCCGATATTGTTGGGACCGACCAGATGCAGAGGGTTGACCAGTTCAACCTCGCCGTAGTCATATTTTCCTGCACGCAGTAGCACTAAACGCGATGGACCAACGATGTTCATGGCGCCTGCTCCTGTGTCGGGGGCGCTTCATCCCGGTTCAGGATCTCGATGCAGACATCGAAAAAACGATAAGCAGGGGTCCGAAAGCTGAAGCTATCCTCGGTCTGGCGCTTGACGAATCCTAACCGCTCGAGGTGACCAACGATCTTGCGCAGATCATCGTCGCTTGTGGCACTGGCTTCTTTGAGATAAGCGCGATAACGAGCACTTTTGAAATGGGGCAGATCTGGAACGGAAAACGTCCGGGTCATAAGGGTGTCAACCACCGGTTCGCCCTGATCAGACAGAGATTCAATAAGGATGAAAACGAAAACCGCCATGCGCGAGGCCTGGGGACTGAGGCTGTCTTTGCCGCGAAAGTAGAAGAAATCCCGCTGATGCACCTGCAGGCGAAAACCGAGATGATGAAAAAGATCCTGGTAGGCCTCCAAATTTTCCCGCAGAGCCCAGTAGGGTTTTCCATCGGCGGCACACAGGTGGCGACCGCGTCGGAGGGTATCGAAGATCTCTTCGAGAAGAGGCAGGTCAAAAGGGCTGGATACACTCATTGGACTTTCTCCAGTCGCATGGGGCGGGCAATCAAGGTGACGTCAGGTAAGGGATATCGTCGTTCCTCATCGGCAAAGTGCATTGTTCCCAATTCATGCAAAAAGATACGGCCATATGCCCGCACCAGCTCACCTACCCCGACCTCAGGGTAGTGTTCCAACAGCCAGGCCATCAGGTCATCAACCGGCAAGTCCGCTTCCAATTGAGCGTACAATTCGGACGGAAGGATAAATTCCGGTCTCGAGATTTCCCCGGACTCGACAAGAGGTTGAGGAATGCCCGGTTCGTAGCCTTTAATTCCGTGAAGAAAAGACTCAAGAGAAGTATCTGAAAAGGTGCCTTTGATTTGCCAGACAGGTATCGCCATTATTTCATCGAGTTGCAAACTTACCATTCCTGATCTGTCCATCTTTTCCAGGGCAAGAGAAGCCCCGCGTACCAACTCACTCTCTCGCTTGAGCGAAATGTACAGTGGTTCCACCTCTCGTATCGACTCATAAAAATCTTCGGTCATCTCGCGGCGGAGACGAAGCAGTCGGGCTCGACAACGGGAAAATTCACGGGCCAGCGCTCCATCAAGTGCAAACGTCCTGCCGTTTGTGACCATGCTCCGCTCCAGGTCGTCCAGGCTGGCATCCATCGCCTTTTTCACATCGATCAGGTCACGCAGTGGCTCCAGGTACTTACTCCAGAGATGATTGATGACCTCGAATCGTGCCTTGGTGCTGCGGCGTTCGCGGTTGGATTTCAGCTTTATTACTTCACCGATAATCGCTTCACGGTTGCCATGAGAATCCTGCCGAATCCGTTCAATCAGCTGCGAAATGTCGTTTAACGCCCGTGCGGCCTGATGCCCCAGGTTCTGACGGGCAGCATTATCCAGCTCATCGCGCAGTTCCCCCAGATCAGTAAGATATACCTGAAGGACTTTAGCGGAAGTCAGTCGGTGCTCACGCAGCAAAAAGGAGAGCAAGTTCTGAACCGGTGCGGTCAGCTCAAACGATGCGGTGGCATCAGGAATCGGCTCGATAATGCTAAAGGACAATAACTGATCAATCACAGTCGCCGGACTAGGATCGCCTTCGTTGCCAAGAGCTTCGATCCGGTTGCGTAAATCGGCCTCGGTAAATCCCTCGCGACGGTAAAACAGATCAAGCAATAAGGGGTAATACCGGGCTGCAAAACGGAAAAAACTTTGGGGATTGGCGGCCATTATCTGTTCATCCCACTGAAGAATTTCAACATTCTCTCAGCTCACCATGCGTCTGGGTCAAACCATCCACGGTCATGTTGGTGGCAATCCCGTCGTGGTGGGTTTTGGGTTTTGACTTATCACTCTTGCTTCAGACAGGAGCTTGTCCACGTCTCTTTTGCTTTGCTCTGAAAGAAGAAGTTGGCGAAGACACTCCTTGTCCAGCTTGAGATTTGAATCTTGGATGCCTGAAAGGAGCCGCACAGTCATTGCTCGATCAATGGCCCAGAGCATCTCCGAATTGGTCACAGATGTTGGTCCCCAGAGTATTTCCCCTTCTGTATTCGTACCCGATCTTTGCATGAGACCTGCTTTCGTCAATAGCTCCGTGGCCTTTCTAACATCCGTTGTTGTGACTTGACCACCGGATTTCCTGACAACCGCTTCCCTGGTTTCAGACCGAGGAAGAGCGCCAATAGATTGAAATGCGGTGAAGCATGTGGTCATTACACTCACCGGTATTGCTCGCCAATTCTTCTTGCGTAGGATCGTGCGGTATTGCTCTATTGGCCCACTCTCATTGGAAAACACACTTTTTATCGGTTGTTTGACCGTGCCTGTAGAGGGTTTTGAATCCTCAAAGAATGCCAACCAGGTTTTATCCTCCTGATTGAGCCCAATGCCATCAACGGCTCGGATGAAATCCGTGAAACTCTTGTACCCAAGGATTCTCTCGTCAAATGCGCTATCGATATTGAGCATGCTATTTTTCAGCGCTGAGCAGTTAGCTGGACCGTCGAATGTCTTAAGAGCGGCCTCAAGCAAATCTACGGCGTCATCGAACACGGATGCACGAATGGCGTCGTCCTGAATCTCATCTGTATGTATCGTATCAGTGTAGAAAAAACGTGAACAGGAACTTTTGACAGATTCGCTCAGAGCGGACCTTGGGCCAGCACCAAGAACTTGTTTTCCCTTCTCCCGCAATCTACGGAATAGAGGGCTGAAATCCGAATCGCCGGTAGCTAACACGATGGATTGTAGATCCTCGCGACCGGCATATTCCATGACATCTACAGCCATTTGAATGTCTGCCGAGTTCTTGCCATTGACCGGATGAAATGTATGGATGAGTTCAAACCCGAGGCGATTTAGCGTGCCTTGGTGAGCCGCGACATTCATATTTGTCCATCGGGCATATGCTTTTCGGACTACAACGGTGCCGATCGAGCTGAGTTCCTCAAGAAGCGTCTCCAATCCGTCCAGCTTTATCCATTGAGTGAGGTTTTCAGCGTCCACGAAGATGGCGACTCGGTTCTCGCTATTCATATCTTGGCATATCCTATTCCTGATTTCGCTATTTGGATTCAGGAGAGAGTGGGTTGACTGTCCTGCGTGGAAAAAAGCGACAAGTGATTATCTAGCATTTCCAGTAGAAAAGCATCATGCTCGCCACCGGTAATAAAAGCAGTACCACAATACCGAAGCAGCCACCCCGGCCTCCTTTCTGCTTTCGATCATTTTTAGTCATTTCCTCGTATAGAATGAAATCAAGGGCTGGATCATCATCAACGATCAGGCCTCTGCCGTCATCATCATGATCTTGAGTCATTGGAGGCTTACTCCTTATTCTTCAGGTACGTTACCTCAAAGGCCTTGCATGGCCTGTACTGCTGCAGACGATTGGCGAAGGTGAAGGCATCATTCATTTCATAGTGCTGGAAAATGTCCAATCCTCGATCCAGAAGGATCTTCCACCCATTGTCGGTCACGATATGCCGGGCATGAATGGTACCGGTGTCATCGAACTCCCAGGTAAAATCGATGCCTACTGCTCCGGAGGATTCCTTGATTTTTTCGAGGTGATTTTTTTGGAGTTCTCCCTTGAATTCGTCTTCTGTCGTTATCAGGTGTACCGCCACTTCCTCTTCCCTCGGTTTATGTTTCACCACCGTTTCCAGGAATTCCATGAAGTTTCGTATCTGATAAAATAGGCGAACATACGGGTCGGTGATGGTGATTTTGCTCGCTCCGCGTAGATAAGCGCCAAAAAGGGTGTCGAAAGAGATCCCGCGTTGGTTTTCCTGAAAGGTTAGGTGTTGTTCCTTGAGGGATTGCTCAGCTACCGAAGTTTCTTCCTGTGTGGCCTCCGGGCCTGTTGATTGGCCCTCATCCCCTTTTGATTCCTCTGTGCCACTGCCGTCAGTAACCATTTTGTGATAGTAATGAAAATACTCCTCTTCTTCGAGTGTCCTCACTTGCTTGGCCTGGCCTGAGGCCTCCTGGTAGGTGAAGCATACCGTTGGGTAGGTGGAATCAATCCGCATCAATTGGTCTTTGACGCGTTTGCGACCTTCAATGGCAAACTTGAGCAGTTCCTCAATCTCTTCTTTCGAAGCTCCGTCATGGGGAAAGAGGATTTTCATCAGCCCGGAGAAGGTTTTGTTGATGCCATCCCGGTCTCGGGTAGAAATATCGGAGGACAGGGAAAAGTGCGCCTTGTAGCGATCAGAATAGTCGTGGTTTCGAGTCGAGCGAAGGATCTCGGCCAGGTAATCCACGACGAATCCATAGCCATCGGAGAACATCTCTCCGCGAATGATGTCGACCTCCCAGCCTGGAATATAGAAATGGAGACGGTCAAGGAAGGCGGAATCGTAAAACTTGTCGGGCAGCTCCTCGAACAGATTTGAGTGTTTGAGCATATAGGGAACAGTATGTTGGGTGTTGCCAACAAAGACCATCGACGCCTCTGCCCCCAGGGTTTCGACGCCACGGGAAAAAGATTTGTTGGCCATGTAGTTCTTCATGATGTCGACCAACGCCTTGTCAACCCGCTTGTTCTTTCCAGCGAACTCATCAAAAGCCACTGCGTCCCAGTAACCGACCAGCCCTATCTTGCCATTGGCATTGTTGACAAAAAGTTTAGGGACGGAGACTTCTCCACCGGAAATCAGAATGCCGTGGGGCGAAAACTCGGAATAAATATGTGATTTCCCCGTTCCTTTAGGTCCTAGCTCAATCAGGTTGTAGTTCCGTTCACAGTAAGGGATCAGCCGAACCAGCTGCAGCAGCTTGCTTCGCTTGCCAAACATCTCCGGGTTAAAGCCAATGCTCTGGATCAGCAGGTCGATCCATTCGTCGGTCGTGAACTTCTTTCTCGCCTCTACATAGCCCTCAAAATCAAAGTGAGATAGCTGGATTGGCTTCAACGATGCCAAGATCCAGGGGCAGGACTTCTTGTCCTCGGTGAACTCGTACTCGATATCTGCAATACACCAGACGCCGCTCACAAGTAGCTTAGGATGGGCCTTGACCGTGCCGGAGTCGACCAGCACTTTCTTGATGCCGAGGTTGGAAAACTCCGCCTCGTAGACATCGTCTTTATCATTCAGAGACACACCGATCTTATCGATGACCTTGTAGCGTCCTTTCTCCTTGATATTGGAACGCACCAGGCCTGCTTCGTTACGGTGCACGTAGTGCAACCGCAGGATCTCTTTGACAGTTTCGATGCCGGTCTGGATGGTGGCCTCGTCGCTGGTCGCGCAGTATTGCCCCAAAAGGTATTCAAGCACATAGGAAGGAACAATCGCGTTGCCCTTGACGGTCTTGACCAGATCCTTACGAACGACAAGCCCCGAGAAATGCGTGTTGATTTTTTGATCAAGTTCGTTCATGGCTCTCTCATCCCTTAAAAATCAAAATCGCTGGTAAATGACCGGCGCATCAGATACCGAAGTGATTTGTATTCCTTGTAATGGGTTGTCCCTGCCAGTTTTTCATCCAGGAGCAGAATGACCTCCTGGTTATTGGCGTCATCCGCCTTGCGGGTCAGCACAAAACGTATCTGCAGCTCCCGTTCCCTGGGGTTCTCCGAAGTCAGGTCAAAGGTCAATTCATGGCAATCAGAGATCAACACCCCCGCTTGGGTATACATACCTGCCCGGAGTTTTCTCGGTTGGACTTTGTCGGTCACCGGTTGCGCCTGATAGAAGGCCACAGCCAATTGCCCGGAAGTGATCACCATACTGGAACCGCGTAAGATATCGACCTCAACCGCCGAGATGTCGCTTTGCCGCTTTTTATTGATTTTAATGATAGGGATGATCACTTCCTGCAACGATGCCCCTCCATGGACAAAGCGACTCCCCGAGCCCTTGAGACGAAGACGGTTGATCGATTTGGGGATCTGTACTTCCATCTCGCCGGAAAGCCTCAGCTCAGAGGATTGAAATTTCCGTAGGCTCGAAACCTCCTGCAAACCCTTGCCCAGCACAAAGCGACGGTCACGGAACAAGATCTGGTCGCCGACTGCATCGCTACCGGCGAAATCGCTCTCTTCGATAGCGCGGTTCTGATAAATAAAGCCATGATCTGCAGTCACCACCAGATTACTGGCGTTGGCTCCGGTCAGCTTCTTCACCAGTCGAATCAGCTCTTGGAGCGTTTCCTCGACCGCTTCAAAAACTCGTTCTTCCGATTCCCGCTTGTCACCGGTGATATCGATGCGGTTGTGGTAGATATAGATGACGTCGTGATCCCGCAAAAATGCCCGGCAATCATCTTTGTTCAGTGCCATCAATTCTTCGGCCTTCAGGGCGGTCGCCCGTTGGGAAATGGCCTGTTCGAGAATTTTACGGCGGTTGACAGTGCCCTGCGAGCTTTGGCCGTTGACCAGAACCATTCCCGAATCATTATCCTGCAGCGCCAATTCGGTGTTCGGTAACAGTGCCGCCATGCCCAACTGGGTGTAACTTGGCAGCATGGCCAAGGCGTGTTCCAGAGTCGCCTCGTAACGGTCTTCCTGGCGGATGAGACTCAAGAATTCGTCGCCGATCTCGTAGCGGAAGGCATCGGAAATGATCACGTAAATTTTTTTATCTTTTTGCAGAAAGGGCCGCACATGACGGTCGAAGAAATACTTCTGCAGCATGATGGGAGTTGCGTCCCACTTGCTGGCGTCATCCACAAAAGACTGCCAGTGATTATTGACCTTCAGGAGATAATTGTTGGAGTAAAGATTCTCGACCTGATCCGTCAGCGTCCCCATTAAGGAGATCTCGCCGGAACAGCGAACATGATAGATGAATTTCCGGTACATTTGGTCCAGGCGGAACCAGAAATGGCAATACCGCTGGACCCCGTCCGCCATGGACTCCATTGTCAGAGTGGCTTCGTCCAGGGCGTGAAAGAATTGGGCCGCATAATCGACCGCTTCGTACAGGTGACGGTATTCACGATACCAGTGGCCTTGCCGTCGCTGGCGGACCCAAAGCGCCACATCGCCGCTCGAAACCGTGCGCGAAACGACTACACCCACCAAGTCACTGATGATCTTCTGGTCGATCAGGCGGAAGTAATCCAGTTCGATCAACTCCCGAAAATCGCGCTTGGCCAGATCCTGCTCAATACCTAGAACCTCGGTGCATTCTTCCGAGAGGGTCTCAAAGCCGCCTTCGAACTGACGGCTGTCTTTCCAGCGCTTGAGGAACACCAGAGCGTCGCCGGTCAGTTTTACCTGGCCGTCGGTGCCCATGGCGTAGCACGATTTGAACAGCTCGATGGCAAAATCGCGGATGCCCGGCTCGTCGGACTTGTAGCCATAGCAGCGGGTCATCTGTTCCCAGAGGAAGCCGTCCAGGCTGCACCGGCCGACCAGCTTGATCTTCTCATCGCGCCCGTCGGCCAGCTCCTGCAGCAGGTTTTCCACCACGGAATCCATGCGCGGCTCGCTGCCTGCGCATACCGCCAGCATCTTCAGGCGAATCTGTCCGGCGGTGTCGTCCGTTTTTAGCAGTTTTTTGAGAAAATCCTTGCGTTTGATCGCCTGAAAAAATTCCGCATGAGCCTGCACCACGTCGGTAAATTCCAGCCCCAATTCCAGTTCAGATAGCCAGATGGCCACCTGATCGGTGCGGAACTCGCCGTGAGCCAACTGTACATCCAGCAACCAGTTGTCCAGGTCGGCTGGCTGTGGTCCTTCGTGATAGAGCAGAAATTTCTGTTCCGGATGCTCTCGGAGCAGCTTGTATTTGATGCCGTACTCGTTGTTGGTGAGCTCCAGCTTTTCAATACCGGCCAACTGCAGCGCCTCAAAATCAGCACGTAGTTCTTTTTTAGCGTCATACCAAAAGACGATCCGGTTTCGGTCGAAGAGCTTGTTCAGGGCCTGGGCAATACGGTTTTCCAATAGTGTCACTCCTTTTCCATCTGTTCCGTGGCTAAAACTTCTCTGCCCTTAAAGGTCAGCCGGTATTTCTGCAATCGGCTATTGGGTTTGTCGGGAAGGGTGTATTCGATGAGTTCATTTTCTAACAATCCCTTGATGACTCGTTTGAACGCACCGGTTTTCGTATCCAGGCCAAAAATCTTCATTAGCTCCGCTGCTGATAAAAGGGTATCGGCACATGCTTGCAAGATCGCATCTGACTGGGCCTTTGACTGGGCCCCTGACTGGGCCTTTATCCCATCCGGTGTTGACTCAGGAAACATTTTAGGGGTTTTCCTGGACTGGGCGGGGGCCAACATCATCGGTTCTCGCAAGTAGACGGTAAATCGAAGCCGCATCCCTGTTTCGATAATTTCTGGCTCTCGCAACCCAAGATTTCGCGCTTCCCTAAAGATGCCTGGTACCCCACTTCCCCATTGTTCAATCAACTCCAATTCGCGAAAAATACGGGCAATAACAGGATTGCGGATTTGCGACACCCCCTGTTTCATCTCCTCAATCGTCAACCCAGGCAATAATATTCCAGGGCTTTCGATTTCTATACGGTCATCATAAAATGCAACCCGGATCGGAACTCCTCGATGGGAGTAATCACTATGAACCAAGGCGTTTACAATAACTTCGCGCAAGATATTGAGGGGGATGCTCCAGATATCCTTACGGCGAATTTCCGAGAAGTCCGCACCCCGCATGGCGTGCTTTTTGAGAAAAAGCATGATGCTTTGCACCGCTTTGGGCAACGGGTCGTCGATATCAATGTGGTCGAAGATGTCGGTCTTGTCATTGCCGATAAAGCGGCCACATTGAATCCAGGCATCATCAAAATGAAATCGCCGATCTTTACCATAAAGCAGTATGCCGCCATGGGTGGGCACGATTTTCCCTTGCTCGCGGACAACGATTTTAAGACTTTGTAGAGTAGTCTCATTGATCGTCCGCGCAGGAAAATCAGCCTTTATCGCGGCCAAATCAAGATCATCCAGGGTCAAATGCGGCATAGGTAAAAAATCGAAGCTGATGCCCGCCACACCTCGTTGTAAATCTGCAATCAGTTCGCGGTCGGCCTGCCGGTTACTGGAACCCAGCCGGACATAGACCCCGGACTCCGGACCTTCCGCTTTGAGCCAGTGCGGACGCGTACCGCTGAGATAAACCTCCACAATCAATAGGGTTTTATTTTCAACCGTAACCAGCTCCACATTGGGGACCATACGCGGGGAGATGGAATCGGCAATCAAATTGCAGAGCCGTTCTTCCTCGTCCAGCGGGTGATCGACGCCGACCACCTGCCGGGAGTCATCTTCCACCCCGATGATCAAGCGGCCACCGGCTGTATTGGCAAAGGCGACTAGCGTTTTCAGAAAGTTCTTCGGCGACGACAGATCGCGTTTGAACTCCAAGATTTTGCCCTCTGTTTCATGGAGCAGCGTTTCAAGCATGGCTCACTCCTCTTTGGCATCCAGGCCGGGGATTTTCTTCAAAGCCGCGCCGAATTTCAGATAATTCACCTTTACGCCGTCATCGAGATCGATGGCCAGTTGCTTGGTGGCCAGGGGGTAGAGCACGTCGCGCTCGTAGTCTTCCAGTTCTGCGATCATCATTTTTAATTGCTCGATTTCCTTGATCGCCTTGTTTTTTTCACTTGGGGTGGCCGAGGTGCTGATGCTGGCCTGTTCCAGGTTCTCCCGGCGGGAAGTGAGTTTGGTGCGGAACTCGCGCAAATAGCCGTTTAAGACCACACTGACCGTATCCGGACGATAACGGTGCAGGTAGATTAGGGCGTTGAAACTGCCTTTGGGGCTGGAGAAGAGCCAATAAATCGGGCGTTTTTTGTAGCGACGAACATGATCGTTATAAAAATCCTTGAGGAAATATTTCCGGATATCCTTGCCTAGTGACTTTTCGACGAACTTGATGTTGACCTCGTAGTGCTCTTCGCCAAAGGTGATCCGTAAGAACTTGCGGAAACGCTCGGCAATGTCATCAATGAACCAGTCGCCGTCGAGTAGGGGAATGACATTATCGTCGTCCGCCGGGAAGCTGGGCTCTGGAACTCGTTTCAGGTAGTCCTCGATAGACTCTCCTTGGTTGGCCAGGATCAGTCCCGGCTTTTCCAGCGCGTAGCGGCCGAACATGCAGCCCACGGCATAGGAGACTAACTCTCGCATGGTGTCGGCCAGCAGAAGCGCCTCCAGTTCGTCCTCGCTTTTATCGCCGCCATAGCGGTAGTGCGGGTTGCAGGTCAGATTGATATCTCTAATGTTGACGTCTGACACAAATTCATCATCTAAACCAAATGCAGAGATGAAAAATTTGTTATTCTCAATTTCTAGCTCACGTAAATTTGTTAGATTTGTTTGCCAGCACTCTCTAAGTTTATTGTATGCGTCATTAACTTTTGTGGACTTTTCTCGTCTGCAAAAATCAAATATTTTAAAATGTGAGTAGTCGCGTGAGATTTCTCGTTCATCCCAATCACTTTTGGCGATAGTTACAATATTGTTGTAAACTTTTTTTGCCATTTCCATGTCTTGATCGGAAAAAACTGGCATTGGAAGATTTTTTACGTCTCGCGCTTGTAAATGAATTGTTGGATTTAGCAAGCCAAATATTTTCTCAGCAACAATATTATTACACGCTAAGAGCAGAATCTCTTGGAAACCATCATTAGGATGAAAAGATGGCCCTGTCATGTCATATACACAATCTTTTGGAAGTGTTCTAAATGTTGCTGTATTCGAAGTTAATTCGGAATATGTAATGCCAGGTCTAAACCAGTACATTTCAGACAATAAATTTGATGTTGGGTTGTCCTTGTAAAAGGTACGTGCAGAATCAGACCAATCAACTACGTTAATCAGTAAACCGTACCATTTTCTTTCTCCGCCACCTTTTGCGTATAAAACCCATTTTGAATTTCCCCCAATATCCATCTGCGAAACTTCCCAGTGCATGCGAACATACTGATTGTTATTGCCAGTCTTGTTTTGAGAACCAGTAAAATCACAAACATCGCCAAGGTTCTGGCTAAGTGAAAAAATTTCTCTGAATTTTTTCCCAGCCTGGTAAGCAATAGGAGTCCCGGGAACATGTGAGAAATCTGATGAATAAGCTTTGTAAAGGTACCTTGCAGTTTTATTCTCTGCTTCGCTTTTTATGGCCTCCAGCGTTTTCGGTGCTTGATTTTGATGACCTTTAAAGTCAGAAAGATCGACGTAGATACCTTGCGTGGTTTGCTTCTTCAAAAACACCCAGGCAGCGACAGGAACGCACGCCGGTTCAAAAGCATTATATTCAAGCCGAACTAGAGAACCGATGGCACCAAGCTTCAGCAAAGATGTCCTAAATTTCTCGTAAGTTGATATGTACATCCACACGAATGGGCAGACTACCGCAAAGATACCTTTATCCAAAGATATCAACGCTATCCTCTCAATGAACATGGTGAACATGTCAGTTTTTGAATCAGGATAAGTGCTTAAAGCAAACGCACGCAAACGGGGATTCATATACCGAGAGCCTGCATAGGGTGGATTAGCAATCACCACATGATACTTGGAGCTTAGATAATCAGCCTGCCTAAGCGCTTGTAGCACCTTCTGATGAGTCAGGCTGAGGAACAAATGACCGGAAACGTTTTTTGACTCCAGAATCCTGAACATTTCGTCCACATCTGTGACATTTGGACGGATCAGGGAGCCGAAATTGTCAGCCTCTTCGAACTGGCGCAGAGTGGTTTGCAGTTGGAAAGTGAACAGGTCGTGCCCGACGAAATCCATGTAGTTTTTCAGCTCACCCTCGTCGAAGCGGACATTCTCCAGCACGCAGATGTTCGGCTTAACGCCTTTGTTGAAGAACCGGCGATGCTTGGCGCGGGCCTTCATGGTCAGGGCAAAGGCGGCCAGTTCCCCGGCTCGTTCGTCGATTTCGATGCCGTAGAGGTTGTGGGTGAGGATCTTTTCTGGGATCTCGGCAGGCTCATAGCCTTCTTCCTCATAGATGGCATAGAGCAGGTCGAAGGCATAAGTGAGCATGTGGCCGGAGCCGCAGGCGGGGTCGCAGATCTTGATCTCTTCCGGTTTGCCGATGCGAAGGAAGTCCGTCTCGGCCTGTTCGGGCTTGATGTAGTATTCCATCTGCAGGGCTAGCTTCGAGCCAGGGCGATTAAGCATCCACAAACGACCGAGAGAGTTGTCGACCATGTATTCGACAATCCACTTTGGCGTAAACAATTGAGTCGCTGCAGGAATCTCTTCTTTCTTTACAACTGATCGACGATTAATAACTTCGTCCTTCTTCTCGGAGATGTAGAACTGGTAGAGCCAGCCGATAACCTCGACATCCTCGCAGGCATCCGGCGTCATTGCCTCACGGGTATAAGCGATGATGGAGTTGCCCGACAACAGGTCGTCGGGCATCAGCAATTCGGTGTAATCGTCGATGCGCTGGAACAGGAACGGCATAGCCTTATGCCGGTAGTTGCAGGCGGCTACCACCAGCAGATGGTACGCCTCCCCTTGCTGATCACGGCTGGGCGTTTTACCATCGAGCAGGGCAAAGATCTGCTGTCGGACCTTGTCGTGTACTATCTCTTCGTCGATGTGGCCCATTTTGGCTTCAGCCAGGATCTCGGGCTGAAACTGCCCCTCGGCGGGCGATACCACGCCGATGCGGGTGTAGCGGTTTACGTCCATGAAGCGCAGAGCACAGAAACGGTTGAACCAGATGTAGGCGACTTTCTCGACAACTTGGGCTTCGCCAGTCTCCGAGACCTGTTTCTCCAACTGCCTGACCGCTTCAGCGTTCTCACGCCGGGCTTCACTCTCCTCCGCCAGTACCATTTTGAGTTTGTTCGATACCTGGTCAATCAGGCTACGCCGGGCGAACTGGGCAAATTTTTTGAGTTTGGAAGTAATGGAGGCGTCCATATTTATGCTCCTGTAACGCTAGTGGGCAGACGTTTTGCTGGCCACTTGGGGAAATTAGCATTCCATTTGTCTAGGTTGACCACTTGGCAGCTGGTCGCAAGGCTTTGGTTCCAGCGACGCGAAACTTTGCCAACTGGTAGCTCCTGTTTCAATTGTTTTGCCAAATGCGAATTCAATGCGTTATCGAAAGTCATCAGGCAAACATAATGGATAGGCTTGTCGACCTTTTGCTCTGCATGACGATACAGATAGCTGTCGCGGAATTTGTACTTAAGGTAATTTTTCAGCCACTTGAGGCTAGCTTTTCGAGCGGCCCTCTCTTCTTCCGATCCTGACAGCAACACGTTGTATTTGGTTGAGTCATCGTAATTTTTTAACTCTATATAAACATAGGCATCGGCAAATTCAGCAACGACGTCTACCCCTTTCATTGGGGCACCATGATAGGTCGCTTTTAATTTGTCCTTTTCATCAAAAACAAAGGCATGAATGGCATCTTTAAACCTGAATTCGAATCCATCCGCTTCGACTTTAATCACTTACCTAGACCTCCCATGTCATTGGTGATTTCCTGATCGATCAGGTAGCCGTAGGCTTCGTCAATTGGGTTTGGGCTCACCTCTAGATATTCATCGGTGGAAGAAACAAGGATGTTTTTAGTGTTGGCATCGCGGTACAGGCTGTGAAATTTGACGTGGTCTTCTTTTCCCTTGTCCATTAGCAGGTCAAACCACTTGAGCAGAACGTAATCATGGGTGGCCACCACCACTTGTTGGCCATTTCGAGCCAGCTCTAGCAGCAGTTCGACAACCAGTTTCATTAGTTTTGGGTTGAGATTTGCCTCTGGTTCGTCCCAAAGCAAAATGCCACTACGTCCTGGATTAAGCTCGTGGTTTTCTAGTAACAGCTGCAACGTACCCAGCTTGCGTAAGCCTTCGGCAGTCATATCGGCTGAGTCGCTGCGTTTTATACGAAACGTCAGCTGATCATGGTTTTCACTTTTGGGGTCTTTTACTCGATCGTAGTGACCAGCCTTAAATGTAACAATGGCTTGATTCGAGATATTTAAGATTTCAAATCTACCGCCGAGAAGTTCAACCAGCTTAAGGTAAATGGCGGCGAACCTTGGGTCCTGGTCGATTCGTTCTCCAGCTGTTGCGGGAGCTGTCATCGCCAGTTTTTGTCCGATATCCAGGTAGCTCTGGTCAAACAGAGTTTGTAGTGTTTCCGTATTTGCCCTACCTGCGAGCATCCCTTTCATCAGAGACAAGACTTCTTTAACTGGTATAAAGTTTGGGCTGCCTATCTTGGGAGTGCTGACGAACTTGTCTTTTGCCAGATGTTTGGAGTTGGAAGAAAAGTTAACAGTCATTGTCTGGCCTGTTGCTAGCTGACAGACAAGCTCCGCTCGGGACTTACCTTCTTCACCCACCAGTTCTTTTAATGAATTACTCAATGGACGAAAAAGGCGCAAAAGTTCGTCTGACGTTGCATCCTGTTGTGCCAGAGATTTATTGGCGAAATACAATGCCTTCAGTATCTGAATTTTGCCGGTGCCGTTCTCGCCAATGATCACATTGATCTTGGGCGAGAGATCCAGTGCAAGGCTAGTGAAGGCTGTAAAGTTCCTCAGTTCAAGACGCTCAATCATATTTGAATCCTTTTCCCACTGCGAATTTCAGTGAGGAGCGCTTTCCGCATGGAATCCAGATAACGCTCCACATCCGATTCATCAGCAAGCCAAGGCTTATCGAAGGAGACTCGAACCGACCGGCTGGTGACATACTCAATGGGAGGTTCCGCCGTGGTTGTTTCCGTCTTGGGGGTTGGGGAGGACTTAAAATCATCAGGATCGGTAGCGGCTGGTTTGGCTCCTGCCTGCGACCAGGCGGATATCCGCGATAACAGCTGGGGGTACTCTGTCTCTTCAAAACGCCGCAGGGTATCTCGAATCACGGCAATCAGGGTCTGCTTTTCCACCTGTCCTATACAATCAGCAAAGGACTTGGTGATCTGTCCCTGTTGCGTTTCGGAAAGACCCGTGAACTCGGACCTGGCGCACAAGCGGCCTTGAAGACCTGCCACTGCATCTTTGGCTGTGGCGATCTCCAGCTCAATTTGCGTTGCTAATTTTTTCTGCAGGGTGTCCACCAGGGTCTTTACCTGCTGCATCCGGTTACCCTTGAAACACTCCGGATCAGTCAGGGCGGTGATGACCTGCGTGCTTTCATCACCTGCAAGATAGGAGAAATTGGGGTCTTGCATCTGGACAAATTTTCGGGCCTCATTGAAGATCTCTTTCAATGGGCCACCCATGAACTTACGAATCGGATCAATGATCTTTTCCTTTAGGTCAAGAAGGGCATCCTCCTGACGCAGCAACTCGGTCAGATACCAGGTGTAGGGTTTGCCGATGACCTCCTTAATCGTATCAATCACCGGGTTCAAGGCGATCAAAAAGGGATATTGCGTTGCCTGGGCGGCCAGAGGAGTGAGCTGATGTAAGAGTTCCTGCAGGGCCACGCCGGTCTCTTTGCCAAGTGCCTTGGCTTCATTAGCGCGGGGCGGGGAATCGAAAAAGTCCGCATGGAATTCTTTAAGACCACGCACCTGCGAGGCGGTGAAATCAACCTGCGGTTCGAGAACGACGTTGCCCTGGCCGTGGGTATTGCGCAAAGCACGTTCGAGATCGTCATCTTCCAGGATGTTGCCGTCAGTTCGCACCTCAACTTTGCCTCGGGCGCAGAGTTTGGCCAAAATGCAGAGGATGGCGGCATAATACCAGCCGTAGGGCTTGCGCTCCATTTTTTCGAGCAACGTCTTCAGGGTGGTTCGGACGCCACCACGGTTATTGCTTTGGATGAAGGCGAGCATCTCCTGCTCGGACTCCATGAGGGAAGTAACCCCCGTTCCTTCAAGTGTCCCCTGCCGGTCTCGGAGGATATTTTTGATCTGGTCTTCCTTGTAGGTGATCCCTTGCAGCATCCGCAGGTTGGGATAGACCCTCATGACCAGTTCGGAGAAACCACGATTAATGCGGCTTTGGGGGTCGTCACCACCAATCTCTATTTCGGCGCCCGAGACATAGAGCCTGGCTTTGCTCAACAAACGATGGATAAGCAGTTGCAGGTCGGCGTAACGCTCCCGATTCTGAAATCCTTTATCGGTCAGGATCCGTTTGACGGCCTCTTGCTGGGTCGTGGAAATGTTCTGGCGGATATATTTTTCTGTACGCTTGTACATGAGAATATCGCGCATGAGGCGATCATCCGGGGGCATCGCCACCAACAACTCATCGCGCCCGAAGGTATGCATGAGAAGCGAGGCCTGGTTATCCGCAAACTCATGAAAGGGCGTGATGGCATGGATCGTCAGTTCATACTCCCTGCCATGGAGTCGATCATCGATTTTTCGCGAGTAGGAAAAGTCCTGACCGTTCTCGTCATAACGGATCTTCCGGTTCTTGATGACATGGTCGAAAACGAGCTTTTCCAGCTCATTCGTTACATCTGTTGACTCGACTTCAGTGTTCTTGATCTCCTGCTCGACATCCTTTTCCTCGTCGGTCAGGTATTCGTACAGATCGCCATTGCGTTGGATGAAGGTTTGCTGTTCGAGAAGATTTAGAGCCTCTTCGATTTTTTTCTTCAGCCCTGGCAGATCCTGCCCAAAGCTTTCCAGCATGAGAACACAGAGGTTGCGGATCGTCGGCTTGAATTCTTTGACATACTTGGCGAGAAAAAGGGCCTTGAGCAGCTTGATGGCAAAGGTGTTGCTCAGTTGGCGTTCAGCAGCCAGAATGGCCTTTTGGGTCTGCGCCTTCAAGGCCGTCTGAATCCCTTCAAACATCAGATCAAAAGTCGCCAACTGTCCGAGTTCATAATCGCTGATCTGAATGGCAACCTGCTGGAACACACCCAGCATGGAACGCTCACCCACCGAGCTATGCTTGCCTTCAAAGGCGTTGTGCCTCGATAAATTTTCAATGACCGATTGGAACAGCTCGAATTGATAGGAGACAAAGGGATAGCTGCGAATAAATTCATCCCGGTCCCGATAGACCTTGTAGGCGCGGGAGCCATCGGTAAAGCTGAACAGGGTCCCAAAGTTGGTTTCCTGGAGGTGGAAGAGATCGGAAACTGACTCGGCCCCATCCTCTGTCTTGGCCAAGAGCCTTTTTTGAATGACTTCCGCCACGTTGGTACTGGTCAGGAGCATCTTATTGGCAAAGCGGGCCATGATCTTGGAGAAGTCGTTGCTCTGCTGGGTGCTCATCTCTCCCAAGACGGTGGTCATATCGTTCTGCGAAGTCACAATCACCCAGGCTCGGCCTCGGCACTTTGTGGCCAGGCTTTCGGCGATGGTTTGCAGATTGGTCATCAGCTTCACATTCTCGGCAATATATTGCCCGACTTCGTCCACGAAAAAATTCAAACGAAAAGTTGGTGATTGCCTGTCGATATAGGCCATGACCTGCTCGGCGAAATCCTCGATGGAAACCTTGTATTGGCTTCGGTATTTGTCGAGAATTCCTTGTGCCGTCGATTCTTGGCTGTTGGTTACTTTGGCGTAGGCCTTAGCGATGTTTTGTGATTCCAGCAGGGCTTGTTCTCTGCCCTTGGACCACTCTCGTCCAGACAGAGACTGGTAAGCAACCTTGAATTGATCGTAGATGCCTCGGCTGTCGAGATCGCGTTCGAAATGGGCAATGTGGCCTTGCTTGCCGTAGTAGCCGCACATCTCGTCGAACACCTTGACGAAGACGGCGAGAAGCGCATCGATTTGCGTCTTGCTGATAACATCGGCCTTCTGGTCGATATTGAACAGGATGCTCTTTGAAGGGATAGCAACGGCCCGTTTGAGGTCGGCTCGTAAGATTTCATTATCGCTACACTTCGGCAGAAACAGGTCAAGAGATGGAATCCCATCGATCTCACGATTTTCAAGCAGGAGGGCCATGATCTTCAGAAGATGCGATTTTCCGGATCCGAAGAAACCGGAGATCCAGACGCCGTTTGCATTTGCTGAGTTGTTGTAGGCGTCGAGGAAGGATTCGAGGCGTTTGGCGACCTCGTTGGTCAGGACATACTCCTCAAGTTCAAGGCGCAGGCTTGCTTCATCATCGGCTTTGATGACTCCCTCAATCGGGCGATCAACTGGCTTATTAAAAATGCTCTTGAGAGTCATCGTGTATCCTCTTTACGCTTCGCAGTGGAAGATGTTGAAGGCCCGGTAGTATTTATCGTCTTGTAACCTGCTGAAAAGATCAAGCGATGCGCCGGATTCGAGGGAGTGCGTGTAGGCCCCCGGAAAGAATAAAACGGTTGGTTGTTCCTTGGCCGTGCTTTGCAGATTATTCAGCACTTTGTGAGAACGGATATAAGGGAAGACCTCGCCGACGCCAGCCAGAAAAAGCACGTCAAAGTCATTGTCCGCGAGCTTGGCTGCGATAGCGGGTACCAAGTGCGCCTCCGGATCTAAGACCCCCTGGAGCAATTCCTTGAGCTGATCTTTGGATACGGAGTTTTCCATTTCAAGGATCTGTTCCCATATACCCCGGTCCTTGAGAATCCCGATGGAAAGATCGTAGAGGTTGATTTCCAATATCCGGATACCGGTTTGCTCAAGCCGATTAACGAGCTGTCGTTGAAGCCGCTCCACATCGACTGAGGCCTCAGCATCGAAGGGGCAAATAAAGAAGGGGACTTCATTCCCAAGCCCTTGTTTCTGTAAAAATCGTTGCCCGGAAAGCACAGCCAGCAGATGGCCGAAGCTTTCTTTGACATTTGATTTGGTAATAGAGGATGTCATTCTTTTCACCCTTCCAACGCTGACTCAGACATTGGAAAAAACAAAATATCCCGACGACTGCCGGAAGGAATCGCTTCCAGGAGCCGGGGACTCAACATGGCCGCATGGATTGTGTTGTTGGCCGTCAGGAGTTCAGCTTCTCGCAGAATTTTGAACAGCACCTGCCGGAGTTTATTTCTGGTCGCCGGTTGGATGCTATCGAGTTCCGGATGCAATTCTGACTTTTTATTAAAGAAAGAATCAAAATCTTCGTAGTGAAGATCGATCTTCAGGCCGAGGTAGCGTTCCCGCAAAATCTCGACGGCAAAATCGGCAATAAATTTATAGCAACGGCAAGCCGCGATCCACAAGAGATAGCCTTGCTCCTGAGCAGTACCACGTACAAGTAAATCCAGCTCGCTTGGATTGAGGGTTTTTAACCTGGAAATAACCTCGCGACAGACACGCTGTGAGCTTGTGAGTGTTCTTGTCTGCAACAGGTTTTCAGTAAGAACTTTGTTGCGAACGGTATCCCAAGTACCTGTCTCTGAAAAAACCACAGCCAGTGTCGCCGATTCGCGGCTGAATAATCCCCCTGTCGTGAATGACATCTTATATTTTTCCACTGCTTCCCCAAAAAAGAACAGCCATGAACTTTTAGCTTTTATGATCTATCGACAACCGTTGGCGGATCATTTCTCGCTAGTTTGATTCACCCGTAACGGGCTTTTTTTTTGCCCGGGCGACTATCTGCGAAATCGGGGCGTCCATTGTTCTTCCGAATCGTCATCATTTTCCAGTTCATCTGGCGACTCCATGCCGGTAAGCACTGTAAGTGTTTTGCCGTAGGCACCTAGACCGATCACCTCTTCGAAAATTTCTTGTCGATGAGGCCCGTTGAACCAGTCCTGAAGGGTCGACGTTCCATCAGCGCGTTCTGCATTTTCGACATTGCCCCTTTCGGAGTTGAATTCGGAAGTAACGCTTTCTGGGGGTAATGGCGTGCCCTTGCAAATCCAATCGAGGCCAGGAAATTCCTTGAGCGACTCGGATATAAATGCGTAGTCGATTGTTTGGCCATGGCTTAAAACTACCACTACTGGCTCGTGGCTGGTCACTGCAAAGCGAATTGCTGTAGCCTCAAGAGATGTCCTGCAAATATCTGAGAGTGTTTCAATAGCCTTAAGCCCATCGCCAGCCCGTTTTGCCGCTTCCATAAACAGCTTGGTCGGCATTAACAATGCTGCGGCAAAATGATCAGCTTCCCTTTCGTAACTATCCTTACTTTGAAAGCCAGCATGAGAGGTGTGCCTTCCCGTATCATCAAAAATAGCATCTGGATGACCTGGTAACCGGTAATGACCGATCTCGTGGCCGACCGAAAAATTTTTGAAGCCTTCATTATCGACGTAAGTGGGGTAGCCGATGCCAAATACGCCATTAACATGCAGCAACATACCGGATGCTCCCCCTTCAATTGCTGGCAACGGCAACAACTCGATGTCGAGCCTGCGAGCGATCATGAATGGGTCAATAGGAAGCGAGTCGATTTCCAGTTCTCGAAGGAGTTTATCCGCCTCTAGCTGCACATGGAAAAATGGATCTGCCGATAATGCCATCTATTCACCTTTAGTTTTTTTTGCATTTGCCTTGTCGGCCAGCATCTTGACAAAATCATCGGCCATCTCTTGGTACTCAGTAGAGAGTCCAGAGTATCGCCGATGAAGCATGTCGGCACTTGTCGCCGAGCCCTCCATATCATCAGAACGACCGAGAAGGTAGTCCGTCGTAACCCGCAGAGCGTCCGCAAGTCGTTTCAGATTATCGAATGATGGTTTGCGGGTTCCGGTCTCAAAGTGCGAGACCGCCGATGCCTGTAGGCCAGAACGTTGGGCCAGCTCTCCCTGGCTGAGTTCCCTGGACTCGCGAGCAGTGCGTAGTCGCTCTTGAAAAATTTCTGATGGTTTGCTTGACAAGCTCATTACTAAACCGTATATTATAAATTGACGAAATGGTATTGTGCACGGGCTATTTTTTTTACCCAGCAGCATGACGAATTCGTCAAAATGTACAATACGATTAATAAAAACACAAGGAGATTCACATGAGTAAAGGACCAAAAAGTCACCATGTAGTGCCAGGCCCTGATGGAGGCTGGAACGTCAAGCGCGGTGACGCAAGTCGCGCCAGTGGCCACTTTGACACGAAACAAGAAGCCATTAATCGCGGCCGGGAAATCAGCCGCAATCAAGGTACTGAACTCCGTATTCATAACCTTGACGGCAGGATTGCCAGCAGTGACAGCCACGGCAATGATCCATGTCCACCAAAAGATAAAAATTAAAAGGAGGTTCCCCATGCAGCAAGAACATGAGCAAAGCAACTCTGGAAATGGCAGCCACGAAAAACCGTCTAAGATATTTCACATTTTGATAGATCACAAACCTCATGACTGGACAAAACCGGTAATTACTGGAGCAGAGATCAAGCAATTGGCAGGTGTCGATTCACAGACGTTCGATGCTTGGCAGGATGTTCCTGGACCTGAAGACAAGTTCATTGGCGACACTTATGAAGTGGATTTGACAGAAAATGGTACCGAAAAATTCTTCACCATAAAAAAGAACACTACAGAGGGGTGAGCGTATGAGTATTTTGCCATCCAGAGACTGTGAATACCTCGAATCGAAGGGGATAGGATACGAGGAGCATGAAGAAAACGGACAAAAAGGGGTTATCCTCAAGGCTCGTCTGTTACCTGACGGACGTTTCGACGTGCTCCAGGCAGATGTGCTGATTTTGTTGCCATCAGGTTACCCGGATGCGGCCCCGGACATGTTCTACCTCTTGCCTTGGGTGAAGTTAGTCAACGGCGGCAGATATCCACGCTGCGCTGATCAGCCATTTCAGTTCAGGTGCCAATCCTGGCAACGCTGGTCGCGCCACAATACTGAATGGCGTCCCGGTGCCGACGGCATTTGGACGATGCTCAAACGAGTTGAATTTGCTCTCCAGGAAGCAGCATGACGATCTATAGCTTGACTATGCGAGAGGAGAATTTCGAGACTCTTAAATCTAGTCTAAACCACGAAGATGGTTGCGAGCACGCGGCGTATCTCTTGTGCAACAAGGTTCGCGCTGAATTTGACCCGTGGGAACGTCAGGTCCATGAAAAATTTTTGGTGACGAACGTTATCCCTGTTCCCGACGATGATATTATCGAATCGACACCTGACTGTGTGTCGTGGCGAACACGCTCATTCATTCGAACTCTCAAGGAAGCTGCTAGTGACAATCAAATTGTTGCCGTCGTCCATAATCATCCTACGGGCCTACTCGGATTTTCAGAACAAGATGATGCAAATGAGCCCGATTTGCTGCAAGGTGCGCTGAACCGCAACGGTCCCGGCACGCGCATCCTAAGCCTCGTACTTACTCGCGACAATCAACTGTCAGGGCGTATCTGGTTGCACCCCTCCAAAACTGGCCACGTACCGCTTTCGATTATTCGCATTATTGGAAAGCGTATTGAGCTGCACTGTCCAGCGGATGCAGTTGCAGTAGACTTACGCGTGCTTCACAGGCAAGCGCTAGCCTTCGGCGAGGGCCTTAACCGGGATCTACGCAAGTTGCGAATCGGCATCGTGGGCTGTGGTGGCACCGGAAGCGCGGTAGCCATGTTGCTCGCACGACTGGGTGTTGGTCAGATTGTATTATTTGACAATGACATTGTTGACCAGACGAATCTCAACCGGCTTCATGGCGCATGTCAAGCCGATGCCGACGCTATGCGTCCAAAAGTGGAGGTTGCTGCCCGTGAAATCGTCAAGCTTGGACTTGGCGTGCGCACAGTGTCGGTGAATGCCTGGGTAGGTGCCCAAGTTTGCCGCGATGCGCTGAAGTCATGTGATGTTCTCTTCGGGTGTACTGATGACCACGACGGCCGGATGTTCCTTAACCGCTTCGCCTATTACTACCTGACACCAGTTATCGATATCGGCCTTGCGATTGATGTCGGAGGCGAGGACGTACCGGAAATCAAGGCCCTTGATGGCCGTGTAACCGTCATCGGACCGGGAAATACCTGTCTATTGTGTCGCGAAGTCATCGTGCCTGCCATTGCAGCCGATCAAGCCCTGAAACGCTTGAACCCGACAGAACACGAGAGGCGCAAAGCAGAGGCCTATGTGCATGGCGAGGGTAACCCGAGTCCTGCCGTTGTCACTTTTACAACAGAGTTGGCATGCATGGGCATCAATGAACTCATTCATCGCTTGCAGGGCTTTCGTGGACCGGACGGCCATGCACCCAACAGGGTCCGACGTTTCCACCAAAATGAGGACCGCCGCTTGCACCGATCACCCCAGCCCTATTGCCAACTCTGCGCGTCGGAAGCCGTGTGGGGCGTTGGTGATGTAGAACCGTTTATGGATAGGATTGATTAATTATGGAGTTGCTCAAAGTTTTATTACGCACTGTCACGGTAGGCATCGGTATCGTCCGAAAGCCAACTTTGGTCGCAAAATTTTTGACGGAACATCCCGTTCAAGAAAATATTCAAGCCGGGGTGGTCTACATCATCCACAGTTCCGGTCATCAAAAGTGGGCAATGTTTCGATGCCCAGAGCACGAAGATGAGCTCATACAATTATGCCTGATAGGAAAACGACACCCACGTTGGTCCGTGAAAACGGATTGGCTCGGACGGCCGACCATTAACCCGTCTGTACGCCAATTGGAGGGTTCCTTTGCTCATTTTTGGGTCAAGGATGGTAATGTAGAATGGTGTGTCGATAGCGGGAGAAGGTTGCAAAAGCACCCTTGAGGTTGAATCAAAACATCGAATTGTGACACCTAAAGAAAAAACCCTCTCGCCGTGAAGGGGGGGACCTCCCCGACAAGAGGGGGCGAACATCTTTAACGCGAAGCCGATTCTACGCGCACATCACCGTCGATGCCATACACCGTCCAAATGGCCGAAGCTCGATTGGCCAGCTTGCTGAAATACTCACGCTGACTTTGGGCGCAGGACTTGAAATCTTCAAATTTGCCATTCTTCACCAGCAAGCGGTCATATCTCAAGGCAGCATCTCGGTAATAGACGGCTCGCGAACCGATCCCGCCGACGATATGATCGAGGCAGCGGATTACATTATCAGCGTCATGGTAGACAGATCGACCAATAGCTATATCCGTCAGGACGATGAACATGTCGTTGACGACCACGATCTCAAAGCTACTGTGGAGTTCCATTAACTTTCCCTTTTTTGACATACCCATGTGATAACCTCTTTTGAAGTATTCGCCGGATGCACTGTTGCATCTCTTCCAAATTGACGAATCTTTCCTGGTGGCGAGGACGCTCTTTGGTCCCGATCCGGCCCCAGGTGCGGATCAACTTGAGTCCGAACAAGTCCCGACCAGCTATAAGCCGGTAGTAGGCTTGCTTGTTCTTTTCAGGAAGCACGCATTCCAGATAGA
>TBL_comb47_HYPODRAFT_10001225_pt1 | contig 33386 bp, 26 predicted proteins | sample TroBogypolimnion_40_FD_10682 | JGI IMG/M metagenome (IMG submission 10682)
CTCAGGTCCTCCGCGTCCACCCAAAACAGCGGCTTGCCCAGCACCAGCTGCTCCGCCAGTTTCTGGATCTCCGCCTGCCGCTCACCCCTGCAGCCGCTGACATTGACCTGCTCGATGACCAGTTTTTGCAGCCCCAGGTAGCGGGTGCCCAACTCCAGCAGACCCCAGCCCGCGAAGACCAGCACCGCCAAGGTGATGCCTGCCCGGGCCCAGGGGAGCCAGGGCCGCTTGGGGCGGGTACGGGGGAGCATGGACACCGAACCAGTCTACAGTCTCCGGGCACTCACCTAGGGCCGCCAGATCTCCACTTCCGGCTCCAGCCTCACGCCGTGGACTTCCAGCACCCGCGCCTGCACGTGCTCCATGAGCTCGGCGAACTCGGCGGCAGTGGCATGGCCATGGTTCACCAGGAAGTTGGCGTGTTCGGGACTCACTTCAGCGTCGCCCACGCGCAGACCCTTGAGGCCCGCGGCGTCGATGAGGCGGCCGGCACTCTGTCCGGCGGGGTTCTTGAAGATGCAACCGGCGTTGCGTTTGGAGAGGGGCTGGCTGGTACCCCGCTTGGCCCGGTAATCGGCCACCTGGGCGCGAATGGTGGCGGGATCCCCTTCGGCCAATTGCGCTGTGGCGGACAGCACCACCCGGCCCCCCGTGAGGAAGCTCTGGCGGTAGCTGAATTCGCCGGGTTCCGGAGCCTTCTCCACCAGTTCCCCCTTGGGCGTGAGGAAGCGGTAGCGGGCCAGCACGTTCACCCACTCGCGGCCATAGGCCCCGGCGTTCATGCGGATGGCGCCGCCCAGAGAGCCGGGGATGCCGCTGGCGAATTCCAGGCCCGAAAGCCCCGCCGTGGTGGCTGCCTCGGCCAGGGCGATGTGGCCGTGGCTGGCGGGGGCGCTGAGGAGGCTGCCTTCTCGGGTCACGATTTTGGGCAGGGCCAGGCGCAGCACCGGGCCTTCAAGGTCGCCCAGCACCACTAGGTTCGAGCCGCCCCCCAGCACCCGCCAGGGCAGCCCCTCCCGGGCGCAGGCGCGGACGAAGGCCTGGGCCTGCGCCTCGGTGGTGGGCTCGAAGAGCCAGCGGCAGAGCCCGCCCACACCCAGGGTCGTGAGCTTGGCGAAGGGCACGTCCCGGCGGTGCGGAACCTGCAGGAGGTCATCGGGGAAGGGCAGCGGCATCGGGACCAGTATGGTGTACTCGAGGGTCAAGGAGGCTCTCATGAAGGTTCTGCTGCTGGGTGCCACGGGCATGATCGGCCAGGGGGCCCTGCGGGAGTGCCTGCTTGACCCGGGGGTGGAGCAGGTCCTGGCCCTGGTTCGGAGTCCCACAGGGCAGCAGCACCCCAAGCTGCGAGAGCTGGTCCACCCAGACCTGTTCAACCTGGACCCCCTCGAGTCCGAGCTGAGCGGCTGGGACGCCTGCCTCTTCTGCCTGGGCATCAGCGCCTCGGGTCTAGATGAGGTCGCCTACAGCCGGATCACTCATGACCTCACCCTGGCCGTGGCCCTGGTGCTGGCGCGCCTGAACCCTGCGATGACCTTCGTCTACATTTCCGCCGCCGGGGCGGACAGCAGCGAGCGGGGCCGCGTCATGTGGGCCCGGGTGAAGGGGCGCATCGAGAATGCGCTCCTGCGCCTGCCCTTCAAGGGCGTCTACCACTTCCGTCCGGGCGTCATCCAGCCCCTGCACGGCATCCAGTCCCAGACCCGCCTCTACCGTGTGCTCTACACGGTGCTGGGGCCCATGCTGCCGCTACTGAGGTGGCTCGCCCCGGCCAGCATCACCACCACCGAGCAACTGGGCCGTGCCCTGCTGAAGGCCGCCCGAGACGGGGCGCCGGGGCCGATCCTGGAGATGCGGGACATCACCCGCTACTGAGAGGGTGTTTTAAAGTAATCACGCGGTTAACCTTGCCAGCATGAGCCGGGTCATCGCGATGTAGATCAAGGATCTCCTTGGCAGCCAGAATCCGCGCTTCCTGTTAGGTTTCCTGACGATTTCCGTCTTCCTGATCCACTCCACCAGGGTTCCCTGGTAGCGACCATCTGCGAACAGCAGGGATACCCTCGGACACTGCTCTTTCGCGGCATCCAGCAGCAAGCGTGCGCTGTCTCGGTCCTGGATGTCCGCAGGATGGACCTTTACCTTGATGAGGAGTCCTTGCGTATCCGTGGGGGTGGCCCTGTTCCGGCCTTTGACTTTTTTCCCCGCGTCGGAACCGCAGGACCCACTTTTCCGGTCGTCTTGACCGATTGGCTGTCAATGATCAGGGGCGATGGGTGTGGTTCTTGGCCCATACCCAAATCTCGGTTCTAGGGGGCCTATTCGCAAGAACACTTTAAAACACCATCTGAGGTGCCTCAATGCAGAACAAGAAGGAGTCAGCCCAATCCCATCGCCGAAGTGGTTGGGAATGTACTATGCCTCCAGGGATGGCTCTCTGCAGGATAGACAAAGTCTGTGTGATCAGGGCGAGAGCCCAGAATGGGTTCGAGTCACCCTGGCAGCATCTCAGCGGCTTCGACTCCCACCTGTGCCGTGACCCAAGCACCACACACAGACCAGGCCAATTATGGGCGGGACATCAAGTTGGGCTCCCAGAGATTCCGATCAGTGAATGATCCTGGCCGGGGAGAGATTGGATTCAGAGATTCCTCTAGACAGGAGATCTGCTGGCAATCCATGTCCCAACACCAGGGCAGCCGCAGCCCGGGAGAGGGCTGGGGCCGTCTGGAGGCCATAACCACCCTGGGCTGCCAGCCAGAAGAAGCCCTCCACCAGGGGGTCGAAGCCGACCACCGGATTACGGTCATCGACAAAGGAGCGAAGCCCGGCCCATGAGCGGCCCACGCGCCGCACGTCCAGTGTGCAGGCCTGTGAAAGGCGGTCGACGGCAATGGCGACGTCGAGGGTGTCGGCATGGGCGTCGCATGGCGGTGAGAGCGTCTCATCACAGGGCGAAAGGAGCAACTGGCCGCCGTCGGGCTTGAAATAGAATTGCTCTTCGACGTCCCACACAATGGGCCAGGCACTGGGGTCCAGGCCCACCGGAGGATCGATTATCACCACGGTCCGGCGCAGGGGGCGCAGGCCGATGAGTCGGGTGCCAGCGGCCTCACCCAGGCGATCCGCCCAGGCCCCGGCGGCATTTACCACGACCGGGCTCATGATCGTGCCCTTTAGGGTGTGGGCCACCCAAAGCTCCCCTCGCCGCTCCAGACCTTCTACCCGGATCGCCGTCCGAACCTGACCGCCGGCGGCGTTGATCTGACGCAGATACCCTTGGTGCAGGGCGTGTACGTCCATGTCCAGGGCCTGATCATCCAGCAGGGCTCCGGCCAGCCAGTTGGAGTCCAGGATGGAAACCCTGCGGATGGCATCTTCAACACTGAGGGGCAGCGGGTCGCCACCGGTGGAGCGGATGTCATCACGGAGTTCATCAAGGAGGGGGTGCCGGTCGGCATCGGCCACGAACATCAAGCCCCGGGGCGTGAGGAGCGGATGCTCGGCGAAGCCCTCGGGCGGAGTTTCCAGGAAGGCCCTGCTGGCCTGGGTCAGACGGCGGATGATCGGACTCCCATAGGCCTCAGCAAAAATGGCGGCTGAGCGGCCCGTGGTGTGATAGCAGGGATAATCCTCCATGTCGATGACCAGCACCTTGCGGGTGCGCGCCAGGTTGGCAGCCAGCGAGACGCCGGCGATGCCGGCTCCGATCACCAGGACATCAACGAAGGTCTCGGGAGGCTTGGACATGGTGACCTTCAGCTATCGGAACTGAACGGGATGGATGGCGGCAAAGGTCGCCGGTTCGATCATGAATTGGGGAGAACCGCGCCAGTGTGCCAGAAATGGTATGACGTGCTCCCCGCAAGAAGGTCCGGGGATTTCGGAAGGTCGCCCGGATCATCGAGGCTTGGAAGCAGTGCTACCTGGCCCTGATGCACACCTTCGAAGGCCAGCATTTTTCGACGATTACATGTTCGAGATGACCCAGCTCGACCAAGGCTATGAAGTGCTGCTTCAGGGTGTTCCGGCTGGCGCCTGTTAGCCGGATGGCGTTGGCCATGGTGACTCGGCCATGCTCAAGGGCAAACTCGACAATCTTCAATGACAGGTCAGTTCATTCGGACCAAATCCGGATCGCAGGCTCTGAACTCGGCGATGAATCTGAGCACTGAGGTCAGGGGTGCGGCGTTGCCCCCGTCCGAGGGCAGGCGCCCCATGAGGAAGCGCCCGCCTAGGCTGTCGGCACCGGACAGGCGCCCCATGGCCACATAGGTCGGGCTCAGTTCCAAATTCCGGCGCAGGTGGGGGCGGTCCAGGTAGCCGGCGATCCGGCCCGACTCGTCCTTCCGGATCTGCGCCAACCTTGATGCTTCCTGCAGACTCAGGGTCTCCTCGGACCGCAATTTCGAGCGCAGCTGGTCCACTTGCGCCTGGGCGGCGGTCTTGGCCTGGTTCGCCTCCTCCCGGGTCTTAATGGTGGTCGCTGCAATCAACCTGTCCGTGGCCGCGTTGAGTTGATGGTTTGCCTTTTCTAGTTGCTTTTGCAGATCGTACACCTCCTGCGCCCGAGCCTGGGCCACCAAGTTGCGGACGTAGGTGGCGGCGGTGCACCACAGGGAATGGCCGAGGGGGATCTGCTCCAGCAACTCGTCCACCTTCAGGCGCAATTTTCGCACCCGGTTCGTGGCCGCGGCCCACTCCGCCCGCGCCTCGTTGATCTCAGGCTGGAGTTCGCGCTCCTTGGCGCGGATCTGCTCCTGAGTCGGCACGACGACATGTTGTCCCGTGTGGGGAAAGGTCTCACCGCGGCGTTCGATCTCGGCTTTGGTTTTGCCACAGCCACTGCAGAACAAGCCTTGCCGGTACTGGGCCATGTATTCGTTCACTTCCTTTTGCTTCTGCTGGAACAAGGCCCAGAGGCGGCTGGTCTCCGCCTTGGCTGCATCTAGATCCGCCAGCGCCTGCTCCGCATCGGCAGTCAAACTGCCGATGGTGCCGACCACTTCGCTGGCCATGGCCTGAACCCCCTCGGTCCGGGCGCCCTTGAAGGCCACTTCGATGCCGCCGGAACCCAGCTGCGAGGACACCCCGCCCTTGCCGCTGGCGCGTCCGAGGGCCTCGGCCAGGGGATCCTTCTTCCCGCTCGCGCTCTGCGCCCCGAGAACCATGCAGAGACTACTGGCGATGAGCCCGCGGATCAGCATGGGTCACCCCGGCAGCCGGCCGAGAAGGGCGATGACTTCCGTGTAGTATTCGCCCTTCTTTCCGTAGCGCTTCAAATAACCCTCCGCTTCCGTTCGCGATTCTTGCTTGCGGCCCACATCCTCTAGCGCCTGCATCCGGTAGTAGTAGAAACTCTCAGGCTGGTGCACCCCCGTTCGCTCCAGCCGGGCGAAGTAGGGCAGTGCCGCCCCCGGGTTCTTGGCCTTGATAAAGGCGATGATCTTCGTCAACAAAAGATCTTGCAGGACCTCCGGCGCGTAGCTCGCGTACGGATCGGCCAAGCGCGAGGCAGCATAGATGGCGGTGGATTCCCCACCCGGTGCGCCCATGACCGTCGTGGCCCGATATGAAGCGACCCAGCTTCCATCCATCGATGTGGCCATCGGCACAAAGCCTAGTTCGAAGGGCGGAAGGTGGTCCCTGCCCTTCGGGACAACCTGCCAGGGCCCTTCACCCCGGTCGTGCTCCGACACAAATTCGCAGTCCACCCCCCCAATGGTGTTGAGCACGTAGCTCGGCCGATCCCGGGTGCCCAGATTCCGGTAGGCATACATGGGTGCGCTGTATTGTAAGCGCGCCCAATCGCGGGCCCAGCGTATGCACTCAGAAACCCCGCCATCACAGCTCTGGGAATAAATACGCGAAAACCCGATGCGGAACAGGCTGTAGGTATCCGTGCACTCCACCTGCTGGATGCTCGCAGATGACCCCCGGTCGTTGTCGCTGGCGTTGCCCTCCACCATCTCTTCATGAATGCTCCCGACCGCCCACCGCCGGAGGGACTCCACCGCCTCCGGCGTCTGGATGGAAGCGGCCACATCTTTGCTGCAGGCGTCCACCAGGGTCGCCAGCGGAATGGAGAACGGCACGATTCGATAGCGGAAATAGGTTTCGTGGAACTTGGCTTTTGTCACCCACACGACTTTCGTGTATTCCAGGGCCTCCTTCGAAGTGGGCTTGGGGGGAACCTGGATGATCCGCACCAGTAGCTGGTTCCCGCCCAGGAAGGGGTAGGCGAGGAACTGCTCGGAATTCTTGATGGAGAACAGCAGCTTGGGGGTGCCAAGGAAATTGTAGACCCGCAGCTCGCGAGTGTTGTAGGCGACCACGCGCCCAAGGTCATCCACGCAGACGGCATCGAAGCGGCTCGGCGGATCCCCTTCTGGCGTCACGGTTGGAGAAGCCTTCCAGGTCCCCGTTTGGTACACCCGCAGCCCATTCCCCACCTGGGAAACCGCATAGCGACCGTTGGGCGAAAAATTGCGCAGCCTGCCCTCAATCGTGGCAGCGACATTGGACCCCTGGGCGGCCAGCGGCATGAGCGCCACCAACCAGAGCAGTCCCCCGAGAACACTGTGGAGAAACATCGGATAGAACCCCATGGAATGGCTCCGGACGCAAGGCTGTTAAGACTTTGTTTCTGACTCTACAACAATCGGGGTCAGAATTGTCCATAGGTGGCCGGAATTCACTCGCTTGCGCTGCCAGTGGTCGGTGCGTGACTATGGCTGGTGTATCCCCATTCCCCACGAACTGCACCCACGATGTCTTCAACACGTGCAAGACGCCACAACGGCCCCCAACCAGCAGCTTCTGCGGCACGCGGGGCTAGGCCGCCAGGACCTGGGTCCCTGCCTGGGCATTTTGGATCCAATAGCCGCCCGTAAGAGGCGGCCGACCAAGCCGCCGGGGACTGGTTGGAGCCTGCCAGCCGTTCCGATCAAGCCCCCGCTCGATGGCCAAGGCCGCGCGATTCAAGCCTCGGGCGATCGCCCGAGGCTTGAACCCCAACTCCAGCTTTGCCTGGATCATTGCTCGTTCCTCGCAATTCAGATGTGTGTAGTGGTTTCCCATGCATCCATTCTTTCAGAGGAATGTTGCACTAGGGAATTGAGCGCGCCCACGCTATTGAATTACGCCAGGTGCGGGAGGTCACCAGCGGGTCCACCTCCCAGGCCGGGGATCGCTTCCAGCTGTTTATCAACTAGGCCATCCTGAAGGTCGAAAAGACTGCCTGCACCCAAATCGACCTGACTTACAACCGGCTCAAAGAACTCTGACGACCGATGAGGGGAGTTCAGCACCATGACAGTCCTTGTGAACACCCGGCGGAACTTCACCTTCAGGATGGCCGTCCTGGGGGCCGTCGCCTGCCTCGGCGCCCTGCCGGGCCTGGCCCAGGAGTACTACGACAAATACGACCTCTCCCCGAATTCCGCCCAGGTGACCCTAGGTGTCCAGCCCATGGCCTACCCCCTGGCGTTCATCAGCTCCACCCTCCGGCGGGACCGGCTGCTACGGGACGGATTGAAGAAGCAGGGACTGAGCCTGCGGACCTTTGAATTCCGCAAAGGCAATGACATGGTCCAGCTAGTCGGCGGTGGCAGGCTGGAGGTGGCCTTCCTGGGGGATATGCCCACGGTGAACACCCTGGTGCGCACGCCAACCTGGATTGTCGGGCTCGCCAAGCGGAACTTCTCATCCATCGTCTCGCGCAAGTACGCCCGCATCGAGGAACTGAAAGGCAAGCGCATCGGCTACTCTCCTGGCTCCTCCTCTCACCTCGTTCTGCTGCGTGGTCTGAAGGCTGCGAAGATCGCCGAGGCTGATGTAACCCTGGTGGTCCTGGAGCCTTCGGCCATGCCGGATGCATTGGAAAGCGGAGCTGTGGATGCCTACTCGGCCTGGGAGCCGACCCCGTCCATCTCACTCGCACGCAATCCGAAGAACCGCGCCATTTATCGGGGCATGAGCACGGACTGGGTGGTGATGTCCCGGGACTTCGCCGAGAAGCGGCCCAAGGCAGCCCTGTTGATCGTGTCTGCGTTTGTTCGGGCCATCAACTGGATGCGTAGCAGCAGCCAGCATGCGGATCAGGCCGGCCGGTGGGTGCTTGCGGATGGCGAAGCATTCACTGGTGTCCGACCCTCTCTGCCCCTGGCCAAGGCCGTGGAGATCGTCAGGAGCGACCTTCTGGAGGTGCCAGGCTCCCCGTCCGTCCCCTCCAAACTAGATGGCATGCCTCCGCTCCTTCGCGAGTTCGAGTTCCTTCAGCAGCAGGGGCGGATGCCCGCGGGCGTGAGCGCCCAAAAGGTGAGTGAGGCCTTTGCCTATCCAGGGTTGAAGCAGGTTCAGTCCGATCCCAGGACCCACCGGCTGTTCGACTATGACTATGACCAATAGGCTGGGTGGCCTTCCGGGCTTGGTCGGGCAGCCTACATGAGCATGCGTGCCAAGCTCATGGCCTATTTTGGCCTCATGGCTGCGGCGGGGGCCACGGCCTTCGTGGTGCTGTGGCTACATGGCCTGCCCTCCCTGGGGATTGAAGGCGTCTACTCGCATGAATACCGCCGCTCGATCCAGGCTATGGAAGCACTTGCTGACAAGGAACGCGACACCTTCGAGCGTTGGTCCGGAACCCATCGGCGGGAACTTCACCTCCTGAGCAGTCAGAGTTGGTTCTCGGAAACTGTGGACCGGCTTCGGGCAGGCCAGAGCCCGAGGTTCCAATCGGACCGGGCGGGTCTGGCGCGCCTCCTGGGAAACATCAAGGCGATAAACCCCGGTGCCTATCAGTACCTCTACATCGTGGATCCTGTCAGTCGGAAGCTGCTGGCCAGCACCGAACCCAGTTGGCTGGCTGCCCCGGTGGAGCACGGGGATCCGCTGAAGGAGGCCGCGGAACCCGGGCAAACCGAGTCCGTGATCATCCTCCCAGGGCTGAATGGCCCCAGCGTGGTGGTCGTTAACCAGATCTCACGGCTGGACGGACGGGGGGTTGATACCGGCCAATTGGTGGGACTGCTCGTGGGCAGTCTGGGGCTGGAGGCGCCGCTCCAATCCGACGAGTCGTCCATCCGGATGACCCTGGGAACCCAGGGGGATGTACTGCTCATCGATCACCTGGGCCAGGTGCTCCTCGGTTGGTCCGAGGCGGCGCTTCCCAAGGACTACGGCTTCATCGGCGAGCGGGCCATCTCTGGAACCGAGGGGGTCAAACTGCTTAAGGCACCGGATGGCCGCGAAATGATCACGGTATTCCGCCACCTGCACTTGGGGGCCTCGGACAGTCTGTCCCTGGCTGTGGCCCACAGCACAGAGGAAACCTTGGCCAGCAACCGGATGAGCCTGATTCGCGTGACCGGGCTAGGGGGTCTGTTTTTTCTGTTTGCCATGGGGCTGATCGTCTTCTCTGCGCACCGGATTTCAATGGCAGAAGGAGAGATTCGACAACTCAACGCCAGCCTCGAATACAGGGTCCAGGAGCGCACGGTCGAGTTGGAACAGGCCAACGAGGAACTCAGGCAGGCCAAGGAACAAGCTGAAGCCTTCAGCACTGCCAAGAGCGCCTTCCTCGCCAACATGAGCCACGAATTGCGTACGCCGTTAAATGCGATCCTGCTCTACAGCGAGCTCATCAAGAACGAGACCGAGGATGCGGGTCTCCTCCAGATCCAGAAGGATGTGACCCAAGTTGAATCTGCGGGAAACCACCTGCTGAGCCTCATCAATGACCTGCTGGATCTCGCTAAGATCGAGGCGGGGAAGATGACCCTGGCCAACGAGCCGTTTTACATCACAGACTTGCTGATGGAGGCCATCGGAACGGTCACTGTGGTTGCGGCAAAGAATGGCAATGTCCTCCAACACAGCCTCGCACCCGAACTCGGCGAGATGTGGGCGGATCCCACGAAGGTTCGCCAGGTCGTCCTGAATCTGATGAGTAACGCCTGCAAGTTCACCAAGCAGGGCACCATTCATGTGGAAGCCCGGCTGGTAACCCTTCCCGCGGAAGGTTCTGTCTTGGCGCCCCAACAGCTGCGAATCGCCATCCAGGATTCGGGAATCGGCATCAAAGCCGATCAGCTGGACCAGATCTTCAACGAGTTCAACCAGGGGAACCTCGCCACTTCCAGGCGTTTTGGAGGCACGGGCCTGGGGCTTTCCCTCAGCCGGAAATTTTGCCGAATGATGGGTGGGGACATCGAGGTGGTGAGCCTGCCAGGCCAGGGCTCGACCTTCACGGTCGTCCTGCCCTACCCCATCGCAGGCGCTGTTGAGGGTCAGGGCTGATCCGGCATTTTCTTACCCACACGGTTCAGCTATGAGGCTTCGGTTCTGGATCCAGTCGCTCTAGCTCCATTAGCCGTGCCTTCACCTCGGGGCTCCCGAAGGCGCTCCAGCCACCGGGGCCCTTGGCCGCGACCACCCGGTGACAGGGCACCAGGATGAGGACGGGATTGGCCTTCACGGCCTGACCCACGGCCCTTGCTGCGCCGGGGCGGCCCGCCAGCAGGGCCACGTCGCCGTAGCTGAGGGTCTGACCTGGGGCCGTGGCGCGCAGCACCTCGGCCACCTTGAGCTGGAAGGGGCTGAGGCTGGAGAGGTCGAGCGGGATGCCCCGCAGGTCCTGCGGGTGCCCGGCTAGGTGCGCCATGAGTCGGCGCAGGGCCTCCTGGACGAAGGCTGGCGCACCCGTGGCCTCGTTGCGGGCCAGCCTCTTGGTGAAGCGCAGCAGGCAGATACCCTCCGCCGTCCAGGCCAGATGCAGGCGGCCCAGGGCGGTACGGAAGGTCAGATCCTGGGTCATGCGGGGGCGGTGTCTTCTTTTGCAGGGATGAAGCTCATGGCCCGCTCTGCCAGGGCCGTGATGGTCAGTGAGGGGTTCACGCCGATGTTGGCCGAGATGGCGGAGCCGTCGATGACGTAGAGGCCCTCGTAGCCGAAGAGCCGGTGCCGGTGGTCGATGGCGCCGGTGGCGGCAGAGTCGCCCATGGGGGAGCCGCCCAGGATGTGGGCCGTGGTGGGGATGCCCAGCAGGGTTTCCGTGAGCAGGCTGGAGGGATAGCCGTCCAGGTGCTTGGCCACGCGCTCGGCCAGGTCCGTAGCCTCAGGAGCCCAGGCCTTGGCGGGGGGGCCATCGCCGGTGCGGGTGACGGCGCCTCGCAGGAAGCCCGTGAGGAAGCCGCGGCCCAGGCGCATCTTGATGTGGCCTTCCACCGTGCGCATGTAGAGCAGGATCATGGTGGACTTCGCCCAGTCCTGGACGCAGTAGGCGCGCAGGGAGCGGATGGGGTGGCGCAGCAGCAGGCTCAGGGCGCTGCCCAGTCGCTCGATCAGGGTATCGCCAGGGGCCAGGGGCAGCATGAGGGTGCGGAAGAAGCCCGCGCCGGCCGGGTAGCGTACGGGCTCCAGGTGGCTGTGCTCGTCTGTGTGGAGGATCGAGCCGATGGCGATGCCCTGGGAGAGGTCCTTGTCCCGGCGCTGGGAGACCACGCCCACCAGGACCTCGGAGTTAGTGCGAACGTAGTCGCCGATGTGATCCGAGAGCTTGGGCAGGCCCTCGGGACTCTCTTTGAGTCGAAGCAGCAGAGGGACCGTGCCCACCACACCGCCGGAGAAGATGACGTTCTTGGCCTGGTAGCTGCGCTTGGCATTAAGCGCCGCGAACATGCGCTGTCCCTGGCGGGCCTCCAGCTCGTAGCCGCCCTCGGGCAGGGGGCGCACCCAGGTCACCTCGGTGTCTGGCTGGATCTCCAGGCCGCGCTGCTCGGCCAGATGCAGGTAGTTCTTGTCCAAGGTGTTCTTGGCGCCATGGTTGCAGCCCAGCATGCAGCCGCCACAGAGGGTGCAGCCCGTACGCTCGGGGCCCAGGCCCCCGAAGAAGGGATCCGGCACGGTCTCACCGGTCTTGCCGAAGTAGACCGCCACGTTCGTGTGCTCGAAGGTCTCGCCGCGGCCCAGCTCGTGGCCCACAGCCTGCAGCACCTCGTCGGGGTAGGTGAGGGCTGGGTTCCGGGTGGCGCCCAGCATGCGCAGGGCCGTCTGGTAGTGGCCGGCCAGTTCCGCCTTCCAGTCCGCCAGGTGGCTCCAGGAGGGCGAGGCGAAGAAGGGATCCTTGGGGATGGGCAGGGTGTTGGCGTAGACCAGGGAGCCACCCCCCACGCCCACGCCGGAGAGGGCCGTCACGTGGTTCAGGAAGGTCATCTTGAAAAGGCCCCGGAAGCCCAGTCCCGGCAGCCAGAAGAATTTCCGGAGGTTCCAGTTGGTGGCGGGGAAGTCACCGGTGCGAAGGCGCTGACCCTTCTCCAGCACCAGCACCTTGTAGCCCTTTTCGGTGAGCCGCAAGGCGCTGACGCTGCCGCCGAAACCCGAGCCAATGATGATGTAGTCCCACGTCATGGCCTTGCTCCTGATTGTTTCCGAATGGATGGGGAAGCCTAGCACCCGATCGCTGAGGTTTCCAACTAGGCTGGAGGCATGCGCTGGCTCGCCATTGACCACGGAACCAAGAAGATTGGACTCGCCTTCTCGGACGAGCTGGAGATCCTGGCCTCGCCCTTCGCGGTCTGGCCCCAGGAGGAAGCCCGCACCTTGGAGCGCCTGGCCCGGCTCTGCAAGGAGGAGGGGGTCCAGGCCCTGGCCCTGGGCCTGCCCCGCCACAAGGACGGCGCCGAAAGCGCCACGGCCCCCGCTGCCCGGGCCTTTGGCGAAGACCTAGCCGCCCGCACGGGCCTGCCCGTGCGCTTCGTGAACGAGCACCTCAGCAGCGCGGAGGCCGAGCGCCTCCTTCGCGAGCGCGGCGTGAAGCCCGAGAAGCGCAAGGCCATGCTCGACGCCGCCGCCGCTGCTGTGATCCTGGCCGAGCTGCTGGATGAGCGCCGCACCAAGGGCGTTGATGCGGCGCGGCTGGACTGAACCAGTAAGCGGGGCTAGCCTGCGGTCCGGCGGCCATTATGTCCTTGTGGAGCACCATTGCTGCCAGATCTCCCGGAAGATGGCCTCCATGCCCCGGGCGAACTTCTCGCCGTCCATGAGGGGGGAGGCCTCCATTCTGCTGCGCAGTTCGAGCCTCCATGCCTCGAGCTGGGGGAGGTTCTGGGCCAGATCCACAGCCGTTTGGACAAAGGCGTCGAGGCTCTCAGCCGCTAGTTCGCGCATGCCCAGGTTGCTCAGCAGGCTCCAGCCGGCTCGGCCCACCACGGTGTCGCCGATGCAGGTGACCACTGGCACCCCCATCCAGAAAGAATCGAGGCTGGTGGTGTGCCCGTTGTAGGGGAAGGTGTCCAGTCCCAAGTCCACCTTTTGGTAAAGCGCCAGGTAGTCCAGGCGGGGCCGGTTGGCTGCGAATTCAATCCGGTCCTCGGCGATGCCGTTTTTGGCCATGAGCTCGATGACCCGCTGCCGGAACCGAGTCTTGGGGGCCAGGAGAAGCAGCCTGGATCGCGGCACGGCGTTCAGAATCTGCGCCCAGGCCCTCACAGCGTCGGGGGTTACCTTGCAGAAGTTGTTCAGGGAACCGAAGGTGATGTAGCCGTTCTCCCGGGCAGGCAGAGGGCCGGGAAGGGGGGTCGTGGTGAGCGGGTCATAGCACCAGAACGTGTCGGGCAGACGGATGGAGGTCTCGGAGTACCAGTCGTCATGCGTACCTGGAGGGTCCAAGAAGGGATCAGTCAGGCGGTAGTCCATGGCCGAGAGCCCGGTGGTGCCCGGGTAGGCTAGCCAGGCGACTTGAATCGGCGCGGGCTTCCGGGTGAAAAGCAGAGGTCGTCCGTTCGACATGTGCATGGTGAGGTCCACCAGGATGTCGATGCGATCCATCTGGATCTGCTCGGCCACAGCTGCATCGCTCATCCCTGCAATGTCGTGCCAGGCATCGGCGTAGCCCTTGATCCGTTCGGTGATGGCATCGGGTTTGGGGACATCCGCATAGCAGAAGATCTCGAATTGTCTCCGGTCCTGGTGGCTGAGCAGAGGGATGGTGAAGAGTGACTGGCAGTGCTCCCTGAAATCCGGTGCCACATAGCCGATGCGCAGTCGACGCAGCGGGTCGGGTTCATTGGCGTGGGTGGTCTGGCGCCACTCGGGACGAGCGTGCATCTGGTCCCAGTGGCGGTTCTCCGCCAGGATGGCCTTCGGATCGCAGCCTGGCAGAAAGCAGACGGCGTAGGCGAGGTTGCTGTGGGAGACGAGATCGTCCGGGTTGAGCTCCACGGCCCTACGGAAGCTGGCGATGGCCTCGTCCATGAGGCCCACATCCTTGAAGAGGTTGCCGAGGTTGCAGTGGATGACTGGATGATTTGGATGTTTCGCCTGGGCTCGCCAGAGCAGCGCGATCGCCTCATCGTGCCGACCCAGCGTCCGAGCTGCGGCGCTGGCATTGATGAAGCTATCCGGATAGTCCGGCTGGATGGCCATGGCCTGCTGGTAGGTGCTCAGGGCCTCCTCGTACCTGCCCAGGGCCTGCAGGGCATTGCCGAGGTTGTTGTAGGCCGCCAGATGGCCCGGGGCGAGGGCCAGCGTCTCCCGGTAGGCCGCCACTGCGTCTGGAAACCGCCGGGCGGCGAAGGCCGCGTTCCCCAGGTTGTACCAGGCATCCGTATGGGTTGGCCAGCGCCGGGTGGTCGCTTTCAGCGTGGCCAGGGCTTCGCCCAGTTGCCGATCCGCCAGCAGGGCGTTCCCGAGGTTGCTGTGGGTGAGGGGGTCCTCATCGCAGAGGGCCAGGGCCTTCCGAAATGCCGCAATGGCCTCCTGCACCTGACCTCCATCCTGCAGGACGACGCCCAGGTCGCTGTGAGCCTTGGGATCCTCGGGCCTCATGGCCAGGGCTTGACGGAAGGCTCCGATAGCTTCCTGCGTCCGGCCCAGGGCGCGGTAGGCTGCGCCGACTCCTTGGATGCCCTCGATGCAGTCAGGATTCGTTTCGAGTGTTTTCTGGAAGGCCTCGACGGCGCCCTGGAACTGACCTCCGGCGGCCCGGACCAGCCCAAGGGTGCATTGAGACTTCCAGGCCGTTGGCTCCAGGGCCACGGCGCGGCCAAGCAGGGCGGCAGCGGCTGGAAGCTGGCCGGTCTGGAAGGCCAGGATGCCGTTCCGGTGGAGAGCCGTCACATGATCCGGATTCTGGGCCAGCACCCGCCGGTAGCCTTCCAGGGCCTCCTGGAGGCGGCCTGCGCCGTGGTGCTCAGTGGCGGCTTCCAGGAGCTGTTCAAGTGGCGAATCCGGGGCAGTAGGGAGGGACATGGAGGCTCCTCGGGGCTGGAGTTTAGCGGATGGGAAAAATTGGCCTAGTTTGCGCTGTAGTTCCTCAAAGCCAGGAGTAATCCGGTTGATGGAGAAGCCCCCATTGAATCCAATGATGTTGAGCGGGCGATTTTCTGCCTGCCTTATTCTGGTGTGCAACAGGCGTGCCCCTACCTTCAGAGTGGGGTCTCAAGGTTGGAAAGGTTCCGACTAGGCCCGATCCAAGCTCAGCGCCAGGCCTTGGCCGACTCCAACACAGAGGCTCACCAGGGCGCGGTTGGCGCCGCCCCGGTGGAGGTTGAGGGCAGCGTGAAGGCAAAGCCTGGCTCCACTGGCACCCAGGGGATGACCCAGGGCGATGGCGCCGCCATGTGGGTTCACGTTGGGGGCCTCATCGGGCAGGCCCAGGCCTCGGAGGCAGGCCAGCACTTGCGCGGCGAAAGCCTCGTTGATCTCGATGTGGTCGAAATCGTCGAGAGTCCGCCCTTCCCGGGCCAGCAGCTTGTGGATGGCGGGCACGGGACCGATGCCCATGGTGCGGGGTGGCACGCCGGCGCTGGCGAGGCCACCCACCCGGGCCAGGGGGCTGAGGCCGTGCTTGTGCATGGCCGCTTCTGATGCCAGCAGCAGGGCGCAAGCGCCATCGTTAAGACCCGAGGCGTTGCCAGCGGTGACCGTGCCTTCAGACCCCAGCAGCGGCTTCAGTCGGGCCAGCTGTTCGAGGGTGGTGTCGGGTCGTGGGTGCTCATCCTCATCCATGATGCGAGTCTCCCGTCCAGCCCTCACGGCCACCGGAATGAGCTCTTCCGCCAGCAGCGCCCCAGCGGCGGCGGTACGGGCCTGGCTTCGCCATGCGTAGGCGTCCTGGTCGGCTCGGCTGATGCCTAGCTCTCGGGCCAGGTTCTCCGCGGTCTCGGTGTTGGACTCGGTCCCGTGGAGGACTTTCATCCTGGGATTGATGCAGCGCCAGCCCAGGGTGGTGTCCTCGAGTTTCTGGTCCTTGGCATATGGGCCCTCGGCCTTGCTCAGCACATAGGGGGAGCGGGTCATGCTCTCCACGCCGCCCGCCAGGATCAGCTCCGCTTCGCCGCAGCGGATGGCCCGGGCCGCCTGGCCCACGGCCTCCAGGCCCGAGGAACAGAGACGGTTCACGGTCACGCCGGGCACGCTGAGGGGCAGACCCGCCAGCAGCAGGGCCATGCGGGCCACGTCGCGGTTGTCCTCGCCGGCCTGATTCGCGCAGCCCAGGATCACCTCATCCAACGCCTCCCAATTCACGGAGGGCCATTGCTGCATGAGGGCCGTCAGGGGCAGGGCGGCCAGGTCGTCAGTGCGGATAGCAGCCAGGGCGCCACCATGGCGCCCAAAGGGTGTGCGGAGGCCGGCGCAGATGAAGACGGGGCGGCTCATGGGCTTCCTTCAGTAAGCGGGCGAGGTCCAGTGGCGAGTAAGGGCGTGCTCGATCTCGGTTTGCGCTTCGAGCAGAGCGGGCAGCACCGTTTTCAGGGTGTGGTCGCGAATGCCGGTGCGGGTCTGCATCCCCACGTTGAGGGCCGCCACCACCCGCTGGCCCCGGTCGCGGACGGGCACGGCGATGGAACAAAGACTTGGCTCGAGTTCCTGCATGACGAGAGCGTAGCCCTGCTTGCGGACTCGATTCAATTCCGTCCGGAGGTCCTCCTTTGTACGGAGGGTCTTATCGGTGAGGGGCTTCATCTGTAACTGTGCAAGCCATAGGTCCAAGGCCTCGTCGTCGAGTCCTGCCACCAGCACCCGCCCCATGGAGGCGGCGAAGGCCGGAAGCCGTGCGCCCACACCAAGGGCGATGGTCATGACCCGCTTCACGGGGACCCGGGCCACATACACGATGTCGTGGCCGTCCAGAAGGCTGAGGGAGCAGGACTCCCCCAGCTTCACGGAAAGCTGTTCCATGACTGGCATGGCGATCTCGGGCAGGTCCAATGCAGAAAGGAAGGCGAAGCCCAAATCGAGCACCCTCGGCGTGAGGAAGAACTGGCGACCCTTGGAGCCCATGTAGCCCAGGTGGGCCAGGGTCAGCAGGCAACGTCGGGCCACGGCCCTGGAGAGCCCGCTGCGCTCGGCCACTTCCGAAAGGGTCATGGCTGCGTGGGTCTGGTCGAAGGTGCGGATCACCTCCAGGCCCCGGGCCAGGGACTGGATGTAGTCAGGGCTGTCCTCAAAGGGGGGCACGGGGATAGTCAAAGGCGGGGCCTCCAGAAAGCATTTGACAGGGGACACTGAGAGGGTCTGTAATTAGTTCACCAAATGAACAATAATTCGATAATCGCACAAACACAATCGGAACTTTCGATGACCTCGAACTCTGAACGACACAATGTTCTGCACACCTGGTGCGTGCAGGCGGACTGGAACGGTCCAACCATCACGGGCGGGCGGGGGGCCCGTTTCTGGGATGTGTCGGGCCGCGAGTACCTGGATCTGAGCAGCCTGGCGGAGTGCATGAACCTGGGCCACCAGCACCCAGCGCTCATCGCGGCGATCCAGGAGCAGGCGGCCAAGCTCTGCTACACCAGTTCTGCCTGGGGGGCTGAGCCCCGGGCCGAGTTGGCCGGGTTGCTGCTGGAGAAGTCCGGCTTCGAGGGAGGCCGTGTCTTCTTTACCCTGGGCGGCGCGGACGCCAACGAGCAGGCCGTGAAGTTTGCCCGACAGGTCACGGGACGGAACCTCATCGTGACTCGTGAGCGCTCGTACCACGGGGCAAGCTACGGGGCCATGGCCCTTTCTGGGGACTCCCGCACAGGGGCCCAGGCAGACCCAGCAGCTTTCGGTGTCCTGCGTGCTCTGCCGCCCTATGCCTACCGCTGCCCTTTCGGGACCCATTCCAGCCTGGCCTGCGGAGCCATGGCCGCCGCCCAGGTGGCCGTCATGATGGACCAGGCCCGGGCGCCGGGCGTGGCTGCGGTGCTCATGGAACCCAACGCCGGCACCAACGGCATCGTGGCCCCGGACAACTACTGGCCCGCGTTGCGCAGGGCCACCCGGGAGCGGAGCACCCTGCTCATTGCTGACGAGGTCATGAGCGGTTTCGGCCGCTGTGGCGAGTGGTTTGCCTGGCAGCGTCACGGCGAAGAAGGCCGCCCCGATCTCATGAGCCTGGCCAAAGGCCTCACCGGGGCCCACATCCCACTGGGCGCCGTGGTGCTGTCGAGGGAGGTGGCCGCGCAGCTCGAACACGAGATGCTCTACACGGGCCTCACCTACAGCGGTCATCCCCTGGCCTGCGCCGCGGGCATAGCGGCCATCGAGGCCTACGAAAACGAAGGCCTCATCACCCGCTCCAGGGCCCTGGGCGTGCAGCTCTATCAGCGCCTCCAAGTCCTTCAGGCCAATCACCCAATCATTGGTGATGTGCGCGGGGGGCACGGCTTGTTCGCAGTCCTGGAGTTCGTAAAGGACCCAGCCACCCGCGAGCCACTCTCCCCCTGGCCACAGTTGGCCCCGCAGTTGCGCGGATTGGTGGACGCGGCCCGGGAGGCCGGTGTTTCCTTCGCGGCTCGTGGCAACTTGCTGATCCTGGCCCCGCCTCTGGTTATCGGGGAAGCGGAACTGAACAACGCCATCGACCTGCTCGATCGCCTTCTCGGGGATCTGGTGACCGCATGAGCTTCAAGCTGACCTACTCCACCATGTTCGATCCCCCCGAGGAGATGCACGAGCGCTTCGACGCTGCGCTGGCGGCCGTGCGGGCGGGCCTCGGCGCGCGGCATGGGCACTTCATCGGTGGTCGTGACCTGTCCAGCGAGGTCTATACAACACTTCGCGCACCTGCGGATCAGCGCCTGGTGCTGGGCCATTTTGCCAAGGGCAGCGTGGAAGATGCCAATGCCGCCATGGCTGCCGCCAAGCAGGCCTTCCCGGCCTGGCGGGCCACGCCGCCGGCCGAGCGCGTCCGCCTGGTACGGCGCGTAGGCGAGTTGCTGGAGGAGCGGGCCTACGCCATAGGCGCCGCCATGAGCTTGGAGGTGGGTAAGAACCGCATGGAGGCCCTGGGCGAGACTCAGGAAACGGCGGACTTCTTCTCAGGCTACGCACGGGAATACGAGGCCCGCGGCTACTACGACCTGGCCAATCCCGACGATCCCCTGGTGGGGTACCGCTCCCATAACCGAAGTGTGCTGAAACCCTATGGCCCCTGGGTGGTCATCGCACCCTTCAACTTTCCGTTGGCCCTGGCGGGCGGGCCCACGGCGGCGGCCCTGGTGACGGGCAACACCGTGGTGCTCAAGGGCGCCACCGTCACTCCCTGGTCTGGTCGTCTGCTGGCGGATGCCATCCGGGACGCGGGCTTGCCCGAGGGTGTATTCAACTACGTCCTGGGCAACGGCCCGGTGGTGGGTGAGACCCTTATCCAGCACCCGGACCGGGCGGGCATAACCTTCACGGGTTCACAGCAGGTGGGCATGCGCATCCTGCGCCTCATGGTGGCGGGGGCCTTTCCCCGCCCCTGCATCGCGGAAATGGGCGGCAAGAACCCCTGCATTGTCACTGAGCAGGGCGATCTCGACCGGGCCGCCACGGGCATCGCCCGCTCGGCTTTCGGCATGGGGGGGCAGAAGTGCTCGGCCCTGTCCCGGGTCTACGTGGAGGAGGCCGTGGCCGACGCGTTGCTGGAGCGCCTGCGGGAGAAGATTCGCGCCATCCAGGTGGGCGATCCTACCGACCGCAAGAACTGGCTAGGACCGGTCATCAGTTCGGGCGCGGCTCGGGACTTCGAAACCTACTGCGAGCGGCTGAAGGCTGATGGGGGTCGCATTCTCGAGGGTGGCAGCCGCCTGCAGGAGGGCGAGTTGGCCCAGGGCCACTATGTGACACCCACCCTGGCCGAGGCGCCGGCCGCGCATCCGCTGTTCCAGGAGGAGCTGTTCCTACCCATCCTCATGGTCTGCCGTGTGAAGGGCCTTGAGGAGGCCCTGGCTCTGGCCAATGGCCCAGACCTCGGCCTCACGGCGGGCTTCTACGGCAGCGAGACCGAGAAGGACCACTTTCTGGAGCACATAGAGGCTGGTGTGCTTTACCTGAACCGCCCCCAGGGCGCCACCACCGGCGCTTGGCCCGGGTATCAGGCCTTTGGTGGTTGGAAGGGTTCGGGCTCCACGGGCAAGGCCATCGGGTCGGCCTACTATCTGCCCCAGTACCTGCGCGAGCAGTCCCATACCTGGGTGGAATAAATGTTCCTGACCCTGCACGACGCCATCGCCCAGCATGTCGAAGACGGCCAGAGTCTCGCCATGGAGGGGTTCACGCACCTCATTCCCTTCGCAGCAGGTCACGAGATCATCCGCCAGGGCCGCCAGGATCTGCACCTCATCCGCATGACACCGGACCTCATCTATGACCAGATGATCGGTGCCGGTTGCGCCCGGGCTCTCACCTTCTCCTGGGGCGGCAACCCTGGGGTGGGCTCCCTGCATCGCCTGCGAGACGCTGTGGAAAAGGACTGGCCGCGGCCGCTGGAACTCCATGAGCACAGCCACGCGGGCCTGGCAGTGGCCTACACCGCCGGGGCCTCGAATCTGCCCTTCGGGATGTTACGGGGCTACCTGGGCACGGACCTGCCTTCGGTGAACCCCCAGATTAGGCGCGTGACCTGCCCCTACACCGGCGAAGAGTTGGCCACGGTGCCGGCCCTGCACCCGGACGTCACCATCCTCCATGCGCAAAAGGCTGATCGTCGCGGCAACGTGCTTTTGCACGGCATTGTGGGCGCTGGGAAAGAAGCCGCCATGGCCGCGAAAACGCTCCTGGTGACGGTGGAAGAGGTGGTCGAGGACCTGGAGGCGGCCCCCAACGCCGTCATCCTGCCCCACTGGGTGGTGACGGCCATCGCCCAAGTCCCCTGGGGTGCCTACCCCTCGTACGCCCAGGGTTGCTACGAGCGAGACAACGCCTTCTACCTGGCCTGGGACGAGATCGCCCGGGAGCGGGGCACGTTCACGGCCTGGCTAGACCGGCACGTGCGGGGCACCCAGGACCACGAGGGCTTCCTGAGATCCCTGGCCCACACTGTGGAGGCTCCATGAGCGCTCCCTGGACCCAGGACGAGATGATGACCGTGGCCGCCGCGCGGCTGCTGTGGGACCGCTGTGTCTGCTTCGTGGGCATCGGCCTCCCTTCGGCGGCGGCCAACCTGGCCCGCCAGACACACGCGCCGGGTCTGGTCCTCATCTACGAGTCCGGCACCCTGGAATCTAAGCCCACGGTGCTGCCCCTTTCCATTGGCGATGGCGAACTGGCGGCTACGGCCACCTCCGTGATCCCGCTGCCGGAGATCTTCGCCTACTGGCTGCAGAGTGGGCGCATCGACGTGGGCTTCCTGGGTGCAGCCCAAATCGACCGCTTTGGGAACTTGAACAGCACGGCTATCGGCAATTATCAGCGCCCGAAGACGCGGCTGCCCGGGGCCGGTGGAGCGCCGGAAATCGCCACTCACGCCCACCAGACCTTCGTGGTGCTCAAGCAGTCGGCCCGAGCGTTCGTGCCCCTCCTGGACTTTTGTACCAGCGCGGGCTTCATGGACGGCCACGGCTCCCGGGCCCGCTCGGGCGCGCCTGGGCGCGGCCCCCAAGTGGTCATCACTGACCTGGGTGTGCTCAAGCCTGCTACGGACACGGAGGAGTTGGAACTGGTGAGCCTCTTCGAGGGCATCAGCGCCGACCAGGTCCGGCAGGCTACGGGCTGGAAGCTCCGTGTAGCCGAGCAACTGGACATCGTAGCCCCGCCCAGCACCGATGAGCTTCAGATCCTGCGGGACCTCCATGCCCGCACCCGAGCCGCCCACGAACGCCCCATCGCCTTGCCCTTCTGAGGAGGGACCATGAAATCATCCCACATCCGCACCGACCTGCCGGGCCCCAAGGCCAGGCTACTCCTGGACCGGGATGCCGCTGTGGTGTCCCCTTCCTATCCCCGCGACTACCCCTTCGTCATGTCTCATGGCAGGGGCGCCGAGGTCTGGGATGTGGACGACAACCGCTTCCTGGATTTCGCGGCGGGCATTGCCGTGTGCAGCACCGGGCACAGCCACCCCCAGGTGGTGAAGGCCGTTCAGGCTGCAGCGGAGCAGTTTCTGCACATCTCCTCGGACTTCTGGCACGAGGGCCAGGTGCGTCTGGCGGAGCGCATCAATGAGCTGGCTCCCATGGGCGAGCCGGTCATGAGCTTCTTTGCCCAGAGCGGCACCGAAAGCGTGGAGGGGGCCCTCAAACTGGCCCGATATGTCACGGGACGCTCCCGCTTCATCGGCTTCCTGGGTGGCTTCCATGGTCGCACCATGGGCTCCCTGGCCTTCACCTCCAGCAAGTACACCCAGCAGAAGGGCTTCTTCCCGACCATGCCGGGCGTGACCCACATCCCGTACCCCAATGCCTATCGGCCTCTGCTGGCTGGCGAGGACCAGGGCCAGGCGGTCCTGCATTACCTGGAGCAGGTGCTCTTTCAGGCCAATGTGCCGGCCTCTGAGGTGGCGGGCATTCTCATCGAGCCCATCCAGGGCGAGGGCGGCTACCTGGTACCTCCCGACGGCTTCCTCCAGGGGCTGCGCGAGCTCTGCGACCGACACGGCATCCTGCTCATCTTCGACGAGGTCCAGTCCGGCATTGGCCGCACGGGCCGCATGTTTGCCTGCGAGCACTGGGGCGTGCAGCCCGACATCATGACTCTGGCCAAGGGCCTGGGCTCCGGCCTGCCCATCGGCATGATCGTGGCGAAGAAGACCCTCATGGAGAAGTGGGCCCGGGGCGCCCACGGCAATACGTACGGGGGGAATCCGCTGTGCTGCGCCGCGGCCCTGGCCACCCTGGACCTGGTGGAGGGTGGCCTCATGGCGAACGCCGCGAAGATGGGCGACCACTTCCTTGAGCGCCTCCAAATCATGCAGGCCAATTCTGATGTCATCGGCGAAGTGCGTGGCAAGGGGCTCATGATCGGTCTGGAACTGGTGGAGTCCAAGGCAACCAAGGTGCCCGCCAAGGCCCTTTGCGATGCGGTCATCCACAGGGCCTTCCAGAACGGCCTGCTCCTGCTTTCCTGCGGCGCCAGTACTGTGCGCTTCATGCCCCCACTCACGGTGAACGAGGCTGATATCGCCGAAGCCATCCAGATTCTCGAAGTCAGCCTCCAGGAAGCCCGCCAGGACCTGCACCCGCACTAGATCTCCCCTTCCCCGTCATGCCGGCTGGAACCCTACCAACCGCGCAGAACAACACCCCATCCCCCACTGCCTGATCCCAGGCCCCAGCGAGGTGCACCATGCGCACGTCCAGGTTCTCCACCCTGCTTCTCGCCCTCGCGGCTGGCGTCCCTGCGCTGGCCCAGGGCACCCAGACCGCCACCATCTCCCTGGAGGTGGTGAACGCCAAGAAGGGCGTCATCTCGGGCGCCTTGGTGCGCCTGTCATCTCCGGCCCTCCAGGGCGAGCGCACGGGCCGCACTGACGAGGCGGGCCGCTACCGGGCCCCCCTCCTGCCGCCGGGCGACTACCGCGTGGTCATCAGCAAGGAGGGCTTGGAGACCGTAACCCTCACCCAGCACCTGGGCCTTCAGCAGAGCTTCTCGCCCCGGGTGGTGATGAAGGACGTCACCGGCGCCACGGTGGAGGTGGTGACTAGCCTGCCGGCCGCGGACAAGACCGAGTTCAAGTCCGCCCAGAACTATTCGAAGGAGCAGATCGATGCCCTGCCCGTGAGCCGCGGCAACCTGCTGGACATCGCCTACCTGGCCCCGGGTGTGGTCGCCAACCTGAATGCCGACCGGGGCTCGGTGCAGATCCGGGGCTCCATGGGGACTGGGAACGTTTTCCTGGTGGACGGCCAGAACATCAACGACAACCTCTACCAGGGTCAGCGCATCGGCATCATCTTCGACAGCGTGGACGAAACAGTGGTGATCACGGGGGCCCTGCCCGCCGAGTACGGGGATGTGGAGGGCGGGGTGGTGAACTCCGTCACCAAGAGCGGGAGCGACGAATTCGAGGGCTCCCTGCGCTGGGACTTGTCCAACCCGAGCTGGGGGGCGGTGAAGCCGCTGGCGGACAGGTCGGCCTACGCCAGCAACCTCAGCTCCAACCGGAGCCTCCAGCTCGGAGGACCAATCATCCCGGGTCGGCTCTGGTTCCATGTGGGCTACTTCGACAACCATCCCAGCCCCGTGGCTTCCATCGGCTCCGACCAGTACTTCGACCAGAGCATGGGCAACGCCTACACGGGCAGCGGGTACACCTACCAGAAGAAGGAGGATGACTACCGGCGGGAGATCAAGCTGACGGGCGCCATCACCCAGGATCACACCCTCTCGGTGGCCTACCACAACGAGAACGACACCGCCCTGCGCGACTACGGCGCGGGCGAGCCCGCAGCCCTCACGAACCTGGTGACCAACTCCAGCTTCTGGAACGCCTCCCTCCGCTCCATCTGGTCCTCCTGGATCACCACCACCCTGCGCTTCGGGGCCAAGCACCAGTACCTCGGCTCCACCGGCGGGGACACGGGCCAGTGGCTCATCAACAACGATGACACCAACGGCTACCTGGCCTACCGCAACACTTACTTCAATCCCATGGATCCGGCCCCTGATCAGCGCAACAACCGCACCGCCAACTTCAAGGCCTCTTTCTTCCTGAATGGTATGGGCAGCCATGAACTGGATGCTGGGGTGGACTGGTACCGAGGTAACACGGAGGCCAGCGGCGATGGCAGCCCCACCTCCATCATCGGCCCCGCCGGAACCCCGGTGGCGGGCCGCCGCCTGAACCTCTGGTGGGTGGACGCCTACAACGTGGACCCCGTGGCCAAGACTTCCGGGGTCTATGACGCCTACTTCGGCGAGTGGGTGAAGGACCGCACCACCAACAACACTCTGGGCTACTACCTCAACGACAAGTGGACCCTCAATCAGAACTGGCTCTTCCAGATCGGCGGTCGCTTCGACACCTACGACTACCAGAGCGAGGCCGTGGGCAAGGTGGCCAGCAACTCCAGCTTCTCACCCCGCCTGGGCGCGAAGTGGGACTTCTTTGGCGATTCCTCCTGGGTGGCCGGCCTCTCCTACGCCAAGTACAACGGCAAGGTGCTGGAAGGTACCCTCACCAATGCCACCTTCGTGAACTCGCCCCGGCTCTTCGCATTCAACTGGCAGGGACCAGCCCGCGCCAGTAACGCCGATTTGGCCAACCTGGCCAACTGGGACTTCTCCAATACCATCGATTACTCGGATTCGGGCCTGACCACCAAGTTCGATCCCCATCTCAAGCCGCAGTCCGTGTCGGAAATCCAGGCCACCCTCACCTGGACCTTCAAGAACCCCACCTTCGGGCAGGGTTTCCTGAAGGGCACCGTGGTGGCCAAGGACTGGGCCAACCTAATCGACTTCCGTGCCGGCAACGATGGCCATGTGACGGACCCGGCCTACGGGCAGGAATTCTACGTGCGTTACTACTACAACAACCCCGACGCCAAGCGGACCTACCGGGCTGCGGAAATGGAGGGCAGCCTCACCAAAGACCGGCTAACCGTGTCGGGTTTCCTGGCCTTCAGCAGCCTGCGAGGCAACTTTGTGGGTGAGGAGCGGGCCAACCCTGGCAAGGGGCAGGGGCTCTACAACTTCTCGAACACCGATGGCGTGCAGATGTATAACCCGGCGGTGCTGAATCCCTACGGATACCTGCCGGGAGATGTGCCTTTCCGGGCCCAGATCCTCGCCACCTACACCACCACGAATGTCCTGGGAAAGCAGAGCTTCGGCCTGATCCAGAAGTGGACTTCCGGATCGCGGTACGACAACGCGCGGAGCGTCAGCTCAGCGGCCATCAACCCCGACCTGCCGGGCCAGTTCGGCTACCACGCCAACCAGTTCCTGGGCGAGCGGGGCTCCGGCCTCTTTCCCAGCATCGCCACCCTGGACTTCACCTTCCAGGAGCTGGTGGACCTTTGGAGCCTGAAGAAGGGCCGACCGGCCCAGGGCTTCTTCAAGGTGGACATCAAGAACATCCTGAACCATCAACAAAAGCAGTCCTTCCAGGTGGGCTACCAGTCCGTGGATTCCTCGGGCTCACTTAGTGATCCCTGGCAGAAGGTGGGGGGCTGGGGCCAGCCGACGAGCTCCGCAGACTACATCGACGCCCGCACGATCCTCGTGGGCGCCGGGTTGAGGTTCTAGGCCCATCATGCCGACGCCGCTCCGTCACAAGGTGCCGACCTTTCCAGAGGATGGTCGACCGACTGTGGCGGAGCTGCACCGGGCCTTCAACCGCCTGGAGAGGGCTGGTTGGCTATGCATGCAGATTGCCGAGCAGCGCCTGGATGCCGAGACGGTTCTCCCGATATGGGCCTATGCCAGCGGAGGCCAGGCCGAGCGCGTCGTCCTGGCGGGCATTCATGGTCGGGAACCCGCCGGGGTCGTGGCCTTGGCCCGCTATGTGGACCGACTTTTGGATCTGGGCGCCGAGCGCCCCATTCTGGTTCTGCCGCTGCTCAACCCCTGGGGCTACCGCCACCATGAGCGGTACGGTCCTTCAGGCCAAAGCGTCTCGGACAGTGACCACTGGCTGGGCCGCGCAACGGCGCCCGCCTGCCCAGAGGCCGAGGCCATCACGGACTTCATGATGAATCACGCCCACCTAGCAGCGGGCGCGGCAGTGCTGGACCTCCACGAGGATCCCATCTACGAGGCCTCGGGATATGCCTTCGAGGGACGGGGGTCCTACTACTACGCCATCGGCGACGGGGCGGGCCAGCATCCCATCACTCAGCGGGTGGGGGCCTACCTGCGGAATTCGGCCCTGCCCCTGGTCCTGGAAGGTCAGACCCGCTTCGGCGAAACCCTTGAGCAGGGCCTCATTGTGGATTCTGAGGATGGCTCCATCGATGAGCTATTGGCCCGGAAAAGAGGCTGCAGCCCGGTGCTCACCACAGAGCTGGTGCTGAAGGGGGAGCAGGATCCTCCCCTCGCCGCCAGGGTGGACGTGTATCTTGGCCTTCTGGACGCCTTCTTCGGGGATTGAAGCCATGTGTACCACCATCGTCGTCGGCAGGAATCGCAGCGCTACTGGCTCAGTGCTGGTGGCCCACAGTGAGGAACTGGGGCGCAACTCCGCCCACCAGGTGGCCCTGAGCCCGGCCTTTGAATCACGCCCGGCTCCTGCCGTCGCCCTTCATTCGGGTGGCGAGTTGCCCCGGCTGGAACACTGCGCCCGCTTCCTCTGCACCAAGGTCTTCAGCAAGAGCCACTACCCCGGAGAGCACACTTCGGGGGTCAACGAGCACGGCGTGGCTGTGGCCAACAACATGGCCCTGCAGCGGGGCATCCCGGAAGAGCGGGCCTATGACATCATCCCCGGCGGCCTCATCTGGACCGAGTTCATGCAGGCGGTGCTTGAAGGCGCCACCACCGCCCGGGAAGGCGTGGAGCTGGTGGGATGGCTTTGCGAGCAGTACGGCCTTAGCTGCGACTCCGGCACCATGATCACCGTTGCGGATCCCCAGGAGGCCTGGTGGGTCGAACTGGCCCGGGATGGCCAGTGGGTAGCCCAGCGCATCGGGCCCGACGAGGTGGTGGTGCGGGCCAACTGCTACCGCATCGGGGCGGTGGATCTGGCGGATCGCGACAATGTCCTGGCCTCCCCTGGCCTGGTGCCTCACGCGGAGGCGCGGGGTTGGTGTCAGGGAGTGGCCTTCGACTTTGCCCAGGCCTATGGCGATCCTGACAATCAAACCGATGCCTACAACCTGGACCGCCATGCCCGGCTGGAGGCCCGCTTTGCGGCGCTGCCCAAGGTCGGGGCTGCGGACCTCATGGCCGCCCTGCGGGACATTTACGAGGGCACCGAGCTGTACCGTGCCCGGCCGGACGGCTCACCTTTCCGCACGCCGGTGCGAACCATTGCCCGTATGAACACCGAGGCCAGCACGGTCATTGAGTTGCGGCCCCAGTTGCCCAGTGGCATTGGGCAGCGGCTCTGGGTGAGTTTCTCTACCTCGCTGACGGGCACCTTTGTGCCTTTCCATCTGGGACTCGAAACCATCGAGGTCCACTACGCCACGGCGGGACCGAGCTATGATCCCGCCTCGGCCTACTGGCTTTTCACCGAGTTGGCCAAGCTGGCAGACTACGGCTACCTCCGCTGCATCGACCTGATCCGGGCTACATGGTCGGCCTTCGAGGCGGAGACCTTTGCCGCCTTGGAACGGGCCGAAGCCCAGGCCCTTCGGCTGCCGCCGGAGCTGGCACTGGCCCGCCTGGAGGCCTTCGACCAAGCACGGGCCGCTGAGGCCATCCGTACGCTGGAGACACTGCTCGTGCAGGTAAAGACCCTCGTTTACCACGAAGCCTTCTGAGCAGGAGGAACCATGAGCTTCAACCGCCAGGCTCTCATCGACTTCATGAGCAACATCAACCCGCTGGTGATCGTCTTCATCATGTCGGTGCTCTTCGCTCTACTCACCTACATCATCCCGGGCGGAGAGTTCCAGCGGCACACGGTGACGGTCATGGGGCAGGCGCGAGAGACCGTGGTGCCGGGGTCCTTTCATCCGGCAGCCTCCCATCCCCAGGGCTTCCCCCAGCTTTGGACCGTCTTCATGCGCGGGGCCATGGAAGGCGCTGAACGCAGTTTCCTGATCCTGATCTCCGCCGGAGCCATCACGGCCATCATCGCCACTGGGGCCATCAATGCTGGCATCCAGCAGGTGATTCAGCGCACCGGGAAGCTGGGCATGGGCTTCATTCCCGTGATGGTCTTCGCCACGGGCCTCTGCAGCGCCACCTTCGGCATGTACGAGGAGGCCATCCCCTTCATCCTCATCATCGCGCCGCTGTTGCTGTCCATGGGCTTCGACTCCATGATCGGCGTCTTCATCATGTATTGGAGCATCGCCGTGGGCTTCGCCTGCGGCATCACGAATCCCTACAACGTGGGTATCGCCCAGGCCATCGCCAACGTGCCGCTGTACTCCGGCATCGGGTTTCGAATCATCTGTTTCGTGGTGTTCATGACCATCACCAGCCTGGTCATCATGCGCTACGCCCGCCAGATCCAGAAAGATCCAACCCGCTCTCTCTCCTTCGATGACGACATCGAGAACCGCGCCAAGCGCCATGTGGATCCGGCGGCCCACGAGACCTTCGAGATGACACCCCGTCGGGCCCTGGCCCTGCTGCTGACCCTTGTGGGCTTCACCATTCTCATGGTTGGCCTCATGAAGTTTGGTTGGGGTTTCCGGGAGATCGGGTCCCTTTACTTCTGGATGGGCATCGTCATTCCGGTGGCGGGGGGCCTCCGTGTTTCCGAGATGATCGACAAGAACATCGAGGGCATGCGCAGTGTGGTCATCGCCATCGTGATGATGAGCGCCGCCCAGATCCTCTTCTTCATCCTGAACGACGCCCACATCCTGGATACGATTCTGAATTTTTTCGCGGGCTACATGGACCACCTGCCCAAGTTCGCCATCTCCTATGTGATGTTCGGCATCAGCGCCCTCATGGCCGCCCTGCTGGGCAGCGCCTCAGGTACAGCCGCCACCCTCATGCCCATCCTCGCGCCATTGGCGGACGTGCTGCACTTCTCAAAGCAGATCGTGGTGCTGGCCTTCCAGTTCGCCACAGGAGCCTTCAACTTCTGGATGCCCTGGGATGGGATCGCTTTCACCATCTGCGCCATGGCCGGCGTGAAGTTCTTCCGCTACGTGAAGTATTCGGCCAAGTTCGCCATTTTCGTCTATGTGCCGGTGGCCCTCCTGCTGCTGCTGGTTTCCGTGCTCATCGGTTACCACTGAAGGAGAGCCCATGTCTGTCTCGACTCGAATCGGAAGCCTCCTCATCGCCCTGGCTGGGGTTCTTGCATGGAGCAACCAAACACCGACCGTCCCTGCTCCGATCCACCCAATCGGCGCCGCCCCACAATTGCCCGCCAACGCCCTGAAGGTTCCACTGTTTCGACAGGCCACAGGTTATTCATGTGGCGCCTGCTCCATGCAGGCGGTGCTGCGCTACTGGCGGGTATTCCAGGGGCAGGAGAGCCAACTCTACGAGCGCCTGGGCACCACACCCAAGGACGGCACGGCCCCCGAAAAGCTGGTTGAGGTGGCCCAGTCCTTTGGACTACAGGCCAGAATGCAGCAGGGCTGCACTCTGGAGGACCTCCAGAAGGCCCTGGCTCTGGGCAGCACAGTCATCCTGAATCTGCAGGCCTGGCGGGACGCCGTCCCCCAGCCAAAGGCGTGGCAGGACACCTGGGAGGAAGGGCACTACGTCGTGCTGGTGGGCATGGATGGCCATTGGCTTTACACCATGGATCCCTCCGTGTCCGGTGCCTACGCCTATCTCGGCAGAGCGGAGTTCCTGGATCGCTGGCACGACTTTGAGGACCGCACGGGCACGCGACACGAATACCGCCACTTGGCTGTATTCATTCAGGGGTCTAGGCCCGAGGCCGTCTATCCGAGCGCCCTGGTGCGCATGGACTAGTTGGAGTCTGTCGTAGGCGTCCAAGTGGCAAAGCCCAGGGGCGGCTTGGTCGCGAGCGGGCGCAGTGGCCCCGAGCAGCCTCAACCTAAACGCAGGGTCCGCAAGCAGCGCTCGGCTAGGCCGGGGTTGTGGGTCACGAGCAGGGTGGTGGGCCGCAGCTCTGCGTGGAGGCTCAGCAGGAAGCCGAAGACCTCCTCCGCCGTGGCGGGATCCAGGTTGCCCGTGGGCTCGTCCAGCAGCCACAAGGTCGGCTTGCGCACCAGGGCCCGGGCCAGTCCCGCACGGGCGGCCTGGCCGCCGGAGAGCTGCCCTGGCAGGCGCTCGCCCAGGTCGCCCAGGCCCACGGTCGTGAGGAGTTGCCCGATCCAGGCCTCGCCCTCGGCGGAGTCGTTGTCGTCGATGAGCAGGGGCATGCGCAGGTTCTCCCGCACCGTGAACTCCGGCAACAGATGGGGCTGCTGGAAGGCCAGGCCCACGCGGCGGCGGCGGTAGAGGGCCCGGGCTTCGGCGCCCTCGGGCACGGGCTCACCGCCGATGCTGATGCTGCCGGACTCCCAGTGATCCAGTCCCGCCACACAGTTCAGCAGGGTGGTCTTGCCGACGCCGGAGACGCCCACGATGGCGCAGAGGCTGCCTGCCTCGACCTCCAGGTCGAAGCCGTCGAAGACCGGGTGGGCGTTGCCGGGGTAGGTCTTGTGCAGCTGGGAGATGGACAGGGGTTGGCCGATCATTCCGCCCTCAGCGCATCAACAGGATCCAGGGCGGCGGCTTTGCGCGCCGGGTAGCGGGCAGCCAGCCAGGACACCAGGAGGGGGAAGACGGCCACCAGCACGATGTCTAGCAGCTTGAGCCGGAAGGGCATGTAGGTGATGAAGTCGTAGACGGCGGCGGGCAGCTTGAGCAGCTTGAAGTGGTCCAGCACCAGGCAGAGGGGGATGCTGGTGCCCAGGCCCCAGGCGGTGCCCACAGCACCGATGCGCAGCCCCTGCAGCTCGAAGAGGCGCTGGATCTGCTTGGGTGTGGCGCCCAGGGCCAGGAGCACGCCCAGGTCCCGGCGCTTCTCGGTCACCAGCAGCACCAGGGAAGAGATGATGTTGAAGGCCGCCACCAGCACGATGAGGCTGAGGATGGTGGCGAAGGCCCACTTCTCCACAGTGAGGCTGGCGAATAGAGCCCGGTTGGACTCCCGCAGATCCGTGGCTTGGTAGGCGGAACCCAGGGCCGCCATGACCCGGGGCTTCACCTCGTCGATGGCCTCGATGCTGGAGGCGCGGACCTCGATCATCTCGGCCTGGCCGTTGGTGCGGGCCAGGCGCTCGGCATCAGCCAGGTGGATGAAGGCCCAGGCCTTGTCGTACTCGGAGCTGTGGCTATGGAAGGTTCCGGCCACCCGGTAGGTGGCGAACTTGGGCTGCTGACCCCCCAGGCTCAGCTCCATGCGGAAGAAGACCGCCGCCACGTTGTCCCCCACCCGCAGGCCCATGCGCTGGGCCAGCTCCTTGCCCAGGACGATCTCGCCTTCCTGCAGCTGCTGGATGGGGACGGGCTGCATGGAGTCGAAGATGCTGGAGGTCTTGTGGGCGGTGGCGGGGTCCACGGCCTTGATGACCACGGCCTCCGGCGGGATCTCACTGTCGGGGCGGCGCAGCAGGGCCTTTTCCAGACGGATGGGCGAGGCCGCCTGCACGCCGGGCACAGCGCGGATGGTCTGGAGGGCGCCTTCGGTGTCCGGCAAGTCCCCGGCCAGATGGAAGACGGTGAAGTGGGCCGTGGCGCTGAAGAGCGTGGCCTGGATCTCCTCCCGGAAGCCGTTCATGACGGCCAGGGTCACGACCATGGCGAAGACCCCCAGGGCCGTGCCGCCCCGGGCGAAGCGCACCATGGTCCGCACAAAGGCCCCCTTGCGGTGGGTCCTCAGGTAGCGGTCGGCGATGGTCCGTTCAAACAAGGGCATGGATAAAGACTATCCGATGCCTAGATGTTCCTCGATCATCCGCAGGAAGTCCGAGTCCAGGTCGTAGGGCTTCACCAGGATCTGGGCCACACCGATCTCGTGGGCGCCCAGCACCAGGGCCGAGTCCACGGTGGCCTCCGCCAGGATCACCGCGGGCAGGGCGTCATCCATGCGGGAGCGCAGGAAGGAGGCCAGTAGCAGGCCCTGCAGCTCAGCCACGCCGTCATCCACGAAGACCAGTTGGGCCCGGTCCACGTGCTCCAGCAGCTCCGTGAGGGTGCCGGCCACCAGGACCTGGCCGTAGCCGTCGGCGCTGAGGAAGGCCTCCAGGGCCTCCCGGTCGGGGCCTTCGTGCATGGCCAGGAGGAGGTTGCGGGTGCGCTTCTTCACCCGGAGGAGGGCCGAGTGGCGGTGGGGTAACTCCGGAGCCGGGGCAGCCTCCGGGGCGGGCTCTGGGCTGGCCACGGGTTCCAGTGCCTCCACCGGTGCCGGGGCGACCGGCTCGGGGGCGGTGGGAGTGGGCTCAGGCTCCTTTTTCGGGGCCGGGTGGGGGGGGGCCAGTTCGACGCCAACTTCCACACCCTGGCTTGGGGCTTCCTGGGAGCGGCGGGCCTTGGCGGGCAGGCTGCTGGGGATGGCGCTGGTGCGGCTGGAGACCAGGCTCCGCACGGGCCCCAGGAGC
>TBL_comb47_HYPODRAFT_10001227_pt1 | contig 33359 bp, 20 predicted proteins | sample TroBogypolimnion_40_FD_10682 | JGI IMG/M metagenome (IMG submission 10682)
GCAGAACCTTTGTTTTCTTGTTTGGAAGGGAAAAAAGCGAATATTCCAGGAGTTCCAACCCGCCTATACCGTTCATCAGAAATGCTGTCGGTCATAGCCATTCCTTTTGTATTTGGCATTTTTCCCTCAGGCCATAACCGTATAAATTCCTGTGCTGTAACCAAAAAATTACAGCAGAAGAGGGCAATTAGTAAAAATAAAGTTCTGTTCATATATGTCTGTTTCCAGTGATCGGGAGTTTATCAAAAAGTTTTGAGAAAGCGGTTAAAAATAACACATTAATAGCTGATTTAAGTCTCTTTTATAATAACTTTGGCAAAAGAAAGGGTGGAGAACCTACTTTCTACTGCTAGTGAATCTTAAACAACTATTGTTGCAAAAAAGCGTTGAAAGAGATATCTGAATTTTCACCTTCACCTGGCAAACAAGAAATCGGACCATTAAAATTTTATCAAAGACTCATTTTCTAAAAGCTTGTCAATTAATTAAATAGACATCGGCTTTCAGCATCTTACATGCCTGTGGCCCGGGGATATTATAATAATCTTATTGAAATCCAATAAATATTAATCAAATCAAAATGAAGAAATCACTTGTAATCTTACTGTTTATTTTCGGATCATTGGGATCCTTTTGTCAAAATACCTGGACCAATGTTGTTGATAAGGGGGCAGATCCAACCGGCAAGGTAAAATGCACTCAAATAATCAGTAAACTAATCGAACAATTGGCTGGTAAAGGGGGAGGAACCTTATTTTTTCCGGCAGGTACTTTCCTAACAGGTCCGATAATCATGAAAAGCAATATCACACTTTATACGGATCCCGGCGCTGTTATTAAATTCTCTGATGATTTTGACGACTATCTTCCAATGGTCAAGACCAGGTATGAGGATATACGGGTTAACAATTTTGTTTCACAAATCTATGCCTATCAATGCGAAAATATCGCAATCCGGGGTGACGGACATTTTGAAGGACAGGGAAAAAAATGGTGGGATTTTATGTATAAATTACAGGGACCCGGAAAAGTTGAATCAAAGTGGCAGGAAATTTTCAGAAAAGAAAATACGGAACTTTTTAAAAAATATCCGGAGTTGAGTATCGGCGGGAAAGCCAACTTCCTTCGTCCACCGATGATTACAACCTATGAATGCAAAAATGTCTTAATAGAGGGTGTAAGTTTTTCAAATCCACCATTATGGACAATTATGCCGGCTTTTACCGATAATATCACGATCACAGGTATTACCATTGAAAATCCGGGAAATTCACCGAATACGGATGGTATTGATCCGTCATCGTGCAGGAATGTTCATATTTCAAATTGTCATATCAGCGTCGGAGATGATTGCATTGTAATTAAATCGGGTCGTGATGAGGACGGACGTGAAACGAACCGGCCAACAGAGAATATAACGCTTGATAATTGCACCATGCTTAGAGGTCATGGAGGTGTGGTTGTCGGAAGTGAAATGAGTGGTGGAGTTAAAAGAGTTGCTATTTCCAACTGTGTTTTTGATGGAACTAATATTGGAATCAGAATAAAAACAATGAGAGGAAGAGGAGGAGTTGTTGAAGACATTCGTGTTTCCAATGTGCTAATGTATAACATATTAAACGAAGGGATTCTCATCACCTACCGGTATCATCAAACACAACCGGAACCCGTATCAGAAAGAACTCCTGCCTTGAATAACATTCACTTATCAGGAATTAGTATTAGAAATGCAGACAGACCTATCGTCATTTATGGTCTGGAAGAGCAAGCGGCTTCTCATATTTCATTTAATGATCTGCAACTCTATTCGAAAAATGGCATATTAGTTGAAAATGCCTCTGATGTAAGTTTTCATGATATCAGGATGGAGATAAAAGAGGGCAATCCATTCGAAGCCAAAGACTCCAAAAAGATCAGCTACGACCTGATTTCGGTGAAGACTTCAGCACAGGATTCACCTTATCTGAAGTTGTCTAATTGTCAGGATGTTAGAGTAACCAACTGTTATCAGAATGAGATTATCCCTCTGTTTATGAATGAGGATGAAAAAAGTGAGGATATTTACATCATGAATAACATTCTGCCGGGGACACAAAACCTGTCAAATAATAAAGGAAAGAATATCGTTTCGCAGAATAACCTGATGAAGAAATAAGTAATCTATTGTTTTCCGTCAGTCAGGGGAATTACGGTAATTCCCCTGATTGATAAGGTATCTACATTTTGAATTGTTACTCCATCTCTTGACCGAACAAAGACCTTGTCAAAGGTAATATCATGGATTGGTGATTCCGCAAGCCCTGAAATATAAATACCTCTCCCTACCGGATTATAAATCAATATGTTGTTGAAATGGATATTTTTAAAAACAGGGGTTTTCTCAGTAAAAATCAGTGGTAGCGAAGGATTTGAACCTTCAGGTGCGCCATAAAACAGGTCGACACTTATTGGTGCCCTGTTCCACCATCTGTCAACTGCTTTTGTATTGGTATAGGTAATATTTTCAATCCTCACATCCTCAACATTTGCAAAAGGGCGTTGCCTGTTGGTTTTAATGTTAGCCAAACTGGCTACATCAATAAAGTCACAGTTCTGAATTACAACATGCTTCACGCCTCCTGACGATTCGCTTCCTAATGCAATCCCTAAGGGGTGGGCTCCGGGTGCAGCATTTCCATCAAAAACACAATCCCTGATGGTGATATATTCGGTTGACCTGCGTCGCTTATTCCCGTCAGGTTCATACCGACCCGATTTTATTGCGATACAGTCATCCTGGTTGCCAAAAAGGCATCCCAAAATCAGAATATTTCGGGATGCATCGGGATCCAGCCCATCGCCATTCACTCCATCCGCTTTCGAAACTTTAAAAAACTTATCTTCAGAATAAATTGCATCATCCACATACAAAAGGTGATTATTCCAAACCGGAGGATTCTGTATGGTTATCCCCTGGACCAATATATTTGAACTTAATATAAATTCAATGGTGTAAGGGCGGGTTACATCTTTATAATGCGGCCACCAGGTTTGCCCGTTCCCATCAATAGTTCCTTCACCTGTAATGATGACATTATGAACGTTTAGTCCGGAAATCAGACTTAACGACTCATAATTGATATTGCCATCCGGGCCAGGTAATATTGCCTTTGTTAAAGCGTAATTGGCTCCTTCCTTATAACCTATGAATGAAAGAATCGCATCCCTGGCAATTTCCAAAGTTATATTACTTTTAAGTTCAAGATGATCAATAAGATATATGCCTGCAGGAATAAAAATGACACCCCCTGTGCAGCAGCCATTTATTGTCTTTTGAATTGCGTCAGTATCATTCCTTTTCCCGTCTCCCTTCGCACCAAACTTTCTTACATTAAATATCTTACCTGTACTTTTGGTTGTAACCTGTATAGAATTCATTGGTGCCGATACATTTTCCGGAATTTCCCCGGCTTTAATTGAGAATGCATAACTTTTAGCAGGAGATAATCCTTTGACAGTAAAGGTTCGTTTATTAGTTGACCCAATGTTTACACTATCCTGAAAGATGAAGTATTTTCCTGATCTTGACCCTGAATCAGCAGACTGATAATCCGGCTCGAAAGTATCGTCCCAGGTCAGAATTACGCTACAAGAGGTGATTCCCAAAAGCTGTGCGTCTAAATTCTTTATTAGCCGTGAAGGATAGCTGTTCTTTGCCATACACCACAAAGAAAAAACAAACAAAATTTTAAAAATAATGAGCACTCTCAGGGACTTTTTCATATTTTTTCTTCGTTCTAATTTTTGTTTTAATGTTCCTAAAGGAAAAAAATGGATTTATGACGTTTCCCGTGGGTAAAAATTAACAAGTATTTTTTTAAGGTGCAGAGCACCATTGATATTTGTAGAAAATAAGGCAATAGGCACAAAAGGTGCAGAGCACCGAAATATATTGGAACAATCGGTTTTGATATTACGGTGCGCTGCTCCTAACCTGCACCTAATCTGTTTATTGCTATAAATATTTTGCGGCTCTGCCGCCTTTGGACATTGAAAAGACAGTATTTTTATCACAACATATAATTGGATAGTTTATAGAAGCAAAACTGATTAATCAACATTGAAAAAAATCGCTTACCCCCACCATACGTTATAGAGCCAAAATAATTTGGGTAGATTTGAAATAATTTTATTGATTTTAATATTTTTTCTACCCATATAAAGTCCCTGACGGCATAAATAAAATGAATTTTAAACAGTCCGCTATTATTTCGCAGAAATGGTATAAAGTTTTGATTCTTCCTGATCCATAAACAGATATAATTTACAGTCATTCGTGATTTGCTTTCCTCCATGCCATATTTCATCGACCTGGTGTATTTTATCTTTGGACCAGACTTCAGGAAAATTAAGTACTAATTTCCTCGATTGATCTGCCTTATGACTGATCCCTTCTTCCAGGTTACCTGCAAGAACACGATAGCTTCCATCACTTTTTTTCCAAAAGGCCAGATAAACAGGATTGTATTCTTCAATTTTCTCAACATAGGGCTGACCAGAGATCTTCGCCATTGAATTAAGTACCCTGGCCGTGAGCACCCATGGTACAGGGCTTCCCAACAACTCGTCCAGGGAGGTACCTTCCTCTGAATTAGATCCGTTGACGTTTACACTCAATTCGGGTGGATCCCAGAAAATCACCCTTTTATTACCGGAGGAATTCAGACAGAGACAAGGACTTCTGTCAACCGAATAGATCACATCAACATCTTTGCTGTTTGTCGTCATCGTAAATGGCTGGTAAATGGGGAATGTATTTTGAAGCCCTTCGAAAAGGTCATCCGTACGGTAATGAAGTGAACCAATATATTTTATATTTCTTACAGCTGTTTCCTTTGTAGAAATCCCAATAGATTCAGCGATTTCAGGGTCAACACCTCCTGCCGGACTACCAAAAACAACTACCGGTTTTCCTGATTTAATTAAATTTAGAATTGTCTGCTTATCTTTAAAAGGGAGATGAACAGGTGTCTGAAAAATAAACAAGTCACTTTCCACTTTCGGAAGATATTCCATTCTTGTGACCGATAATATCGGAACTGACCACTTCATTAATGACCCTGCCTGTTCGTCAATCCATTCCTTAATATTCAGATCAGGGGCATTTTTTGATTGCCATTCCATTGCGCTTCTGTTATAGACAAGTGTAGGACCTGAAATATCGGTCATTTGATGTGCATCATTGATTGCCTCATTGATATTCACGGTTAGAAATTTCACATCCTCTTTTGTGAGCAGGCTTTTCCCCTGATTACCCCATGAGATGTAATTACCCTTTGGTATTTTCAACCCATTTGGAGTTTTTACGGCAGCATGTGAATAGGCCCATATCCCCCATCGTAATCTGTCTGGAGCATTATGAATTATATCCCATGATTCCCATGCGTCAAAAGTCTCATTTAGAACATAATGGTGTACTTTGGTGTCAGCCAGGGCTGCAGCACGGGTCAAAATATAGGCTAACTGGTAGGTCCATCCCAGATTCTGACTGTTCCAGAACGAATATGGTCTGTGCCCCACTTCATTCCATGCTCCGGCCCACGTCTGGTCGATCCAGGCATCGAGATAACCCTCTTTTGCGATAGCTTCAAGATCAAGGCAATTTACTCTCCAGTCGGCCACTCCCGATGCACCATTTGAATAGCCAATAACAATGCATTTTGGATTCGCTGTTTTTGTTTGCTTTACAAGATCAGCTGCTGACTTTGTCCATCGCTCCACCATTGAAGGATCAGCCGGGGCTATTTTGCCATAAAGGCCGGTACGTCCATACACCCCGGAACCTAAAAAGCTGTCGCGGAACAATATTGCATCAAGACCTACTTTTTCAGATAATGCACCCCATTGTTTACCAAAAAAAACGGTGAATGGAGTCCCCTCGGGAATTCCATTTGGAAATGTTCCGTACCTGCAGGAATCGGCTTTAAGTATAGCCTCAAGATTCACAACCTTTTCAGAGTAGACATCCTTTAAAAATACGTTTGGGTGAATCTTTGCAAAGTTCGACATTTCACCATCATAGATACTCTCCCACCCGATGACAAGCGTTCCGACCTTGACATCCGATATATGATACTTTTGAGATGCAACTCGTCTTAAGGTCGCTGCTAATTTTTTTAAGTCACCGTATGACCAGGGTTGATAGTTTATTGTTGTAAATACCCTGTCCTTAGGGAAACGTTTCTTCCAAAGGGCAATTTTTTCGACGGTAGAACCTCTTAAGGGGCCCTGTTCATTAAAAGTGCCCCACTGCTTCATATTCTTTGGAAGAGAAATCTGCTGATCCAGATTCCCCTGCCATTCCATAACGTAATCCATTAACCACCCAACGTTCACGATAACACCTTTCCATCCATCAACATCCTCAAAAAGAGGATAATACCTGTCCCAGAACTCCTCCGCCGAACCCTGTATATTGTCATGGTTAAACCAATAAAGATCTATTTCCATCCACCGGTCGGCAGAAGCGGGAGTTTTATCTGCACTAAAACAAGATAAACTAGCAAATACAATCAAACAGGATAGAAGAAAAGTTTTCATTCTTAATATTTTTTTGCAAAATCGGTTGCGAAAGCATTAATTTCACCAGCAGATAAATAGGCACCGGAATTAACAATTACCCTATATCTGAAAGTTGTTGACTTGCCTGCAGGTATTAAAAAATTCAGTTCTTCTTTCCCCTTTGTGAAATCTTTTAAGCCAAGAGGATTTGCCGCAAATAATCCATAACCTCTTGCATGCCAATAAGTAGGATAACTTTGGTTTTTAGGATGATCGCATATTATCAATGAGATTTTCTCGTCACCAATGCTCCCATTCAGTTCCATCCATCTGGCTCGTGTACCCCAGACAGCTTCTCCTTGAACTCCTTCACTGCTTAAATAATTACCTGTAACACCTTCATTGGACAATGCTTTAACCAGGGTCGGTTTACCCTGAGCATCGGTCAGAATAACATCATCTTTTGAAGGAAGCTCAAGTTGACGTGCAACACGAATACCAAACATACCTTCCTTGGTGTCCTTCATCGATACTGTATTACCTGTAGCCGTCAAAGTTGTAATACGATCGATGATACGAGTTGAACCTTTAGCAAGAAAATGATATTCAGAATCTTCTGCCAGGAGTTCTTTACCGGAAGGGTCAAACCAGCTTTCCCTGGTAACCATTACTCCTTCATCGCTTCTTTCTGTTAACTTCACGACGTTAAGATGTTTCACTTCTCCGCCATTTGGACTTCTTTTACCTGTAGAACCATTACCCCAGAAATCAAAACCATCAACATTTCCATAATTTAACCAAATCCCGATCTGATGCAGATGGTCATTTCGTTCGCCTGCCCGGGGTTTAAGCGGAAACCCCCTTGTTATTTCGGTACCTTCTGAAGTATAAACAGGATAGAGTACTGGCTTAAATACATTATCATACCAGCAATAAGAGGTAAAAGGTTTTCCATCGATCATGACGTCAATCTTTTTAGCCTCTTCGTTGGTAACAAATGCTATTTTTAAACCCTTCCCCTTTTCACCTGGTTTTGCGGCCTGTGTAATAAAGGGGAAGGATAAAATGATTACTAAAAATCCAGTAAGAATTGATTTGGTACTCATTTTTAGAAAGTTTGCAACTTATTTGTAATGTGACTGAATGATTTAACAATTTTCAACTTAAACTTTATCAGGAATAGTGTAAGGTTTGCGGTATTCCTTTCTTGCCAGCATAGCATCTGCTTCAGCATCATTTTCAAACTTTTCTGTCGCTCCATCAAACTTCAATCCTCGTCCAAGGCGATGTGAAATATTGGCCAGATGAGGAAGAGCTGCAGAAAAATGACCTTCAATGATACTGCAGTGAAGGTCTGAATCTTTACCTGAACGAATTGCATCGATAAAGTTGGCAAAATGTTCAGCCCCCTCAGTTCCTGTGAGTGATTCTGCCTGCTTGGGTCCAGTGGAAGGTTTAGATCCTGTGAAAGGGACCTTTTCTCTCATATGAAATGCTTTCCATGTCTCGCCGTTTATCTCAAGATAGCCATTTGTTCCATAGAATATGTTTCCAATTCTTGTCTCAAGGCCCGATTCTGAATTTGAGTACCGTCCTCGTGTTTCAAATTCTAGCATTTTCCCGTCGCTGTATTTAAATACCGAGGATTGTGTATTTGGTGTTTCCTGGGCGCATTCGGTGGGGTTAATTCCATAGACACCTCCCACGGAATAGGCTGTAACGGGATGTTCGTTTTTATTCATTCCCCAGCGGGCAATATCAAACTGGTGAGGACCCTGATTCCCGGTATCTCCGTTGCCGCTCTCCCAGAACCAATGCCAGTTATAATGACCTTTCTTTTCGTTGTATGGTCGATTTGCAATCGGGCCAAGCCAATTATCGTAATGAAGTGAAGCCGGAGGTGTGCTGTCCTGAGCAATTCCAAATGATTCACGTGGCTTGAAGCAAAGACCGCGGGCCATATAAACATCTCCTATACCGCCGCTATGCAAAAACTTTATAGCTTCTATTATATTGGCCATAGATCGGGACTGATGTCCTACCTGAACCCTTACATTGTATTTTTGAGAAGCTTCAATCATCTTCCGTCCTTCCCAAACAGACCAGCAGGCTGGTTTTTCGACGTAAACATGCTTCCCGGCCTGGCAGGCCCATACAGTTCCCAATGCATGCCAAAAGTTAGGAGTTGCAAACGATACGACATCGATTTCCTTATCGTCAAACACACGTCGCATGTCCCATTCTGTCAATGGTTTAATTTTTGTCCTGTTTTCAACGGTCTGAACCAATTTAGGAAAAAACTTCTCATCCACATCGCAAAGTGTTTTTAACCTAATGTTTCTGGACTCTTTGAGCGTACACCAGGCACTTGCGTGAGCATTCCCACGTCCACCAATACCAATAACGGCAGTGGTGATCCGGTCATTGGCGCCTATGATCGAACCATAGGATTTTGAACTGAAACCCATAGCACCCATAGCGATGCCGGTAGTTCCAATTGCACTTTTTTTAATAAAATCTCTTCTTTTTGTCATTTTAAAAGTTTTTAAAATACTTATTTAAGTAATTGTCAATTAATAATGTTCAATTTTCAATGCCTTTTCTTATTGATTTTCTGCAATTTATAAAGATCCAATTACGACATTAAATTATTCCAATTACTTTATACTCAAAACACCCACCGAAGATGGTTCTTTTGCGAAACAATCGAATTACCAACAAAAAAAATATTTCATTATCATAAAGGCCTCATAAAGAATGTTTTATAAATATACAATCCAATAAAAATAATCAAAATTGAAGCGATAAGCGCAATTACCCTAAGTCGAATTTTTTCCTTTGGTATTGAAGTGTTGAGTTTTTTCATTGGATTCATAAATAGCCAGGAAAACATTGCCAAAAGATTTAAGACGGCTGCCAGGATAAAGAATGAATTTGCAGTTCCTGTCTTCTCTGCGAAAAATGGTAAAGTGACATGTGCAATAAAAAACGGAAATATAACAGCCCCTGTGGCTGAGCCAAGATTGCCCAGCATATTCATTGTACCTGAGACCGCGCCTGAATTTTTCCCGCCAATATCCATGCAAAACGTCCAGCTGGGAGCAACTGTCATTTCGGCACCAAAAACTGCTATGCCAAAGCAACTAATAAATACGAGCGCCGATATGTTCGCTATTTGTGTACAAAGTACCAGTCCAATTGCCCCAAGTGCAAATCCAATCATCGCAGGTATCCTTCTTGATGCGACATGGTATCCTTTGTGATAGATGTAAGTCACAAGTGCACCGGAGATCCAGTGTGCAAACATTCCCAGTATAAGCGGAATAGGTGTATATAATGTTGCACTCTCCCCCCAATGACTTTTCATATAAGGGAACAACCACGAAAGCGCGATAAAGACAGTCATACAATTTGCAAAATACTGAAACATGGCAAGAGCCATATTGGAGGAGGTAATTACTATTCCAAAAGGTATTCTTTCCTCCTCCGGTTTTGTATTTTGCATACCATCTTCAATGTATTGGCATTCCGCTTCATTGACACCAGGATGTTGCCTGGGCTGATCGCGGAACCATATCAGCCAGGCAGTAATCCAAAAAATGCCTACCGACCCATTGATAATAAACATCCATCGCCAACCAACTAAATGAATAAGCCAAGGCATAAAAACAAGGGATAAAGCTGCGCCAAAACGTGCGCCGGAATGGTAAATACCATTTGCAATACCCCGCTCTTTTATTGGTACCCAATTATAAATAGCCCGTGTAGCACCCGGGAATGCTCCGGCCTCGCCAACACCAAAAAAAAACCGGAAAAACAGCATTGAAACTGCACTCCATGCCAGCCCGGTTAATGCGGTAAAGATGCTCCAAAAGAATACAACGGAGGCTAATACTTTTTTTGGGCCGTAGGTGTCAGCCAACATACCCGAAGGAATTTGAAATAATGAATAACTTAATGCAAACATGGCAAATATATACCCTATCATTTGCGGAGTGATTTTGAGATCAATCATTATCTGATCACTGGCGGTAGAAATACATATCCGATCCATAAAAGTTATGGCCGTAAGAATGAAAAGGAAAAATACAATCAAAAACCTTTTATGTGTCATTATTCAATATTTTTTTCAACTTGGAAAAAACATGGCTTTATCAAAAATTGACTTTTTGAATTGTTTATTGCTTCCTCAGATTTAAAATTGCACTTTTCGAAGGTTAGATAAAATGGATATTTCTTTCTACGGAAATACCCATTTCATCAAAACCGTTTTATTGACATTCAGGCTTACCTAATTTCTAACAATCAATCAATTAATCTTTCTTTCAAATATTTTATTAGGATCATTTTTGGGCATCTTCAGCGGCCTTTTGAATCCTGCCAATATGATCTTTCGAAGAATAACCGGGAATAAATACTGTTGCCAGTTTTAAAATATCATCCCCCGTATTTTTCACCTGGTGCATGTCATTTGCCGGAACCCAGAAAACTACATCGGCTTCAATAGGATATTCCACATCATTACAGACCGCTATACCTCTTCCGGAAACTACATAGATCAGTTCAGGGCGGTCGTGTAAATGATAATCTGTTTGGGATCCCGGATAAATAAGTGCTTGCGTGAAATTACATTCCGGTACATTTCGCTTATCTGGTCCTAAAAACAACTTAATGGTTCTTTTAAAAGGTTCCTGAATTATTGTTCCTTTTTCTTCCCAACATTTAATAATTTCCATAAAATTTCCTCCTTAATTTATTAATATAACAAAATTCATTTTCACTTAACTTCTCTCATTTGAGAGGTATCTGACAATAGAACAGGCTATTATTCCCATCGTAAGGTCCTTAAATAATCAACACTCTGCTTCGCCCATTCATTTTCCATCTTAATCGTTTCTTCGATATTCTCCTGAAAGGGGGGCCATGCTTCAATAATCATAGACGGATACAGATTATACTTCATCAACTGGCTCATCACATATTTTATTGGAATAACTCCCTGTCCCGCAGGTTTACCAATAACGCTAAATCCCAGGAAGCTTTGCGACCGGACCACTTCCATATCCTTATAGTGAAAATTTCCACAAAAAGGAGCCAGTTTCTCCATAAAAAAGTAAGGCTCTTCCATCTTACCCAGAGCATTTGCCAGGTCAATACACATTCGTAAGTTTGGATGGTTAATTCCCAGCATTAATTCAACATACTCCATGGCAGTAAATGCTTCATAATTTTCAAGCACGATAACCACACCCGCCTTTTGATAGGCAGGTAAAACCTTTCTTAGACTCATTTCAACTTCTGAAAGATCTGCCTTATGATTAATCGACCCGGGCAATGTCCTGACAATCGGAGAATTCAGAAATATTGCTATGTCCAAAAAATTCAATAAATGCTCAGCATCAATACCTTTTGTTCCAACTTCTATGGAGATATTATTCGCTGTAGCAGCAGTATGAAACTCCAGCAATTCAGCCGGGGAGAGCTTCTCAAGTGGTAGGTTATCTGCTATCTGAAGAAGTTTTACATCCAATGTAATTGCCTTTTGCAACAGATCCATCACCGTTAATTTTGATGGGGGTATCGGTCCGTTAGCAACTCCTACTGACCATGGATAGGTCCAGGAACTTATTCCAAATTTCACATTAGGATAATTCATTTATTAATCATTATATTGTTGTGTGATCAAAATCTTCTATTCTTTATTTCTGATTATTACCAATTAATTTACTTAACAGCCACGTTTTCGATTTGTCGGATTGCTCCGGATAACTCCAGTGTCCTGTTTCCTGGATTATCAACAATTCTTTTGGTGCGGTTATTGAGTTATACGCCGAAAACATAGAAGTGGGAGGACAAGTATCATCGTTAAAACCCCATGAATAAAATCCCGGAACTTTGACGTTTTTGGCAAAATTCACGACATCATAGTATTTCGTTGTTTCAATTTTTTCCTTTGTGGCCTTAAAATCCCTGAACATATGAGGCCAACCACCTGCACGGTTCGAAAGATATCCTGTTAGGTCGCATAGCGCAGGATAAAAAGCTGCCAGATATTTAACACGGTTGTCGAGTCCCGCAGTCACAATGGATAATGCACCACCCTGACTTCCACCTGTCACTGCCAGGTTTGTATCGTCGAATTGTGGCAAAGAAAATATAAAGTCGATCGCCCGGACACATCCGAGATAAACCCTTTTGTAATAGTATTTGTCCCGATCATCGAGGTTTATAAAGGGATATCCGTCCAATGCAGTTTTTAAATAATTGTAGATATCTGCATCCATCGTAACTGGAATGCCATGAATACCAATTTCGAAAGTTATAACTCCCAAATCAGCTGTAGCTACATCGCCAAAATAAGGACGCACACCTGCACCCGGGACTTTGAGAAGTGCCGGATATTTACCCGGTTTTTTAGGAATACTCACAATGCCAAAAAGACGCATTCCAGGTTTGTAATTCTGGATATTCGCCTGATATACATTCGTTAATTCGGAACACCTGTCGGGCAGTAAGGTAAGTTTTACATCCATTGGAACGAAGGCGAGTTCGCGCTTCGCTTTTTCCCAAAACTCATTAAAATCTGCAGGGTATTCGATAGTCGGTTTAATTAATTCAGGATTAAAAGCAGCAGTAGCCAACCCTTCGTATTTGATTTCATCATATTCGGCAACAACCTTACAGCGAAGAAAACCAGCTTCTTTGAGTGTGGCACCAGTGATAACCATGCTTCCGTCTTTCAGAATTGCTGAATCTTTTATAACAGCCATCATCTTTTCGGGGCCAACTTCATACTTTATTTTCACATTCTGCAAAGGCTCGTTATTTTTTGTGACAGTTACCTTAAATTTGGCATTATCTCCTTTGTTATACATCCAGTCTGCATGATCCGGAGCAACAGCCACATTTACAAGTTTCTGAATCGGTTGAGCCTGCAAACCGACCGTAATCATTAACGCTGTCAGATAAAAAAGAGCAACGCGTATTAATTTTTGGTTTTTCATTTTAGAAATTTCAAGTATTAACATTTCAATACATTAGCCGGACTTATTCTTTAAAAAATAATAAAAAGACCACATATCACATTAAAAAAACTTCTGAATAATTTCAGTTTATACCTCTTATTATCCATTCAACTCCGTACAAGGGGTTATTTTTTTATAAAACGGTATACCTTAACTGAATGAGGTGGAATTTTTATATACAAATTGTTTTTATCCAGGTTCACCTCTTTGTGTTCCCATAAATCCCGTACTTTATAATCAGCAAGATTATATGGCTCGGACGACCAATAATTGTCGTTGGCTTTCAGGAGAATATTAAAATCGACCTGAACTTCTTTCTCTTCGTCACTGCGATTCAACAAACAGGCGGCTTTTTCATTATTCGCCAATTTTTTAATCCATATTTCGTAATCCCCATTCTTGCGATAACAAAAACCCTGTTTGCCTAATGTGTCCTGATCTAAAGCAATAATCTCACCATTTTTCAATATTTCAGAAGTCTCGGGCGACATGTTTTGCAAATCGTTTCCTGCCATTAATGGAGCAGCCAGCATACACCAGAGAGAAAAGTGAGTCTTATACTCATCAGTTTTCATTCCGCCGTTACCAACTTCCAGCATGTCCGGATCATTCCAGTAACCTGGACCTGCATATTTTGCCAGGTCTCGTTCCTTGTCCAGGATTGCAATCATTGCATCCCAACGGTCTACAATATCTCCCGTAGTTCTCCACAAGTGTCCAACTTCTTTTGCCCATTCCCAGGGTTTTGCAGTTCCCCATTCGCACAAACTAAAAACTATTGGGCGACCTGTTGCATAAAGGGCATCGCGCATGGTGGTATATGAAGCTTTGGCATCCTGCGTAGTTGTATTACACCAGTCATATTTCAGATAATCGACTCCCCATCGGGCATAAGTACGTCCATCCTGAAATTCATGACCACGTCCGCCCGGACGTCCGGCACAGGTTTTTGACCCTGCACATGAATAAATTCCAAACTTCAATCCCTTTGAATGAATGTAATCAGCAAGGTATTTTATACCATGTGGGAACTTCGCTTTATCCTCAATGATCTCCCCATTTTTATCCCTATCAATCTGCCAGCAATCATCGATTACAATATACTCATAACCTGCATCTTTCATTCCACTGCTGACCATCGCATCAGCTTTTCCTATAATCAGTTTTTCGCTTACGTTACAGCCAAATTTATTCCAGCTATTCCACCCCATTGGTGGTGTTTTTGCCAGTTGTTCGAATTTCTGTCCTGAAACATTTAAAAAGAGGAACACGGCAACCATCCATAGAATATATTTCTTCATGATATCTTGTTAATATTGAGTAAATTAAATTTCAGTATTTCTATTACTTTTGAAATGTAAGTAATAAAAACAATATAATGTCGTAATTATTTATTTCCTCTTTGGACCTCCCCCAACCCCTCCCAAGGGGATTAAAAGGCAGGTGTTGTACAGAATGCGGGAGATTTAGCGGGGTCAAAAAAGAGAAAATCAGAATTTAATTAGTATATTATATCTTTCCAATTATTTGGAGGATCGTTTGTATGCATCCATAAGCGGATCGAGCAGATATTTTACCACGCCGGACCAAAAATCTTCTCCTTTGTTCGCATCATACATATCCTGGCCATTCCGGACAACAATCATATTCATACCTGGAAAGACCAGCAAAGTCTGGTTACCTGCTCCTGCACCGTAAAAAAGGTCGCGGGGTGCCTTTGGCCACCTGGCATCATAATTATTGTACCAGGCAAGTCCTAGGGTCGGAATATATCCCTTCTCTTCGACTTTGGGCGGTATGGGCTTTCCTGCATATCCAATTACAGCGTCAACACTGGAAGATTTGATTAGCTGTTTCCCTTCCCAATTACCTCTATGTAACATGAGCCGGCCAATTCTTGCCACACCACGAGGCAAAAAGCTTCCACCGCCCCAATTGGCAACAAGCTCAAGTCCATCAACAAGATATGTATTCCCATAACCAATTTTCCATTCATCATCATCGATCCCAATTGGTTTATAGACCCTTTCATGTAAGAGTGTCCTGATATTTTTATATGGAGTTCCCTTATAACTTGTTGTAATTGCGTAGGCAAGCATAGCCATGCCAGGATTTGAATAAGCATTCGCTGTTCCCGGGGTAAATATTACGGGTGCCTGATCTCTGGCGATGGTGAATGGATCGGGATCTTTACGCCAGAATTTGCTTTTCCAGCCCGGAATATCCATATGCATATCTTTATATACAATACCTTTGGCTTTAGCGTCGGCTATTTCCTTGTCTGATAATTCGGCATCCTCAATTCCGGATGTGTGGGTAGCCAGTTCACAGATCCTGATTTTTGATTTTAAAGGATCATTTTTCCATTGGGGAATAAACTTACAGGCAAGATCATTCGGTCTAATTTTGCCGTCGTTTATTGCCAGTGCCAGGGACATCCCCCCGACAAGCGCTTTAGCTAAGGAAGCAGTGCCATGCTGTTTACCAGGATGCCATCCCTCAGCATACCATTCCAATACGATCTTGTCATTTCTGATGACCAATATCGAAGTTGTTTTATGCATTGCCAGGGAATCACGCATTGCATAAAGTTTCTTGGTGGAAAGACCTTCTTCTTCCGGTAATGCACTTCCCCATTTGAATGTTTGCCCGATGGCTGTACCGGACATTAAAATAAGCAGAAACAGTATATTCACAAAGTGTGTAACCCTGGAATCCATGATTTGAAATTTTAAATTAAATATTTAACCCGATTCAATTTATTTGGTGACAAATTCTACTTTTCTCACTGAAAAACAATCATTTCCTGAGAACAGCAGGGTACAGGTTTTACCATCTTTGCTCATCCATTTGGTGGGAAATGAAGAGGTATCGCCCGGCCCCATATCCCAGTCTCTTGTATAATAGACTGTATGCCAAGGCCCCCAGGGTTCTGCAGCCTCATAAATACCAAAACCTCCCTGGAATCGCGACCCCTGTGGATTTTTGCTGTCAGGATGGATCTGGCACCAGAGGTAACGATGAAGCCCTGAGTTATAGCTGATTCCCGATCGGATGCACATCGCCGCATGTGTAAAAACAGCACCACGCTCAGCAATATCTTTTGACCAGAGAGGTTTTCCCTGCTTATCCATAACCTTAAAAAATTCATAAGCCGTACGATCCAATATTTTATTTTTAGCCACACGTGCCAACACCATTCGGTCTGCAGGCTTGTAGGCATCCTTATCATCATGTGAATATATATAAACGAAGTTGTCTCTTGCCCCTTGATAATCCTTACCAAAATTTAAAAATGTCGGACATCCAAAACCAGTATCAAATTTCCAGTCAGTATATTTCCAGGTGATCCCATGATCTGATGACGATGCTAATTGTGATTCCTCCCCTTTCCCATTGGCATTCCTGATCCACATATATAAAACCCCATTCACCATAAGCATGCCGCTTGCTTTTTTGCCGACTCGTCCATGTCCGACACTCTCAGCATCTTTTGAGCGAATATTAAAACCCTGAAAATCATCCGAATTTCCGATAATCCTGGCTAAACCTAAGCTTAATTTTTTGTCTACATGTGGCTCGAACCCAAAACCGTCGCCATAAGCGGTGTATTGATTGTCATCATCTGCCCAGGTAATCGGCCAGTTATCACTATCACAAGCCTTGTGAGTCACGGAGAAAGCCGGGGCAAACTTAATTTCTTTAATTATTTTGCTTTTCGGATAAGGCGGGTTAACGTAAGAATCCATCAAGGGATTGATCAGATAATTCACATAACCATATTGGTACGGCTCTCCTTTTGACTCATCGTGCATATCCTGCCCATTTCGCACAATAATCATTTGCATACTAGGTATGACCATCATGGTCTGGTTCCCGGCTCCCGACCCAAAAAACAGATCTCTGGGTGCACGGGGCCATACGCCATCAAAATTAGTGTACCAGGCCAGGCTGTGTGCGGGAGAAATATCTTTTGCACTGCCCCTGGGGGGCAATGGCATCCCGGCATACGCAGTGACACATTTTACCCAATTGGAATCGATCAGCTGCTTTCCGTCCCAATTGCCTTTATGAAGCATGAGACGGCCAATTCTTGCAGCTCCTCGCGGTAAAAAACTGGCCCCTCCCCAATTGGCAACCAGGTCAAGTCCATCCACATGATAAGTAGTTCCATATCCGATCTTCCATTCATCATCTTTCATGCCGATTGGCCTAAAGATCCTTTCCTGCAGAAGCATCCGGATATCTTTATACCTTGTTCCTTTGTAACTTGCTGTAATAGCGTATGACAATATTGCCATGCCGGGATTTGAATAGGAATTTTTAGTTCCCGGGGTGTATAAAATGGGTGCGTCGTCCCTGGAAAGGGTGAATGGATCAGGGGTTCTTTTCCAGAAATTACCTTTCCAACCCGGAAGATCCATATGCTGATCTTTAATTACGATCCCTTTGGCTTTGGCCTCAGCAATATCCTGGTCCGATAATTCAGCATCATCAATTCCTGAACTATGGGTGGCCAGCTGACGGATCGTAATTTTGGATTTCAAAGGATCATCTTTCCATTGTGGGATAAATTTCCATGCATAATCATCCGGTCTCAACCTGCCATCGGTTAATGCCAGTAAAAGTGACATCCCCCCAACCAATGCCTTGGCTGAAGATGCGGTACCATGCTGTTTGGATGGATCCCATCCCGGTGCATACCACTCCAAAACTATCTTATCGTTTTTAATTACAATGATCGATGTGGTTTTGTGTGCTGCCAGGGAATCACGCATTGCATATAGTTTTTTGGATGAAAACCCCTCCTCTTCCGGCAGTGCACTTTTCCATTTGAAGGATTGTCCGTGAAGATTAGATACAACAAAAACAAAAAAAATAATAATTGTCAGATATTTAGCTTTACAAAACGGTATTTGATACCAAAAGAAAAATTTCTCACTTTTTATCATATCTCGTTTATTTAGCTGACTCAAAAATCCAGGCCCTTCCTGTTCTGTGGCACTTCCAAACATAGTTATTGAATTAATTAATGGAGCTGTTCAGGCAGGTTTAGATTTTATATTGTTCGCATTCATTTAATAAATAAGTCGTTACAGCATACTATTTTCTGCAGCTGCTGATGCAATTGTAAATGCTTTAAAGCTAAACCCCCCGTTTGGAATCAAACGAGGGGTAAGGGTAAAATTACAAAGTTGTTATTTCAAGCATTTCACTGTAATTAAAACCGGCAGCTCCGGTGGCCTGGGCACCAATACGAATATAATATTTTGTATTAGTGACAAGTCCGGTTATGGCAACGGTTCCAGAATTGGCAGTCATTGTCACAACCTGTGTGGTATAGAAAGCCCCAGATCCTGTCGTTGCGTTGGGATAAGGATTTGTGCTGCAGTACAATTGTCTCTTGGACACTGTTTTAGTGCCATTTGGAGTAACGGTAAAAGTAATACTAACCGTTGTGGCTGTTGCGGCTACCGCTACCACAGGTTTACTGACAGTTATAAAAGGAACAACCACAATATCCTGCTTAAAAGTCCCTGTAACTGATAAATCAGGACGAAGGGTATCACCAACCATAGTGACTGGCCCAGCAACCCAGACCCGATATTTTTTCTGATACAATTTTGTATTCTGGAATGTTCCATCACCCAATACGCGCAGGTCAGTAGTGACTGATTCACCCGTTGCCAACACTCTAACCATGAGATTTGTAGTTGTAACGTCACCTGCGACTATGTTCCCTGATGCATCTCTCAAGGTTCCGGCTATAGTACAGATATTACCATAATCGAGGGCCTTTGTACAACCGGATAACAGTTGTAAGAACATACACGAGAGAATTAAAAAACCTATTTTATTAATTATTTTCATGTGTTTGCAATTTTTTTTGTAGATTAATACAAAGGATTCTCAATTAATTTCGGATTATTTGCAATCCTGGCAGCCGTGATAGGATTGTAATTCATTTGCGGTGTATAGTTGCGAATGAATGTTTCCGCGTTGAAAGGTGCGAAATAATACTGCTGGGTTGCAAAATGTAATATGATATGCAAACCCTGCATCTGTACACCACTCATCACCGTTTGAGCAATTCTCCAACGACGCACATCCCAATAACGATGGCCTTCAAAAGCCAGTTCATGGGTACGTTCCGACCTAACCTTATCAACAGTTATCGTAGAGGCATCCAACAGGATTATACCGGCCCTTGCGCGGGTATAATTTACAGCAGCGACCGCAAGGGGGATATTACCCGTTTCCATATTGGCTTCAGCTACAATAAGGTACATTTCTGCTAGACGAATAGCGATCCAGGGTGTGTTATCCAGATTATCACCAATCTTATTTTTAGTAGGATCGATATATTTCTTGGTGGTGAATCCGGTCAAAGTGTTATCCACAGATATGGGATATTTTGAATCTTTCCCAACAGAAAGAACCCCCTGATAAAACAGGGTACCTCCACTGATTAAAACGCCGGGGAAAGTTGCACCGATATTGTAAGATGGTGTAGGATTTGGGTCAATGGCATCATAAGAATTAATAGTGCCGGTAGACCATGCATCACCCTGAAACATTACAGTTCCCAATAACCGGGGGTCTTTTTTAGCCCAAAGCGCCCAGCCGTTTGGGTACAGAGTGCCAGGACCCCAAACCGGTGCGGTTGTTGAACCATCAGCATTTTCGTAGGTCAACATGAACTGAACTGTCGGATCCAGAATAGCTCCTCTGGATGCAAACTCGGTAGGAGCGTTTCGTGAATTATAGCTGTGGGCAAGATTGACACCATCATAAGCTTTTTCAAATATGATCTCACTATTTTCCCTATCTAAAAATATATGCCGGTAGTTTTCTGATTTATTCGCGGGCTGTGGATTGTAGAGTGCATATTTACCGGAGTTGATAACCATATTAGCGGCGGCTATCGCTTTTGCATAATAAGTGGCTGCATTTCCAGCAGGTATTCCTACGATGCCGTTAAGTTGGACCGTACTGTATTTTGCAATTGAAGCAGCCCAAAGATCAGACCTTGCCTGTATTGCATAAGCAGTCCATTTATTGATCTTCCCCCTTGGAGTCGCAACATCGGTCAATAAACCTTCAGCCGTTGTTAATTCCGTATCGATAAAAGTAGCAATAGCATCTTCGGTAGCACGCATTGTATATTTATCAGGAATGGGTGAAAATGGATCAAGTACTACATCAACCAAAGGAATTCCGCCATAACGTTTCATCATTTCGTAGTAGATAAATGCCCTAATGACGCGGACTTCACCTATCATTTGATTTTTCGTGGTAGCGTCAATTGTACTTGTTGCCATTTGCTGGAGAAAGTACGAGCAATCCCTGATATAGGTGTAATCCCAATATGCTCTGGCTTCACTGTTAGCGTTTACTGTCCCTTGAGTTATATTTGATGCACCTCCGGAGGGATTGGTAGCTTCATCATCGTCCTCACACTGATCGGACATGTCAAGGCCATAAAAGTTGATGCGGGTATAAAGATTGGTGACATATGCCCTTGACAAATTTGCATCATTCCAAATAACGTCACCCGCTATGACATCCAATGGCGGCTTGTCGAGCACACCTGCACAGGATTGGAATATGATGATAAATAAACAAATTATATATAATTTATTTTTCATAATGTGTTTTTTTGAAATATTAAAACTCAATTTTTACGCCTATATTATATGTTCCAACCGGCGGATAATAATCTCCGAATGTTGTGACAGCATGTGTGTCAATTTCCGGATCGATATTTTTCAGCGCACTGAAAGTGAGCAGGTCAAATCCTGTTACATAAATTTTACATTTATCGATACCATATTTAGCAGTAACCGCCTTTGGAAGCGTGTAACCCAATTCAATGTTCTTCAACCTGATATATGAACCATTGATAAGCCATAATTGAGAATTCCATGCATAGCTGGGATTAGCCCTGTTTAAGGTTCCATCCTGGAATTGCGGCCATTTGGCATGTGTCGTATTTGCAGGCAGCCACGGATTGCCTACAGGTATGTATGAATTTTTCAGCATCTCAATTTGAGGGTTATCCGGGCTAGCATAAAACGGGAGGGTAAGGTCAGGGGCATTTCTCATATTGAAATCGTAAAGTCCTGCTCCCTGCCAAAGCATAGTAAAATCAAATCCTTTATAGTCTAATGACATATTGAGACCATAAATCAATTTAGGAAAATCACCTCTTCCAATAACTGTCTGATCTGCTGAAGTGATCTTGCCATCGCCGTTAAAATCGACAAATTTCACATCCCCCAGTTTGGTCGTCGCATTGCGTTTGCCATCAATATCAGCCCAGTTGTTAATCTCTGCCTGAGTCTGAAAAAGACCGGCTGTTTTGTAACCCCAGAAATTATCGGTCCATTGGCCAATCATATTGGATAGCCGGTAAGAGTCTGTGTTCGAGAATTGGCTTTGATCGATGTAGAGACATTTTTCGCGGTTCCACGACACATTGCCTCCTATGCTGTACTCGATGCCGAAGATTTTGTTCCTGTGAGTAAGGCTTAATTCCATACCACGGTTATCGTATCTGGCATAATTGGATTGCGGTAGTGTTGCGCCCACAACATTGGGAATGGATTGAATACGTGTTCCCAATACATCAGACCTTAACCGATAGAAATAATCGAATGAACCTTCCAGCTTACTGCCCAAAAGGTTGAAATCAATACCAACATCTTTGGAAGTCATCTTTTCCCAGGTGATGTGTGGATTTGGAAGTGCACCAGCCTTTATCCCATTGTCTATAGTAGTCCCTGACCCGTCATAGATATACATTCCATTGACCCCATAAGTTTGAAGGAACTGGTTGGTTGTGGTATTTAAGTCGTAACCTAAGTTACCATAGGATGCCCTTAATTTAAGATTGGTCACCGCAGGCAGATTTTCTTTCATGAAATTCTCTTCCGATATCCTCCATCCCAAGGAAGCAGATGGGAAGAAACCCCAACGCGTAGCTTTAGGAAACAAAGACGAGGCATCGTTGCGACCGTCAAATTCGACCAGATATTTACCTTTATAATTATAGTTTAACCTGGATATGACTCCTTCCCTGCCGCCCTGGCCGGCATCGCCGGTATTGGTTTCGTTAAGAGTCGGCCCTGCCATAAGGTAGTCAATGGGGAAAAGATATTTCTGACGGTTGGCCTGAAAATATTCGTTGTTTGTTACCGATTGTTCAAATCCTACCAACGCACTTAAACTATGGTCACCAAATTCCTTGTTCCAGTTAAGTGTGTATTGCTGGTCCATATTCATAACCACGTTGTTGTAATTCTGGACCAGTGAATATCCTGGTTCGGCATAACCTGCAATGGTGTAAATTTTTGTCGTAAAGTCATAATTCCACTGCGGGCCGGCTCTGTTGACCAATTTATTCAACTGATTATCATTGTAAACATGCCAGAGGGCTTTTGCCTGTAAACCGAAAGGCAGTTCCCATGTGAAACCAACTTTACCATCTACTTTTAGTTCTTTGTTCTTCCTGTAACCGGTTACTGCGGCCTGTGACAACGCAACAGGATTTCCGTCACCCGAAGCGAGTGGTTTGGTTGGGTCCGGTCCATAAGGAACATTATATGCATTTTCGCGGAAAAGGTAAGTCATGATACTGTGTTTCTGGCCGCTTCCCCGCTCCATTTCTTCAAACGGCCCAAGAAAATCCTGATATGAAGTCATTATCCCCAGGTTCAAGGTTAACTTTTTGGTCAGGGCTATATCGATATTCGAGCGTAAATTGTATACTTTATTTTTTGTGTCATTTGCCTTGAGCATTGCTTCCTGATAGAAATATCCTCCCGAAACAAAATATTTTACCTTTTCCGTACCACCCTGCACACTTAAATTGGTTTGTACCTGTGGGGCATATTTCCTGACGGTTAAATCCCACCAATTGGTGTTAGGATAAGCCGGGTCGGTGCCATCATGAAATTTTTGAATTTGATCGGTTGTCCAGGTAGCGGGAGCGCCTTCGTTCCACATTCCAAGATTTTCCATCCTGGCTTCCTGCTCTGAATTAACCCAATGAGGCCTTTCCGTAAAATATTGCAAAGAATAATTGGATGAGAAAGTAACTCGTGGTGCTGATATTGTACCTTTCTTAGTTGTAACAAGCACAACACCGTTACCAGCCCTTGCTCCATAAATCGAAGCTGAAGCAGCATCCTTTAATACACTGAAACTTTCAATATCAACAGGATTCAGCTTTTCAAAATCATCAGCCGAAGAAGCAGCGCCGTCAATAACGATCAGAGGATTGCCATAACCACGGATATTGAACGAAACGTTAACCTTATCTCCGGGCTGCCCATTTACGGTTTTTACATAAACTCCCGGAGACCTGCCCGCGATATTCTGCGCAATATTTGGCAAAGGAGTCTCAATTAATTCAGCGGCTTTTATCGTCGTAATACTTCCGGTCAGATTAACCCTTCTCTGAGTTCCATAACCCACTACCACAACTTCATCGAGTCCGGTTTCAGAATCAGCCATTGTGACGTTGATTTGGGCTAATTCCCCGATACTGATTTCCTGGCTTTTCATCCCCACAAAAGAGAACTCCAGTGATTTGGCATTGGCAGGAACAGAAATTCTGTACTTCCCCTCAGAATCGGTGATGATTCCAATGGTGGTTCCCTTTACGACAACGCTTATTCCAGGCAAGCGTTGCCCTTTGGTGTCTTTGACTATCCCCGAGATCTCTTTTTTCAGTGGGTCTTGTTGAATTGGAGGCTTTGGGAAATCGACCCTCTCTTTGAGGATAATCTGCCTGTCTCGCACCTCAAAATCTACGTTGCTCTGGTCGCAAACTGATTTGAGGACCTCTTCAAATTTTGCATCCTGGAAATCGACTGAGATCTCCTTTGAGTCGCTCAAAATGTAATCCTTGTACATAAAAATGTAATCGGTTTTCTTCTCAATGGTGGAGAGAACCTCCCGAATGTTGGCTTTGTTAAAGTGAAGCGAAAGAGTCGCCTGCGAAAAGCCGTTACCAAATGAAGCCAGGACCAAGAAGGTCAGTAGTACCGTTAGTTTCATTTTTCTTAATCTAAATCGCATCTCATCCCCGAACGGAATCAAGATTTCTCGTTTTTTTTTCATAGTTTTGAACCGTTAAATGATACACTAATAAAAATTTAACACACATTAAACCGGAGGGTGCTGGAACACTCACCGGTTTTTTTATTTTAAAACCTCATACAGATTGTCTCCTTTTCTTACAATTCTAACCGAAGCGGCACGGGCAATCCGATAACATATCTCATCCTTATCCTCCTTCAATTCCATTTTTCCGCTTATACGCAGGCCACCTAAAAGTGGACTAGCGTATTCAAAATGGATATTATAAAACCGTTCGAGCCGTTTGGTGATACGGTTTAAATCGGCACTTTCAAATTTCAGGATCCCGGCTGTCCATAAGGTATAATCATCAGTATTTACCTTTTTTATGGTTGTCTCCTTAGATGTCCTGTTGAACGATGCCAGCTGATCAGGAACCATTTCAATCGTTTTATCAAACAAACCTGCATGATTCTTCTCCAGATTGACTTTCCCTTCTGTTAACACTGTTTCAATCACATTATCTGTGGGGTATGCCGAAATATTAAACCGTGTTCCCAATACTTTTACACGCAGATCGCTTAACTGTACGACAAAGGGATGCTCCTTATCGTGCTTAACCTCAAAAAATGCCTCACCGACAAGATACACCTCACGTGTTTTTCCTGTAAAATTCTCGGGATAGATCAACCGGCTCCCTGCATTCAAAAAAACCTTTGTCCCATCAGACAACATCAATTCAGAAGTCTTGCCATACGGGATTATCAACTGATTCATCGCAGTCTCATCGATCGTATTTACCTTGTCGGATTTTATGGTATCGTTGTTAACGACAAGTTTCCCATCAGTCTGATAGTAAAGTACTGATTTGTTTTCCTTTAGTAATATATTCTGGCCGTTGGCACGGATTAGTTTTGCATCATTTTCCGGTACCGGTTCTTCCAGCTTTTGAGTTAAGAATTGAGGATTAAACTGGTTTGGGTGGTAGAACAGCAATGCCCCAATGGAGAAAAACAACATTGCAACAGCGGCGTATTTCAGCGACCCGGTTATAAGACGTCGCGTCTTTCCCCAATACTGCTTATCCTCAACTTCTCTTAAGATTCCGGAGAATAGCGCGATTTTTTCTTCTTCGGTCAGCGTTTTATTGGTCGTCCGAAACTTGAGAAGCACTTTTCGTGCCAATTGAATATTCATTTTCTCAACCGGGTGATCTGTCTCGAACCGGGTCCACCATAATTCCAGTTCATTATCGGGCTCGAATACCCAAAGAATAAAGTTTTTATTTTCGATGTATTTGCTGAGTTGTTCCATTTCTGTTAGTCGTTGTAATGTTAAAGGCAACGAGCTATCAAAACGTGGACAGATATTTATACTTTTTTTTAAAAAATTACCTATTTATTTTTTTGATCTCGTTTGTGATCCGAACTGGAGGGGAAATGGGTTGATCAATAGCGGGTTTTGTCCCGGTTGGGGAAAGTCATCAATTATCTATTTTGATGTTATTTAGTATGCAGCAGATTCTTTTTTACCATTAATTGAGAATTCAGCTTGCGTTACTTTTTTTTTGAAAAGAGAGCAAATAAAAATGTATCCCGCTTTATACCAATGATTACACGAACAGTTTTCAACGCCCGGTGAACCTGTTTTCGCACTGATTCGATGGTAATCTCCAAAATTTTGGCAATCTCACTATATTCCAACGATTCATTAAATCGCAGATAAACGGCTTCCTTTTGTTTTGCTGGTAACTTGTTAAGGGCATTTATGACCTTAATGTTGATTTCTGAATCTTTTTCCTGCTCGATAATCTGAAATTCTATACTGTATTGAGGCTCAAAATCAAGGGTATCATTAAATCCATAAATAAGTCTTCTTCCCGACTGCATTTTTTTAATCAGGCTTCGCCTTAACGCCAGGGTCAGGTAAAACTTCAGATTCTCGGGAGCGATATTGACCTTGTCGCGCTTGAGAAAGAGTTCCAGAAACAACTCTTGCAAAGAATCCTTTATTGCTTCCTCATCCTTACAAAGCTTTGTGCCATAACTGTAAAGGCTGTCGATATGTTGATTGTACAAGATAGCAAAGGCCTCCTGGTCACCTGTCCTAAAACGGATCCAGACTTCTGCCAGTAAATCATCATTGAACATTTGTTTCATTCTGATTAGTCAGTTTTTGTACCTTCAGGGGAATCTCCCTCTATGAGCTTGGGAATAAAGAGTTCAATGATACATAAAAATCGGTAGAAGCAATAATTTAGAAATAGAATAATATTTTTTAAGGGTATAAGTAATGAATTTTAAAACAAGTTTAATCGGCAAAGTAACCGAAGCACTATAAATCGAGTCTACAGCCAATTTATTTTTTAAGCCACATCCTTTCAATATCCTCGAGTGATTTGCCGGTTGTTTCGGGTACCAGTTTCCAGGTGATGTAGAGATAGGGAAGACACATCGCCCCAAAAAGCCAGAAAACTCCTGCCGAGGAAAGGGTGGTCATAAGCCACGGAGTAAGTTGTCCGATAAGAAAAGTTCCTATCCAGAGTGAAAAGCCGGCTGCTGACATAGCAAGTCCACGTACTTTTGCCGGGTACATCTCGGAAAGCAATACCCAGATCACCACACAAATCGATATGGCACAGCAGAATATATAAACGAGGATCAGGATAAGAAGGGTAATCGGAGGAATTACGTTAGCGCTTTTATTTAGGATAAAATAAAAACCGATAAGAATCAACGAAAAAATCATCCCGGTCACGCCATAATAAACCAGTTTTTTTCGTCCGATTTTGTCAATTACCGCCATAGCCAGCACTGTTGAAACGAAATTTACCAAACCAACGATTACCTGGTAAAATAAGGAATCTCCGGCAGAGAGCCCAGTTTGCTGAAAGATTGATGGTCCGTAATACAAAACTGCATTTACACCCATAAACTGTCCTAATATTGCGAGACTTACACCAATAAACAATGCAATACGAAATCCCGGTTGGAACAGTATTTTCCAGTCAGATTTTTCCTCCGATTGGACGAGGTTTTTCAAATCGGCCACCTGTTCATGTGCCTCCTCTGATCCATAAATGCGCTTCAACGTTTTTAGGGCAGAGGTTTCTTTTGATTTTAACACCAGCCATCTGGGACTCTCAGGAATAAGGAACAGAATGCAAAAGAAGAGCAAAGCCGGAAGTGATTCAGCCCCCAACATTCCCCGCCAGGTTTCGGAAACAATATATTTACCCCAAAATCCACCGACTATTCCGATAGATTTCATATGAACAGCATATTCGCTGATTGCATAATTGACAAGGTAAGCACCCATAAACCCAATGGTTATAGCCAATTGATAAAGAGAAACAAGGGTTCCGCGAAACCTTGCGACTGAAATTTCAGAGATGTAGAGCGGCGAAATAACCGAAGCAACCCCGATTCCGATACCTCCCATAATCCGGAAGAGAACCAAATCCGAAATACTACCGGAAACCATGCATCCTATACCGGAGCCCGAAAAAAGGACTGCAGAAAAGATCATTACCCCTTTCCTTCCAAAATAATCAGACATTTTACCTGCTATGGCAACTCCAAAAATAGATCCCACCAATGCACATCCTACATACCAACCTGTGGTGACATCGTTTAACCCAAACTGGGCGGAAACGCTTCCGATCGTTCCGGAAATAACTGCGGTATCATAACCAAAAAGGAATCCTCCTAAAGCAGCTACTCCGGCCAGGAAAACCACGTAGAACATGTTTTCACTTTTATTTTGAATGGCCATTGAATTTTGATATTTGAAATGTTTATTTCGATTTTTATTAGTCAGGATTTACTTCCTTATTAAATTCCAAAATACTCTCTGTACCTGTTGTATAAGTGTCCTGCCTGGAGATATGACGACTGGGGACTCATAAAATGCGAAAATTCAAAGGTGATACCCTTATCATATCCTGCTCTTTTTGCTGCTTCAAGCTTCATACGGAGTTTATCGAATTTGATCGGAAGAAATTTAATCGGCATATCGCGATCAAAAGTTTCTGCATTGGTCCAGCATTCCATCTTGTATCTATCAGCAAGTTTTTTATTGACAGAAAAGAAGGCATCCAATTCGTCATAGTCGATATGGCCATCCTGGAAAGCACATGCATCAACGACATCGTGGATCCCGTCAAAAATTTCGCTCCAGTCTTTTTCGTGTTCCTGAACAGAAACGGCATTCTCTCTGGTTAAGTTCCCTCCGGCTGCATCGACCGCCTTTTTCCCGTCAATCCATGGGGAGATAAATGTGGGAAGTCCGGCAGAAACTTCTTTGCACTGCTTGCCCATGGCATGAAAGGCTCCAATAGCCCCTTTTGTTTTGCGGCTTATTTCACCACTGATATACCAACCACCAAAGCTTTTATATTTACTTCCATAGTTTTTCCACACTTCATCAATAACGTATTTATTGTCGTCAACCTCCCAACTCATATCCCCGGTATCCCAGTATTTTCCCGAATCATATAAGCCGAAATAAAACTTCATCCCATGTTTATCGGCAAGTTTGAGATACATATCAACCAGATCAACAGAAGGCATAAAGCAATTATGCTTCTTAAGCAAGTAGACCGAAGGGTAAGTGATGAATTTCCGATACCCGGAGCGGATCAGAATCACCGTGTCGATGCCTATCGCCTTCATATGGGCGAAATCGTGGTCCCACTCCTTTTCACCCCAGTTTTGGTGAGGAATGTCGTGTGAGATTTCATCCAGGAATGTGCCGGTAATTTTCAGACCCGAAGCTTTAGGGATAATCAGTTTGTTCTCAACTCCTGCAACGGATGGAAATTCATCAAAAGAGCCACCCCTTCCAATGATAGGAACAGCCGTTGCAGCAATCCCGGAAAGAGATGCTTTTTTAAGGAAATCGCGACGTGAATTTTGTTTGAAAGACATGGGATTAAATTTATTTTGATTAGATTAATAGGTTAAATAAAAAAAACAACAGAATATTGATTGTTTAGCTACTGGCTGCCATGAATCGGTATGCATAATAAATACCCTTCTTTAAACTGATACAGATGACCATGTACCCGGATCTGAAAAAGATAATATTCACTTAATTGAGTTCGCAAACAGTTTGATGCCAGGTGCCAGCAAACAATTCTATTCAACTTACAGATATTAACTTTAGAATTCCGGTTTCCCCTGATTTCGTATAAACCACGGGGTATATGGAAAAATCCTTTCTATGTACCCCTTTGGAATTGCTCAACTAAAATGGGATAACAGAATCAAACAACTCACTCCTGTATTGCTCTCCCATATTTTGCTAATTCATTCATGAAAAATATTTTACCTGCTTATTATTGCCCTCTTTGATCTTTATTCATTATAATATCCATTAAATCCAATTGTTTTGGTCTCAAATGGCCTGATCAATTCATCTGCCAAAATACTGATTTCTCGCTTTGTCAAAACAAGATTTTCATCAAATTTGCGAATTACTCTTTTATGCCAGAACTGTAGAATTTGGTTTGTTATATTTTTTTTCAAATATTGAGACAAAATTTCCGACAATTTTCCCAGGGTCAGAAGTGAATTATCGACTTGCAGAATCGCCTTATTGTCAAATGCATGCAGGCCCTGACAGAATTCATTTACTGTCAATGCAGTATCCGGATAAAACCAGGTACGGTTAGCCCACTGGAAAGGTTCGCCTGTTACTTTTACAATGCCGGAAACGGTTACTCTCTGAATAGCCTCGAAATCTCTGTCTTTTGGTGTAATATCAATCAGTGGCATCAGATAGGCATGTGCATCCAATAAAGTCTGCTGTACCTGGTGAATACTGACCTTCCTGACCTGCTGATTAGATTTCACACTCAGCGCTGCCAAAGCTCCCGCAGCTTGTCCCGTGAGCAATACACATGGCTGAAGCCGGGTTGCACCATTTATAATATTGGAAACAGAAATGGCTTTATCAGCCACAATCAGCCCATCGACCTGATTTGGAATGAGAGCCCCAAGGGGAATATTAAAAGATGGAATGGCAGGAAAATGGATTTCCGGAGCCTCGGGGTTACACCCGTGATGGTGATCAACCGGATAGTCGCCAACCGAGATGCCGGTGCGATAAAGCGGTTGTCGATCATATCTGTTCATGACATCTGTGATTGTAAGGCGGGTTATTCCCCGCAAACGACGCCCTTCGCGGTGGTATGGTACGAAAGCCAGTCGATCTGCCGTCGCGAACTCATCATCGGCTGGCCCGATTTGTTTAAACCCGAGCTCTGTCTGGATGTAATAAATGAAACCAAGGGTTTTATCTCTCGCCGGCTGGAGAGCTTCCTTTCGGTGTGACCAATCCATTTCCACGACATTCAGATAAATGTCATTCCCTTTATTCGGCCAGTTGATCATAAATTTATTATTCGGAAGCCGGCCGTAATTCAACATTTTCTGGCAATCGTTCAACAGGGCATCGTCAGCAGAGGTACACGCCCCCCGGTATAAATCGGGATTATATTTCAGGGGTTTTGCAATTGTTTTGTTGGCCCCTTTCCCGTAATCCTTCAGAATTGCAGCCCAGGTAAGGTCCTGAATAATATCGTTTGCCTTTTCGGGTGCACACGCTTCGCCAGTCACCGAGCGGGATTCCATTCCCAGATCATAGGCGGCACCTGCCATTGCCAATCCGTCTCCCAGATCTGTGGCGTCAATCACAACTTCAGCCAGGATTTTCAGGTGTTCCCTCTTTTCATTTTCAAATATCGCACCGGTAACCTTTTTCCCCTTTTTGAGTATGCCTGTAAGATGATATCCATAAATCACAGAAAGCTGTTTCTCTGCACCCGCCATAGACTTAAATATCTGATCGCCCACATGGGGCTCAAACTGGGTATAGCTCACCCAGCCTGTCGCAAGTGCTGCGGCGCCGCCATAATGAATCCGGAGTTTTGTCCGGAATTCCTCCCATATTCCTGAATATAATTCATGGTTCCCGTCGGTGGCACTGACCCCTGCAGCCGTGATCATCCCTCCAAGCCAGGGAGTCTCTTCGACGATAATTGTCGGAACATGCATTCTTGCCGATTGGATCCCCGCTGAAATCCCGCCTGTGGTTCCTCCGATCACCAAAACTGAAGTTTGCCTCGTTTGCCCCTTTGCGGCAAAGACATTTAAACTTAAAAAAATCAGACAGGAAGCAATCAGTTTAATTTTGAAACCAGACATAGTTCTGTTATTTAAAATGGAAATCCTAAAAACCGAAAAAAGGTTTCAGCAAAACTAGACAGTATCGCAGAATAAATGTCTGTTTTGTTAAATAAAAAAATCCCGCAAAAACGATTTCGCAGGATTTTTTTATCAATCAATCAGTTACCTGTAATTTAGGCTTCCTGAACTTTTTTAGCTCAATTTCTGTCTCAGTTTTTGCTCCTCCACCTGGGCATCAATAACTGCAATGGTTACCATGTTCAGGATATCGCGAACAGAACTTTCTACATTCAGAATGTGGATTGGTTTATTCAAACCCATCTGGATTGGTCCTATTGTCTCGCTCATACCCATCTCAAGCATTAGTTTGTAAGAGATATTTGCGGAACTAAGGTTAGGGAAGACCAGTGTATTGACATTCATCCCATCAATTTTCGAGAACGGGAACTTCTCATGACGAAGGTCTTTATCCAGCGCAAAATTAGCCTGCATCTCACCGTCAATCAGCATATCGGGATAATTCTTATGGAGGTAATCAATCGCTTCATGAACCATCGCCGGACTACCTGCCTGACGCTCACCGAAATTTGAATAGGAGAGCATTGCCATAACCGGGTTAACGTTGAAGAGCCTTGCTGCCTCATAGGTTAATTTAGCAACGTCGATAAGGGTCTCTTTGGATGGGTGATTATTGACAAGGGTATCGGCAAAGAAGAAGGTTCCAAGTTTTGAATTTACAATGTTTAAGCCGGCAATATGGTTAAGACCCTCGCGCATACCTACAATTTCCTTGGCAGGAATAATTGCATCGGCATACTTGGTATAAACACCGGTGATAAAGGCATCAGCATCGCCTGCTTCAACCATCATCATTCCAAAATAGTTCCTGTCGAACATCTTTTCATAGGCTTCGCTATAGGTCATCCCTTCACGTTCACGCTTTTCGGTGAGCATTTTGGCATATTTTATACGAGAGGCCTCTTCGCGGTCATGGCGAAGATTGATGATCTCAACACCTTCAAATTCAATATTGTTCTCCTTGATGATTTTTTCGATCCGTTCTTCATTACCCAGCAGGATCGGGATACAAATTCCCTCTGCACGGGCAACCTGGGCTGCCTTCAACATATTGATATGGTTAGCTTCGGCAAAAACCACCCGTTTTGGATTCTCTTTTGCCTTTTCAGTCAATCCATGGATCAGCTTGTTACCCAGACCCATCCTTTGCCGGAGTGATTCAGCATATTCATCCCAATTAGAGATTGGTTTGCGTGCGATGCCACTTTCAATAGCAGCTTTCGCAACAGCAGGGGCAACAGTTACCAGCAACCTGGGATCAAGTGGCTTAGGAATAATGTATTGACGGCCAAAGGTAAGGCTTGTGGTGTCATAGGCAAGGGTCACAACTTCAGGAACCGCTTCCTTGGCAAGTGCAGCGATGGCAAGGGCAGCCGCCACTTTCATCTCCTCATTGATTCCTGTAGACCTTACATCAAGTGCTCCCCGGAAAATATAAGGA
>TBL_comb47_HYPODRAFT_10001228_pt1 | contig 33344 bp, 24 predicted proteins | sample TroBogypolimnion_40_FD_10682 | JGI IMG/M metagenome (IMG submission 10682)
CCGCCCTGGCGGTCGACGCGGGCGTCAATGGCAAACCTTCCATCGACGTCTCCGGCGGGGCGGGAGGGACGGTTTCCTTCCGTGCCTACGACCTCCCCGGCGGCGCCGACCTGAACATGGCACCACTTCCCGCCGGAGCCATCGCCGGCGCCCAGCGCGTGTCGGTGGAGGCGGCCAATAAAACGACCGTCAACGGGGACATCGGGGATCTCGGCGCCTACGGCTCGCTTTTCCTGAGTAACGACGCCCTGGGCGCCCTCAAGTCGAAGCTCTTCGCCAACGTTTCCAAGGAGGATCTGCCAAAATACCACCTCCAGGCGGGACTCGAGCTCGACAGCGCCGCCGGCGCCGATCTGACCCTGAACAGCTTGTGGAACTTGAGTGCCCTGCGTCCCGGCAACGAGCCGGGGGTCCTGACCCTGCGTGCGGGAGGCAACCTCAACATCAACCAGACGCTGAGCGATTATCCCTCCTCGACGGGCGGGCTGAGCAAAACAATCACCGATTCCCTCGGCAACTCAATCCAGGTGCCGGTGCTGGAGAGCCGGACCATGCAGGACTCCTGGGCGATCAACCTGATCGCCGGCGTCGGCGACCCCAAGGCGGCGGCCAACTACAAGGCGGTGCAAACGGGGACGGTCCCGGGCGCGGGAGCCGGCAGCCTGACGGTAGCCGCCAATGCCGTCGTGTACAGCGAAAACGCCCCGATCTATTTCGCGGCGGCCGGGGACGCGAACCTGAACGGCTGGAGCCTGGCGAACGGCCCGGGCTACATGATCAACGGCCGCATGAACTACAACCTGGGGAGTTACGGCGGATCCATCACGGGGGTAGTCGGCAACAACCTCAACATGAAAGCCTCGGGGAGCGTGATTCAAGACGCCCTGGGCGACATCGATCTCAAGGTCGGCAATAACCTTAACCTCGGCAACGACGCCGGCGCCATTCGCACCACCGGCGAGTACGACTACGACCTGAAAGGTTTCGAGGTCGCCCAGGATTCCAAGGCGGGTTCCAGAGCCGCCAACCCGACAGCCACCTACCAGGATGCCGATCTGAAGAGTTACTGGCTGTACCGAAACGGCGGCAGCATCCGGCTCGCGGTGGGTCAGTCGGTACTGGGGACGGCGACCACGCCGAACAGCTATTACGGATGGGACGCCGCCTATATCGGGGACGCCGTCCCCAAGCTGTTCACCTACGGTTCAGTCGGCAAGTATCTCGGCCCGAGCTTTGGGGATGGCGACTACTCCGGGACCAACGGGTCGAACCCGACCACGCTTCCCTCCAGCGAGGCGACCATCGGCATTGCCACCCTGGGGGGCGGGGACATCTTTGTGCAAACCGGCGGCTCCTTCCTGTCCCCGATCGGCGCTTTTGGCACCTTGAACGCCAGCGCCGTGAACATCGTCAGCGGCGGCAATCTCGACGGCCGTTTCCGGATCATGAACGGGACGCTGAAGCTGACCAGCGCGGGCAGTTTCGGCGCCCAGGATGCGCCGCCGGTGATCGAGATGGGGGCGGCGAACGTTTCGCTGACCGCCCAAGGGAGCGTCTATCTCGGTGCGGTGTTCGATCCCGACAACGTCAGAAGCAACCTCTTCACCGCCAACGTCAACTTCACGACTCCGCAGACCAAGTGGCGCCTGACCTACGATGAGAACTCGGGGGTCTCGATCGTCTCCCTGGCCGAAGACCTGACCTTTTTCGGCACGACGCAGAACCTGCCGGGTTATTTCGTCGGCAGCAACGTATCGCTGCAGCAACGGGCGGAACTGCTCCCCCCCTCCGTAACCCTGGCCGCTGCGGGGGATCTGAGCTTGCGGAACAGCTTCGAGATCGCCCCCTCGAACTCCGGCAACCTTCAGCTTTATGCCGGCGGCGACATTATCGGCAGTTACCTTTCTCAGTCAGCCGGCGGCGCCCAAGTCAATCATGCCGCCATCACAATGGCCGATGTGCCGCTGGACCAAATTTACGGCTGGCAAAAAACGACGGGGAGCAGCGACCCCTTGTCCCTGGTGAGTAGCGTCACCAACCATTACAACACCGTGCTGCACGGAAACGACAACAATCCGGTCCTGGTCAGCGCCGGCGGGGACATCTCCGGCCTCAAGTTGACCCTGAACAAGGTAGCCGAGGTCAGCGCCGGCCTCGACATCGCGGGGCTCGACTTCATCGGTCAGAACACGATGGCGGGAGAGGTCACCAGGATCTCCGCGGGCCGCAACATAGACCAGGGGCTCACGGTCTACGACAAGAGCCTTTCGGTGACGGCCAAGGACGGCCTGGACAGCTATTTCCCCGGCATAGCTTTGGGCGGACCCGGCGATCTGCTGGTCGCCGCCGGGGCGAACGTCGATCTGGGCAATTCGCGCGGCATACAGACCTTCGGCAACGGCCTGAATCTGAAACTTCCCGGAGATGCCAACCTGACCCTGGTGATCGGGGCCGCCAAAGAGATGGCGCCCAGCGACGCCGTCGCCTTCTTCTACGGAGTGGACAACGACAGTAAACACGCCGATGACTCCCAAAACGGCATCATAAAGGCCGGCGATCAGTACTCCACCCTCAAGGCCGCCGGAAAAACGGACCAGGCCCAAGCCAAAATCGACCAGGCCGAAATCGGCATCATCAGGCCGTATTTCGACCAGTGGAACCCAAGCACCGGCGACGGCAATCTGAACATGACCCTGTCCCAGATAACGACCGTGTCCGGCGATATCCAGGTCCTCGCCAAGGGGGTACTGAATCTCGGGGTCACCTCCTTCACGAAAACCCAGGACAAGACCGGCATCGCGACCACCTTCGGTGGCAGGATCGCCCTTTTTGCCGGCGGCAACGTCAACGTGAACGAATCGCGCGCCATGACCTACATGGGAGGCAATATCGCGGTCTGGAGCGACATGGGTGACGTCAACGCCGGCCGCGGCGCCAAGACCACGGTCAGCGCTTCGCCGCCCCAGGCGAAAACCGACTCCGACGGCAACGTCATCGGCTACACCTATCCCGCCCCTTCCGTGGGGAGCGGCATCCGTGCCCTGACCTACGACCCGGACGGCACGACCGGTCCGCTCCCCGCTCCGGCGGCGGGCGACATCTACATCTTCGCCGCGCACGGGAAAATAGACGCGGGCGAAGCGGGGATCGCCGGGAGCAAGGTGACCCTGGGGGCGACCCAGGTGCTGAATGCCGGCAACATCGCCTTCTCGGCCGGCTCGGTCGGCGTGCCTGCCTCGACCGGCGCGGTCAGCCTGGGCGCCCTGACCGGCACGAGCAACATGACCGACGCCACCAAGTCGATGGAGGGGAACCCGGTCTCCGCGGCGGCCAAGGAAAGCGCCGCGCGGCAGACCGCCGTCGTGGACGACTTCATGTCCAAGTGGCTCGACTTGAGCATCATCAGCTTCGACAGCGAGGACGCTGCGGGCACGGGTGCGGTCACCCGGGACGAAAAGGGAAAAGCGAAGAAGTAACTAGCCAGCGGTAATTCCGGGGCCGCCACAGGGAGAGTCTGCCGGCTTCACCCAACGTTTAAATGGCTGCCTTCTGGTTGTAACAAAGATGGTTTAAAGTTCACTTTTTAATGTGCGTCGTTTCGCTCCTTGAAGCAGGGCGGGAAAAGGCGCCAGCAAGGGATCGGAGGAGCTTCATGGTACACGACTGGATGAAAAAGCTGATGGTGACGGCGGCGGCGCTGCTGCTCACGACGCTGGTGCTCGGCGCCGTGCAGGCCGAGGCCTGGTGGGACGCCAAATGGACGGCGCGGCGCAAGGTCGCCTTCGACCTTTCCGACAAGGGGGCCGGGATCAAGGAGAACCTGACCGAGGTCCCGGTGCTGGTGCGGCTGCATAGCGCCAACTTCAGCTTCGCGTCCGCCAAGAAGGACGGCTCGGACCTGCGCTTCCTCAGCTCGGACGACAAGCTGCCGCTCAAATTCCATATCGAGAAGTACGACCCCAAGCAGGAGATCGCCTTGGTCTGGGTCAAGGTTCCCCAGCTCGCCGGGGGCGGCTCCGCCGACTCGGTCTGGCTCTACTACGGAAACGACGCGGCACCCGCCGGGGCCGAACCGGGCGCCTCCTACGACACCGCCCAGGTGCTGGTGTACCATCTGAGCGAGGCGGACGGGGGACCCAAAGACTCCACCGCCTACGCCAACCACGCCGCGGCCTTCGCCGGGGTGCACGCCACCCCCTCCGTGATCGGCGACGGCTACAGCTTCAAGGGGGCCGGCGAGAAGATCGTGACCCAGCACTCGGCCTCGCTCAACTTCGCCAAGGGTCTCACCTTTTCCTGCTGGGTGCGCATAGGCGAGCCGCAAAAGGACAGCCACCTCTTTTCCTGGGTCGATGCCGGGCAGCAGATCGTGGTCGGGATCGAGGGAGACAAGCCGTACCTGAGAGTGGGAAGCGCCGGCAAGGCGCCCGTCACCAGCGAGAAGAAAGGGGCGCTCACCCTCAAGGCCTGGCACCTGGTCGCGGTGACGGCCGACTCCGAGAAGCAGATGGGGACCGTCTACCTGGACGGCAAGCAGGTCGCGGTGATGAACCTGATGGCGGCACTTCCCGCGCCCACCGGCGAGCTTTCCTTCGGCGGGGCCATGGCGGGCAACAACACGCTGACCGGCGACCTGGACGAGATCGAGCTTTCCGCCGTGGCGCGCCCCGCTGCCTTCCTGGCGGCAGCTTATGCCGGCCAGGGACAGGACGGCAAGCTCACCTCCTGCACCCAGGAGGAGAGCAGCAAGGGTGGCGGCGAGAGCACCACCATCCGGCTCATCAAGTCGACCTCGAAGAGCATCACTTTGGACGGCTGGCTCATCATAATCCTCTGTACCTCCATGCTGATCATGGCGAGCATCGTGTTCGTGATCAAGTTCAACTACCTTTTGAAGAACCGTAAGCAGAACAGGCTTTTCCTGGAGCGATTCAACGAGCTGCACGACCCGCTGGAACTCGACCCGGAGGACGAGGAGTTCGAGAACGCGAGCCTTTTCAGGATCTACCGTGCGGGGTCGCTGCAGATCCAGAACTGGGCGGAAAAGCACGCCACGGGGGATGAGGCGGTAGTGGTCAACGCCTCGGGTCTCAATATTTTCCGGGCGGCGCTGGACCGGGCCAGTTCCGAGGAGACCGCGAAGATCAACGCCTGGATGATCGTCCTGACCCTCGGTATCTCGGGAGGACCGTTCTGGGGCCTCCTGGGGACGGTCTGGGGGGTCATGAACACCTTCGCGAGCCTCGCGGAGGCGGGGGAGGCGAACCTCTCGGCCATCGCACCGGGGGTCGCCTCGGCGCTCGCCTGCACGCTCTTCGGCCTGCTGGTGGCGATTCCCGCCCTGTTCGCCTACACCTTCCTAGGCGTCCAGATCAAGCACCTGAACAACGAGACGCACCATTTCATCGAGGAATACTCTCTGAAAGTCGAGGGGTTCCATGGAGCTGAGGCATGAAGGCGCCCTCTGACAACCATGACGACGTCGTAGAAATCAACGTCGTACCGATGCTCGACCTGGCCTGGAACCTTCTGGTGGTATTCATGATCGTGGTGACCGCCTCGGTGCAGGGGATCAGCGTCAACCTCCCCAAGGCGAGCGCCGCGGTCAGCAAGATCAAGCCGACCACCAAGGCGATCACCATCACGGCGGAGGGGACCATCTTCCTGGACAGCTTCCCGGTGACCCTCTCCGAGCTTGAGGCGCGCCTGGCCGCGCTCAAGGCGGCCGACCCGAACCTCCCGGTCCTGGTGCGCGGCGACGAGAAGATCTCCTACAAGAGCGTCATCGAGGTACTCGACCTGCTGCAGAGGCTGGAGATCACCCAGCTCGGCCTGGTGACGCAGAAACTGGTGAAATAAAAGCAGTCGACATTAAAGGCAAACAGCGCCAAGACGCAAAAGAAGTCCAGGGTGAAGGTTACCCGGCTTTAGAGTCTTGCGGTTTTGCGTGCTCCGGAGTGCAGTAATGGCGGTAAAAAAACCGAGAAAACCGGTAAAAAAGCAGTGGCTCGGGCCGACCGTGGTGATTCTGGTCTTCGCGGGGCTGATCGGGCTCCTGCTCAAGGCAGTGTTCTCCGGGGGCTCGACGCCGCAAAAGCAGATCCAGGTGATCACGCTCATCAAGCCGCCACCGCCCGTAGTAAAGGAGAAGCTCCCCGAGCCGGAAGTTCAGAAACAGGCGCCCAAGGATACCATGGAGGCTCCGACCGAGGCCCCCACGCCGCAGGATAATTCCCCGGCCGACGACTCGCCCCCTGCCGGCGACAACCTCTCTGTGGACGGGGAGGGGGGAGCCGGGGACAACGCCTTCGGTCTTGGGGCCAAGAAGGGGGGGCGCGCCATCACGCTGGGCGGTGGAGGCGGCGGAGGGGGCAACGGCCTGAACCGGCTCTCCCTGCTCTCCAAATACGGCGGCTACTCCCGCAAGATGCAGGGCGACATAGAGAAAAAGGTGAAGCAGGTCCTGGAGCAGGAGGGGGGGCGCCCCAAGGGGAAGCAGCAGACGCTCATCAAGCTTACTCTGGCTCCGGACGGCACGGTCCTCAGGTTCGCCATCGTCGGCTCCTCCGGCGTGGAACGCCTGGACGCCGCCTTTCGGACCGCCCTGAGCGGTCTCAAACTGAGCGAGCCGCCGCCCGAGGGGATGCCGAGCAGCATGACTCTGAGGATCACCACCAGCGGCTAGCGCTCCAGCTCCGCCCCGACCCCTTGGGGGGAGGGGGAGCCCCTTTAGCCGAAGGTTGGCGTTTTTAACTTCAGGCTTTGTCACCCTTCGACTCCGCTCAGGGAGCGGGTGTTCGTCGCCCAAGCCTTCCCCTTTTGGGGGAGAAAGATTTTCGACACTGGAATTACATTTTAACCGGTTGCCGGTTACCTCTGGGGGATAGTATGAAGAGCCGTTTGGCGCCGCTTTTGGGTGCCCTGTTTTTGATGTCGAGTTGGGCCGTTACCGCCGTGCAGGCCGAGGAAAAGGCGGCTCCCGCAGCCTCATCGTTTAGCGAGGTGCTGGAGCTTCTGCGCGGCAAGCAGATCATCAGTGACGACGAGGCGAAGTCACTGGCCAAGCGGGGCGGGAGCGCCGCCGAGGCGAAGTCCCTCATTGAGCTCTTGCAGGGGAAGGGGGTCATCAGCGCCCAGGAGGCCGCGCAGCTGGGCGCGCCGGCCGCACCGGCACAGGAAGCCGTGGGCGACAAGGTGCTCCCCGCCTCCCAGGACGCCAAGTTCATCGCCCAGCTGCGTGCGGTCTGGGTGACGAACAAGAACCGCGGCAAGGATTTCGACGAATGGTTCGCCGGGGTGAGCGACCCGGAGGAGATCATCGGCCGGATGCGGGTCATGGGTGCCGTCAGCACGGAAGAGGCGGAGCGGCTGCTGACCCTGTACCACGACCACTACTTAAGCGGCGCCATCTCGGCCGCCCTGCAGACCAAGGAACCGGACTACCTGGAGCGGGTCAGAAAGGGGGTGGCCTGGGAACTGGACGAGAAGATCAAGGAGAAGTTCAAGGGTGAGTGGAGCCAGCGCGTCAAGCTGAGCGGCGACTTCCGGCTGCGCTACGAGCAGGACTTCTTCGATAAAAACAACGGCGATTTTCTGAGCCCGTCCAACCCGACCCAGATCATGAACTCCACGATCGACCGGCAGGCCCTGAAGCTGCGCGCCCGGCTCAACGTGGACGCCAAGGTGGGCGACGACTTCCAGGTCGGCATCGGGCTTGCCACCGACACCAACCGCTCCCCGGGAAGCCCGGTCTCCACCAACGCGACCCTGGGCGACTCCTTCAACAAGAAGGCGCTCGCCCTGGACAAGGCGTACCTCAAGTGGAGCCCCGACCCCTCCCTCGCCGTCTGGGGCGGGCGCTTCCCGAGCCCCTGGTACAGCACGGACCTGGTTTGGGATCCGGATATCAATTTCGACGGGGTCGCGCTGCAGTACCGCCCCCAGCTCAATACCTCCTGGGGCCTCTTCCTCACTACCGGCATCTTCCCGGTCCAGGAGGTAGAGCTCTCCCAGCACGACAAGTGGCTCTTCGGCTCCCAGATCGGCGCCCAGTACGGCAGCCCCGACGCCCTGAGCGCGAAGTTCGCCCTCGCCTGGTACAACTTCATGAACACGGTGGGTCAGGTGAACGACCCGTCCCAGCCCGGTGCAAAGGACTGGACGGCGCCCGCCTTCCAGCAAAAGGGTAACACGCTGATGGACATCGATCCCTCCTCCGTCATCAAGACCGCCTACGCCTCCGCCTTCCGGGAGCTGAACCTGACCGGCGCCCTGGACCTCGGCTACTGGCAGCCGGTGCACGTCGTGCTCTCCGGAGACTACGTGAAAAACCTCGGTTTCAACCAGGCCGACGTCAACGCGCGCACCGGGAGCCAGGTGGCAAAAGAGACCGAGGGGTTCCAGGTCGGGCTCGCCATCGGCTATCCGCAGCTGCTGGAGCGCTGGGACTGGAAGGGGAGTTTCAGCTACAAGTACCTCGAGGCCGATGCCGTCATGGACGCCTTCACCGACTCCGACTTCCACCTGGGCGGGACCAATGCCAAGGGGTGGATCGCCGGTCTGGACCTGGGGCTTGCCAAGGACGTCTGGCTCTCCACCCGGTGGTTTTCCGCCAACGAGATCTCCGGTCCGCCGCTTGCCATCGACGTACTGCACGTCAATATAAATGCCAAGTTCTAGCCGCCGTACGGGAGCCTTTCGCATGCGCTTGCCACTATCCTTCACCCTGTTGCTAGCTGCCGCGTTTTGCTGCGCCGCCCCGGCCTGGCGGGCAGGGGCCGCAGGGGACCCGCCCGCGGGAAGGCGGGCGGCCCTGGTAAACGGCGCGCTCATCACGGCCGACGCCTTCGAGCATGAGGTGCAGCGGGTGGAGCGCCTGAACCTCAGGGGGAAGCGCCCCGCGGCCGCCAACAAGAAGCAGGTGCTGGAGAACCTGATCCTGCGCGAGCTTTTGTACCAGGAGGCGCGCAGGGCCGGGACCCGGGTGCCGCAGGGCGAGGTCGCCGCCAAGCTGGCCGAGCTGACCGGGAAACTGCACGGCCAGGAGGCGCTGGAGAGCACCCTGGACCGCCTGGGTCTCAGCGCGCCCGACCTGGAGAGGCAACTCGCGCAGGGGATGGTGATAGACCAGTTCCTGGCGGGACGCTTCTCGCAGGCGCCCTCCGACGACGAGGTGAGCTCTTACTACCAGGAGCATCAGGACGAGTTCCGGGAAGCGCTGCGCCTGAGGCTTTCCCATATTCTGGTGAAGATAGATCCCGCAGGGGACCCTGCCAGGAAAGAGCAGGGGCGCGCCAGGCTGCTGGCCCTCGCCAGGAGGGTCTCCGCAGGGGAGGATTTCGCCGCCCTGGCGCGGGAGGCCTCCGAGTGCAGCAGCGCCCAGAGCGGCGGCGACCTCGGCTACTTCCTCCCCGGGCAGCTCGCACGGGAAATGGAGGACGAGGCGCGCTTCCTGAAGCCGGGCGAGGTGAGCGGGGTGGTCGAGGACCGTTTCGGCCTGCACCTTTTGCAGCTGACCGAACTGCGGCCTGCCGCGCTGCTCCCCTTGGATCAGGTCAAGGGGAAGATCACGGCCCGGCTCAGGGAGCAGAAGCAAATGAAGGCGCTGGCGCCGCTTTTAAAGAGGCTGCGCGCCGCGGCCAAGGTGGAAATCCTACTGAACGAGAACGAGTAGAGTCCTTCAATCACCGGTGTCCGGCAACAGGGGCCCCCGTGTCCCGCTTACCAGGAGCGTTACCCATGAAAGTGCTATTTCTTACGCTGGTTCTTCTGATGAGCGCCACCTCCGCCTTCGCCTTCGGCAAGGGGGCGGAAGGGTGCTCCGGCGACTGCACCGCCTGCCACCAGGTGACGCTGAAAGAGGTGCGGGATATCTTCAAGAACCTCGACCCCGGGGCCTCTGTGGAGGAGGTCACCCCGGCGCCGGCGCGCAGCCTGTACCAGATAACGCTGAAGAAGGACGGGCAGCTGCATATCGCCTACCTCGATTTCTCCAAGAACTACCTCCTGACCGGGCAGCTGATCGATATCGGGAACAAGCGCGACCTCACCAGCCAGAGCGTGCAGGACGCGGCGACCCTGAGTCCCGCCGATATCCCCCTGGAAAACGCCATCGTGGCCGGGAACCCCAAGGGGAGCAAGCTGCTCTACCTCTTCTCCGATCCCGAGTGCCCCTACTGCGCCACCCTGCACACGACCGTCCAGGAGCTGATCCGCGAGGAGCCGGAGCTGAAGGTCTATATCCTTTTGATCCCGCTGGACATCCATCCCGACAGCCTCTGGAAGACCGAGTCGATCCTTTGCACCTCGAAGACGGACCAGAAAGGGGCGCTCGCCCTTTTGGAAAGGAGTTATCAGCGTAAGGATATCCCCAAGTCGAACTGCGCCCCCGGCGCGGGGGCGGAGATGAAAAAGGTCGGCGCCAGGCTCGGCATCGCGGTGACGCCGACCCTTTCCTTTGCCAGCGGCAAGCTGCTGCGGGGGGCGCGCAGCAAGGAAGAGATCCGGAAGTTATTGCATTGAGGATCTGCTCCTTGATCTGAAATAACCTGACAGTCTAACAGGCTCATGTTACAGGCAGGTAGGCAGGTTTAACCTGCCTTAAGAACTGGTCAGATTCCCCGTTGCCAATCCATATGGTATTCCCTCCATCCCGGCCGGTTAAAATTACCCGCGAAATACAATCGTTACATAACTGAAACGGCATCTGGATAATGGGGTGCTATCGTAAGGTTCTGTCTGAAAGGCCGCTGCCGAGCCCCAGATAGGCATATTCCCCATCGCTAAAGAGGCACTGTCATGAAGAAAGCGCTGATTACAGGCATCACCGGCCAGGACGGTTCCTACCTCGCAGAACTGCTAATGGAAAAAGGGTACGAGGTGCACGGCATGATCCGCCGCTCCTCGTCGTTTAATACCGGCCGTATCGATCACCTGTACTGCGACCCGCACGAGAAAAACGTGCGCCTGTTCCTGCATTACGGCGACCTTAACGACGCCAGCTCCATAAACTCCCTGCTGCGCAGCGTCAAGCCGGACGAGATTTACAACCTCGGCGCACAAAGCCATGTCCGGGTCTCCTTCGACGTCCCCGAATACACCGGCGAGGTGGACGGTTTGGGAACGGTGCGCCTGCTGGAAGGGATCCGGGAGACCGGGCTGGACACCAGGTTTTACCAGGCATCCTCCTCCGAACTGTACGGCAAGGTGGTCGAGACTCCCCAAAAGGAAAGCACCCCTTTCTATCCGCGCTCACCCTACGCCTGCGCCAAGGCCTACGCCTTCTACATCACCCAGAACTACCGCGAAAGCTACGGCATGTTCGCCTGCAACGGCATCCTTTTCAACCACGAGTCGCCCCGGCGCGGCGAGACCTTCGTCACCCGGAAGATTACCCGCGCCGCCGCCCGCATCAAGCTTGGCCTGCAGGACTGCCTCTATCTCGGGAACATCGACGCACAGCGGGACTGGGGCTTCGCCGGCGACTACGTGGAGGCGATGTGGCGCATGCTGCAGCAGGATACGGCCGAGGACTACGTGATCGCCACCGGCGAAACCTACCGGGTGCGCTGCTTTGCCGAGAAGGTTTTCCAGCGTCTCGGCATGCCGCTTACCTGGCAGGGAAGCGGTGCCGCCGAACAGGGGATCGACGGGCAAAGCGGCAACGTCGTGATCCGGATCGACCCGAAGTACTTTCGTCCGGCCGAGGTCGACCTGCTGCTGGGGGATCCCTCCAAGGCGAGACGCCAACTGGGGTGGGAGCTTGCTACGAGTTTCGAGCAGCTGGTCAACATGATGGTGGATGCCGACCTCGCCTGTGCCGAGCGGGAGCAGAGGGCCAACGCCAGGTAACCGCCCGCAACCGGGGAATAGCCCTTTGCCCCGTCAGTGAGGGATCACCATGTCATCCACAGGATTATCGGGCCTCCCCAGGAAAGTCAAGAGGGCAGTCAAGTCGCTGCTCGGCAGGGATTTTTTCGCGAAGGTGGACTACCGCTGCCCGTATCAGAGCTTCGGTTCTCCGTACGGCGGCTGGACCGTCGCCTTTGAACCGATCGATGCGCGCAGCGTCGTCTATTCTTTCGGGGTAGGGGAGGACGCTTCTTTCGATCTCGCCCTGATCGAAAGATTCGGGCTGAAGGTGTACGCTTTCGACCCGACCCCCAAATCGCTGGCATGGGTAAAAAAACAGGCTTTCCCCGCCAACTTCATCATGCACGCCTGCGGCATAGCGCACTTTGACGGTAACGCCTGGTTTACCCTGCCCGACAATCCCGATTTCGTATCGAGCACCATTCTCGAGCGTCCGGCAAAGCATGCACCGGTACAGGTTCCGGTTAAAAGGCTGAGCACCATAATGAAAGAGCTCGGGCACCAGCACATCGATATTCTCAAGATGGATATCGAGGGTGCCGAATACGGGGTGATCGAGGATCTGGAGCGCTGCGGCATCCGTCCCGGGCAGATCCTTGTTGAGTTTCATCACCGGTTTCCCGAGGTCGGCATTGCAAAATCGATACACTCCATAAGCTTACTGAAAAGGATGGGATATGGGCTCTACCATGTATCCGGTTCAGGCGAGGAGTTGTCCTTCTTTTACACGCCGCACAAGTAAGTCCCGTCGTACTGACTGCAGCTAGAAAGGAGCCACCATACCCATGTTCGCCAAACTGCGTAAATTGTTCCGCATCATACAGACCCGGTTCCGGTATCCCGGGGTCATATATTACGGCACTCCGTCTTTTCTCAAATTTCTCGGAATTAGCGGCAGGGCATTGCCCAAGGGCTATCAATCGCAATATGGTCAGGACGAACTTGTCTTCACCGAGTTCTCCAAATTCCTCGCCTCGGGAGATTTCCCGAAAACGTTCATCGATATCGGTTGTAACCATCCGCTCACCCATAACAACTCGCATTTTTTCCAGGTAAATCAGGGCTACCGGGTGGTTGCCGTTGACGCCCTGCGGGAGGCCGGCGAACTCTGGCGTGAGCATCGGGCCGATGCCGACTTCGTCGAGTGCGCGGTTGGCGCGGGCAACGGCGAGGTCAGTTTCGAGGTGGTGGAAGGGAGTGACTTCGCTTCGATGTTCTCCGCGGTCAGCGGGGCGTCACACCATCAGGTCGCCGGCGCCTGCGTAACGCGCACGGTCAAGGTCCGCCGCATCTCCGAGATCCTCGGCGAACGCGACATCCGCTGTGCCGGCATCGTAAGCCTCGATGTCGAGGGATATGAACTGCAGGCCCTGCAGGGCATGGATTTCGACAACTTCTTCGCCTATGTCTTTATCATTGAAAACAACAGCAACCTGGGCACGGGGAGCAATCTCCTACGGGACCTCATGATAAGCAAGGGGTATCGCTACTTCGCACGGATCTGGAGTGTGGATGACATATTCATCCACCCGGGCCTGCTTGCCCTGCAGTGATCCGGTTACGACAAAGGGGGTGGCACCTCGCTTGGAAACCGATGCAGGAGGGGGACCGATTGCAGTGCTGGAGAAACGTCATAGGGTGCCTGGGCCTGCTGCTGATTTTTGCTGCGCAGACCGGATACGCGCGGGAATTCCCCGTCTTCGATGCGCTGCTGTACCAGAGTAAACCCGACCTGACGAAGCAGGGACTGGCCCGGCTCAAAGTGGTCTATGACGGCGAACTCTGGAACAAGGGGGAGAGCCACGAACGGCCCAACGCGCACAAGATAAACCTGGTTGTGAGCAAACTCAACCCGTCGGTGCTGACCTGCCTCGACATCGAAGAGTGGCCCACCTTCGGGACCCCCGAAGAGGTGGACTCCGGCATCGCACGGTACAATGCGGTCGTTGCCCTGGTGAGGGAGGAACAACCCTCCCTGAAATTCGGGTACTACGGGATAGTTCCCCATAACGATTACTGGCGCGCCACCAAGCCCCGGGAAGACAAGGGTCACCGGGAATGGGTGCGGGAAAACAGCAGGCTGAAGGAGATCGCCCGGGGGGTGGACGTCATTTTCCCTTCGCTCTACACCTTCTATCCGGACCCGAAAGGGTGGGAAAAGTATGCCATCGAGAACCTCAAGGAGGCGCGCACCTACGGTAAGCCGGTGTACGCCTTTATCTGGCCCGAATACCACGACAGCAACCGCATCTACAAGGGGCAGCAAATTCCCCCCGATTTCTGGCGCTTGCAGCTTGAGACCTGCTACAAGTACGCGGACGGCATCGTCATCTGGGGCGGCTGGCAGAAGCGCTGGGACGAGAACGCCGCATGGTGGATTGAGACCAAGAAGTTTCTCCAAAGGAAGCGGGACGAGTCCCGCAATTAAAGTGGTCCGGCTGCCTGATCCCGATATCCTGCTGTTGCTGTTACTTCTGTTCCGATCCTGCGGCAGGGCGTGGCCGAAAGGAAGCTTCCCATGCGAACCTATACATTTCATGAGGTTATCGACCAGCTTGATTCCGCCAAGCCGTTCGCCGAGACCAATTTCTGTCTGACAGCTCTTCCGAAACTGCAAACTCTGCTGCCCGTTCTGCGCGGACGGCTGCGGCAAAAACTCGGCGTCCCGCTGGTCCTGCTCCAGCATCTGCTGCTGGTGCTGTCGCTCATCGGGAAAGGCAGGAACTACGATCTGGTTCTCGTCAGGGATTTTCTTTCACTGCCTCTGATCTGTTTCGTCTGGATGGTCCTGCCGCTTCGGAACAAGATTTGTTTTATCAACGTGCAAAATCTGCAACGTGCCCATATGCGCAGGTCGCATCGCCTCGTTTTCTCTCTCTTGTGCAGGATGAAATTCAGGTTTGCCTGTCTCGAAGGAGACGAAGGATTGCAGGAACTGGGGATTTCGATGACTCCGGAGCAGTTTTTTTGCCTGCCGCATATCGTCGTTCCCGCCAGGGGAGGCGAGGGGATCACTCCGGGGCAAAGGAAGCGGGTGGGCATAGTCGGCACCTATCGGCCGGAAAAGGGGATAGGCGGACTCATCAAGCATCTGATGGACATCCAGGCAAAAGCCGATGTCGATGTGATGATAGGAACCCCCGACTCTGCCGTTCTCAAGGAATACCTTAAAACTTTCGACAATGACATCGAAGTCCGGGACACCTCGAACGGCGCCGACTATGCCGCGGCGTTGCAGAGTTGCGACGTCGTTCTCTTCAACTATAACCGTGAAGACTATTACTATCGCGGCAGCGGTGTCATCACGAACGCGGTGGAGTGCGGGGCGAGCGTCGTATGTCCGGACTATCCGGTCTTTCGCAGGCAGGTCCTTTCCCCCGTGCCGGTAGGGTACCTGTTCGAGGACGAGTCGAAAATCGTCGAGACTGCGTTATCGGCTCTGCAGGACAGGGAACTGCTCCATGCCAACATCGAAGCGTACTCGTCCTTTCGAAACCCCCGGGCCGTGGCAAAAATAATCGACGCTTTCGCGGGAAAGCAGCAATCCCCATCACAGAGGAATGGTCATGCGTCAAGCCGTTGAACGAGAGATCAAGAACTGTGCAAGAAGCATCCTTTCTTCCCTGAGGCTGGGCAAGTGGGGCAAGCCGGTCGACAATTACTTCGGTAAGCCCATTTTGCCCGGGAGCGAGGGGAACGACCTGATTGCACAGATGCTCGATTCGGATGCTCCCTTCATGGTTGCGCGGATCGGGGGAACCGAACTCAGCTGCCTTAATGACTACCTGAAAAACAAGGGAAGCTTCAAAGCGGCGATCCGCAGGAACATGTGCGACCTGTCGGGTTTTTTCCCGGCAACCGATGAGATGCTGCTGCGTTTCAGCCGGGAATTCCTCCAGCATCTGGGCAACGTGGACATGATCGGGGTCTGGTTCAACGAGAACGAAGACCGCGTCTGCCATGACTACGCTCCTCAGGCACACCTGGTTCGGCTGAGGGCCCTGGAGCCGTATTACCACCCGTCGCCCTGGAGTCTTAGCCTGAAGGATAAGAAGGTGCTGGTGGTCCATCCCTTCCAAAAGACCATCGTGTCCCAGTTCTCCAGGCACCGCCGCCAGCTCTTCAGCGACCCCGCCGTGCTGCCCCCCTTCATCCTGGAGACCGTGAAGGCGGTGCAGTCGATCGCCGGAAACCAGACCAGCCATGGGGACTGGTTTCAGGCCTACCGGCACATGTGCGACGAGATCGCGCGCAAGGATTTCGACGTTGCGATCATCGGCGCCGGTGCCTATGGGCTGCATCTGGCAGCCTTCGTGAAGGACCTGGGGAAAAAAGCCATCCATATGGGTGGCGCGACCCAGATCCTCTTCGGGATCAAGGGGAAGAGATGGGACGATCATGAAGAAATATCGAAACTGTATAACCCGTACTGGGTGAGGCCCGCTCCCGACGAGTTCCCGGAGGAGTTCAAAAAGGTTGAACAGGGCTGCTACTGGTAGAGAAAATGACCAGGATACCAATGACTCTTAGGAAATTACTTTCATCGCGGCTGCGCATCAACATGGCGTCGAGTTTTGCCGCAACCATTCTGAATGTGGCCGTAACCGGAATCAGCTACCCTCTCTACCTGCACTTTCTTGGCTATGAAAAGTACGGAGTATGGCTTGTCCTGGCAACCATCATCACTTTCGTCCAACTGACCAACCTTGGTATCGGTACAGCCGTCATGAAACTGGTGGCGGAGGAACACGGCAAAAACAATCCGCAGGGTGTGCAGCGCTACGTAACTACAGCCATGGCCACCCTGGTCGTCGCTGCCCTCCCTGCCTTATTGGTCCTCTGGTGCTGTACGACCCGGATCATCGCCCTGTTCAATTTGCAGGGCGCCAACGCCGCTGCCGCCGCAGGCCTGCTGCCGTACATGGGAATACTCTCCGTTTATGTGTTTGTGGTGCAGGTGTTCGGTGCAACCCTGTCGGGATTAGGCAGGATGGATCTTGCCAATTACGCCGATTCCGCGGGGCGTATCGTGGCGCTCTGCATATCCGTGGTGCTGCTCAGCCGGGGACGGGGCATAGAAAGCTTGTTCATCAGCAGTGCTCTTTCCTATGTCCTGGTACATGCGCTGCTGACGTGCCTGATCAAGAAATGCGGCGCGTACCGATTCTTCAGTCTCGACAATCTGGATCGTGCGGCGCTGAAAGGTCTGCTCCGTTTCGGCAGCGGGGTTTTCGGCAGTAGCATAGTGAGCATGCTGCTGGGACCGTTCAACAAGCTGGTCATCACCCGATGGGTGGGCGTTTCCAGCGTGCCGATCTACGAAATCGCCTTCAACGGCAGCATGCAGATACGCTCGTTGCTGGAGGCGGTATTCAGGGCCTTGTCCCCTGAAGTCAGCCGTTTGAGTGCCAGCAATGAGGCCGGCTCGCTCGGGCGCATGCGCGACATCGACAGGCGAGCCCTGAAAATAATCCTGAGGTTCGGAGCGCCCTTCTGGCTTCTCATCATAATCTTCGCGGCACCCCTGCTGAAGCTATGGCTCGGCGCGCGGTTCGTGCCGGCGTTGCCTGCGGTTTTTCAGATACTGATGGTCGGAACCTTCCTCGGCTTGCTGGGAGTTCCCTCCTTTTACATACTGATGGGATTGGGTAAAACCAAGGAGATTTTCATTCATAATGTCATCCAGTCGGGAATCAACGCCGTACTGGTCTCTCTTATGGTGTTGCTGAACCTTGAGTTGTCCATAACTCGCATTGCCCTGGCAGTCATCCTGGGTGTAGGTGGAGCAATCGTCTATTTGATTGTCAAAAAAAAGCAGCAGTTAGCTGAACGCAGCACCTTGAAATTGCCCCGGGTGGAATTTGCGGGATTACCGGCACGCAAAAGCAAAGAGGCGTGAATGACAAGTATGAGCATGGATAAGATTGTCATATATGAACCCAACCACGGCGGGCACCGGCTGAAGTTCGCCTGCCTGCTGCTGGAAGCATATGTCAAAAACTGCAAGGTCGTCATAGCCACCACGATCGAGGCCCTGCGCAGTGTCGAATTCAAGGAACTGCTGGCGAAACATGAGGGGTTGTTCGAGTTGCATGTCGTCCCCAGCCGGGACGTTTTTGGTAATTCCCTCAAGGGCAGGTTTGCCGATGCGATGTATCTGAAAAAGTATCTCTCGGCGCTCAGCGATGTCGATTTGGTCTTCATACCGTACCTGGACGCCGTTTTCTTCCCCTTCGGAATGGGCGGAATCTTCAGGTTTTTCCACGCCAAACGCTCCCCTGAAATCCGGGGGATTCTGCTGCGCGGTGATTACGCCTATCCAAAGGCAACCACGTCCCTGCGGGCCGCCCTAAAGAAAACGCTCTCGGTTTGGATAATCAAATACGGACCTTTCAGCCGGGTGTTTTGCCTGGACGAACTCCTCTATGCCCACCTGATGACCGACCTGAAAAAAAGCGGCGCCAGATTTTCCTACTGTCCCGATCCCGTCGAAAGCATCGCCTGCGCGGCCGGTTCCGACGATTTCAGGAGCAGGCACGGCATCCCCCCTGTTACCAGGGTGCTGGGCGCCTTTGGAAGCATGGACGAGAGGAAAGGCATCGACCTGCTGCTGAAGGGGTTTATGGCGTACGACCCCGGCGAGGACGAGATGCTGCTCTTGGTGGGCAAGCAAAGCGAGACCGTCCGCAGCATGCTGGAGAGTCTGAAAAAAACCGATAAAAGAGCGGCAAACATCGTCTCCATTGACAGTTTCGTTTCCGACGTCGAGATGCTTTGCGCCATAAAATCATGCGACGCCGTTGCCACGCTGTATCCCGGACACATCGGGTCCGCGAGCATCGTGATCCGCGCGGCCGCCATGAAAAAGCCGGTGATAGGAACGAACTTCGGCTGGATCGGTTACGTGGTGCAGAAATACGGACTCGGATACAGCTTCGATGTCCAAAACGAAAGCGCACTGGTGGACGGGATCGACTGGTGTTTCACCAAGGCACGCATGGATCTGAACAAGGCAGAAGACTTCGTATCTCAGCACACGGTGGCCGGTTTCTCCAACGCGATTCTTTCTCAATGTTAATTTCAGGCAGGGGTAGCTGGTAAGGTATGGGATATTTATACGTTTATATTGCTATTGTGGCCTGTTTTTTCATCGCGGTACTGAGATATCCCTCGACCGCTATTGCCGCGGTGTTATGTGTCTTTGCCCTGAAACAGTGGGCGCAATCCGTTGACCCCTTCTTCACTGCGCACGCGACCCTTACCAATTATGTCGTCGCCTGCATCGCGCTCGTGGGTTTCCTGGCCAGCGCCGCCAGGAGGAAACCGATCTTTTCCGGCTATCCCGGGGTCGGCTGGCTGGTAATAGCGCTTTTCCTTTATTCCTATATGTCGGTGCTCTGGGTGACCAATCCTGACCTGGTGTACAAGGTATGGATCAATGAACTTCCTTACGTCATTATCCTGATACTTATGAGCCCGCTCCTTATCTCGTCGACCGACAGCTATCCCCAGTTCCTCAGGGCGCTGCTCATCCTCGGCACCCTGCTGGTCTTTCTCCTGCTGCTCACCTCGAAATGGACGGCGCGGGGCGTCGCGCTCATGGGGGTGGACGTCATGAAGGCGCAGGGAAACCCGTTGGCGGTGGCGGAGGTCGCCGGCTACGTGATGGCATGCGTAGTACTGATGAATTTCAAGGGGAAATGGCGCGCCTTGCAGCTTTCGCGCTGGCTCGTGGTCGCGGGCTGCCTGGCGCTCGCCGCCAAATCGGGCTCCCGCGGCCAATTTTTCGTGATGATGATCGGTACCGCGGCCTTCATACCGGTGAGCCGAAAAATCACCAACCCTGTCAATTTCATCATGCTTTTCGTCGGGATCATCCTCTTGGCCTTCCTGGGAGACTGGGCCTTTCACGAGTTTTCCTCCGCGGCCGATTCACGCTGGCACTCGGCCAAGATGCACCAGGATGTTTTCGGCCGCTTTAACGCAGTGGGTAAATTGCTCGCTGCCTGGTCCGAGTCCGCCTTCTCCATCCTGTTTGGACTGGGCAATTCGGCCTCATTCGATCCCAAAATAATCGGGTTCTATCCCCATGTCGTCCCGCTGGAGATCCTCGGGGAGGAGGGAATCGTGGGATTCTCCCTCTTTATGAGCCTGATATATTTCACCTGCCGCAATCTGCTGCGCATCCTGAAAGCGGTCCAGGCGGACACGGAAAAGCGGGGCTTTCTCGCCGCGCTGGGAGCTATCTTCCTGTTCGAGCTGGTGCTTTCCTGCAAGCAGGGTTCGCTGATGGGAAGCCCCATCCTGTTCACCTTCATAATTTTGATCGGCAAGTATGAACTCCTGGTAAGAAAAGAGGGGGCGGTCGGGATAAACCGGATCGAGCTGCCCCGGCGCAGCACCCTCAATCCGGTGCGCAGGGTCCCCCTGAAAACCGCCGAGATCGCTTCCGGGGGCGCCTGATGCCGAGCGTGGAACTGAAGCAACGCATCAAGAGGTGTCTGGCGCGGGTTTGGGGCCTTTTCGGATCGAGACCAAGCCGCGGGGTATCGGTTGTTTTGAACTATCATTCCGTGCATCCCTCCCATCCCTTTTCCACGCTGCCGGAGGATTTTCAGCGTCAGATGGGATACCTGAAAAGCAACTTCAGCGTGGTGTCTCTGGCCGAGTTCCACGAACTGCGGACCAGAAACGCCGCCTTGCCCGCAAAAACGGCGGTCATCACCTTTGACGACGGATTCCGGGACAACTACGAATATGCCTATCCGGTCCTGAGGGAACTGGGCCTGCCAGCCACGATTTTTCTCTCCACAGGTTTTGTCAGCGGCGAAATAGACATTACCGCCGGGTGGGATGACTATTGCGGCCTGGACCACTTGGATTGGTCCCAGGTGCGGGAGATGGGCCGGCACGGCATCCATTTCGGCGCCCATACCCACAACCATCGCATTCTGACCGAGGTCCCCCTCGACCAGGCGGAACAGGAAATCATGCAGTCCAAACGGGTTCTCGAGGCCGAACTTGGCAAGCCGGCCAGGCATTTCGCCTTTCCCCTGGGGCAGCCGGGAACCTTCAATCCCGATATCATAAGGATCCTGAAAAAGCACGACTTCGAGCTTGCCTGTTCCACCCTCTGGGGCACCCGCAACGCGGGTACGGACCTTTTCGCCCTGCACCGGGTAAGGATCGACAGTTGTGATACCATGGCCGATTTCGTGGCCAAATTGGCCGGCCACTGGAATTTCGTCGGTTTCTTCCAGAAACTCAGAGGATAAAAAAACGTCATGACACCCAGAAAATCCATACTGTGCCTGGTGCCGCTCCCACCTCCCATTACCGGTGCGGCCCTGGCCTCCGAAACCATCGTCACCATTCTCAAAGAAAGTAACGATGTGAAAGTCATACCCTATCAAAGAGGAACCCTGCAAAGTGGCAGTTTCTCCGCCAGTCAGGTCCTGCGCATTCTATGCTGCGGCGTCAAGCTTGCCTACCTGCGGATGTTCTCGAGAATCGACCGGGTGTATCTGGTCATCTCCTCCTCCGTATTGGGAAACCTGCGCGACCTGTTTTTTCTGGCCATCATGGGACAAAAACTGAGGTCCGAGCTGGTGATCCATCTGCACGGTGCCAATTTCGATCTCATCATGCTCAAAGTTCCAAGACTCATCAAGTGGCTGAACCGACGATTACTGGTGGATATCAGGGCCGCCATCATACTTGGAGAGACCTTTGAAAGCATTTTCGACGGTTACGTGTCCCGAGACAAGGTGAAGGTGATAAAGAATTATTTCGGCCCGGACCTGCTGATGCCCGAAGATGCGGTATCCGCCAAATTCAGGGCGCCGGACAAAGTCAAGATCCTTTACCTGAGCAATCTTATGAAGGAGAAGGGGTATGACCTGCTGCTGGAGTCCTTCCTTAACCTCCCGGAGGAGGTGAAAAATAAGGCGGAACTTCATTTCGCCGGGACCATAAGCGAAAGCGACAAAGGTCCTTTCCTGGAAAAGATAAGGGACATGGGCAATGTCAGCTATCACGGCTGTGTTGTAGGTGCCGCAAAAAGGGAATTGTTGTGGAACGCGCAAATATTCTGCCTCCCCACTCTCTACCGGTTTGAGGGTCAGCCCATTTCCATACTCGAAGCCTACGCTTCCGGGTGTTGTGTGCTCACCACGAATAACGGCGGCATACAGGATATTTTCAGTCATGCGGTAAACGGAATAAAACTGGATATCGATCTGGAAATATGCAAGCACGACTTTACGGACATATTGAAAGAGGTGGTTACCAATATCAGCGCATACGGTGCTGTCGGGCAGCACAACCTTTCAGTCGCGAGGAACAAATATCACTTAAGCAAATTCACCGATAAAATCAACCTTACCGTGGCAGACTGACCGTCATGAGCTTGGAAAATAAGCACGTTGTCATCACTCATCACTTTCTGGCCCATTACCGGCACCCGATTTACAACTTGTTGTGCAGGCAAGGCCTCCCCTTGCCGGTTTACTCTTTCGCGGCAGGCACCAAGACCAATATCCCGATAAAAACGATCGACCTCTGCAACGCTCAGCTGCCTCCCGGTCGGGGCGGCCTGCGCTGGCGCGTCCTGGAAAATTTCTGGTTCTTCCGGATCTTCCTCTGGCAAACCGGGCTGATCAGACTGGCCCTGGACCGCAAGGTGGACGTGATCATTTATCTGGGTGTCATGTACCACCTCTCCACCTGGGTCAGTATCCTGGCCGCAAAATTGACCGGCAAGCGGGTGCTCATGTGGTCGCATGGCTATCTAAAGGAAGAAAAGGGGCTCAAAGGGTGGCTCAGGGAGCGGTTTTATCGGCTGAGCGACGGCATGCTGCTGTACGGCAAGCGCTCCAGGGATCTCATGATCCGACGCGGATTCGATCCCGATTCCCTCTACATCGTCTTCAATTCGCTCGATTACGATGCACAATGTGCCGTCAGGAACAGTCTGTCGGCCGAGCTGCTGCAGGGATATAAAAACCTGCTTCCTGATCCCCAGGTGCCGACAGTGGTCTATATTGGCAGGCTCACCGCGAGCAAAAAGATAGCCATGCTGATCGAAGCGGCTGCTCTCTTAAAGGAAAGAGGGACCCGTGTCAATGTCCTCCTGCTGGGAGACGGACCCGAGCTGCAGCTCCTCAAGGACCTTGCCCTGCACCACGGCATGGCAGCGTCGATCCGCTTCCATGGCGCCTGCTACCGGGAAGCCGATATCGGCGCCTTCATCACCCTGTCCGATCTCTGCGTGGCGCCCGGGGAGGTCGGGCTCACCTGCATGCACTCCCTGGTGTACGGGACTCCGGTCATCACGCACGACAATCCGGATTTCCAGATGCCGGAATGGGAAGCGATCGTGCCCGGCGTGAGCGGGGACTTTTTCCAGGAGGGAAGCGTCAGTGATCTCTGCCGGGTGATGGAAAACTGGCTGTCGCGCGCAACCCCGAGGGCCGACGTCAGCAGGGCGTGCCAGTCGGTAATCGACAGCCGTTATAACCCCCACTACCAGATAAAAGTCATCAACCAAGCCGTCCAGGGGAGCCCGGCGGGACAGCTGCCGTAGCCGGGCCGTCAGGAATCCGGAGGAGACCATGATATCCATTATAACGGTTACCTATAACAGTTCCGCCACCCTGCGCGACTGCCTGGAAAGCGTCAAGGCGCAGCACGGAGAGGTGGAGCACATCCTGATCGACGGCCAGTCCACCGACGACACGGCGCAGATCGTGCGCGGCTACCCTCACGTGGCGAAGTTCGTATCGGAGCCGGATGCGGGGATTTATGACGCGATGAACAAGGGGATCGCCGCCTCCAGTGGGGACATCATCGGCATTTTAAACTCCGACGACATGTACCTGCATCCGGGCGTGCTGGAAAAAGTCCGCAAGGTTTTCCACGACCCCGGCATCGATTCCTGTTACGGAGACCTCCTGTATGTCGATGCCGCGGACACCAATATCGCCACCCGCTACTGGAAATCCAAACCCTTCCGCAAGAACCTTTTTCATTGGGGCTGGATGCCGCCCCATCCGACCTTCTTCGTGCGGCGCTCCGTGTATGAAAAATACGGCAGCTTCAACCTGAACCTCGGCTCCGCGGCCGATTACGAGCTGATGCTCCGATTCCTGGTGAAGCACGACATCACGACCGCGTACATCCCGGCAATCCTGACCAAGATGCGCGTCGGGGGAGTCAGCAATACTTCGCTGAAAAATCGGCTCACGGCGAACCAGATGGACCGCAAAGCCTGGGAAACCAATGGGCTTAAGCCCTATCGTTTGTCCACCTATCTCAAGCCGTTGAGGAAAATCATGCAGTTCGTCTACTTTGATCCCAAGCACGCTCTTGGCAGATGACAGTCCGATATCCGGACGGTCAGGTTCCAACGCCACCAGGTACAGTCGCCTCCCTCAAAAATCCCCCAAACCTTCACGCGGCTGCCCAACGGTTGTAACATTCGTCAGGTAGTATCCCGGGTATCTTGCACGACTGAAACATATCTGGAGATTCTATGCGCAAGGCGGCTTCTTTGCAGGTGCTGGGGTGCGGCCTGCTCTTCCTGGCCCTGGCGGCGATCATGTACCAGAGCACCTTCGCCTATCTGCTCGGCAAATGGGGGATGGATGACTTCACCTACAGCTATTTCATCCCTCCGGTGGTCGCCTACCTGATCTGGGAAAAGCGCGCCGCGTTCGCTCGCGAACCGGCACGCCGCTGCTGGGGCGGGCTCTTGCCGGTGCTCCTGGCCATCGCCTGCTTCTGGATGGGGGAACTGGGCGGCGAGTACACCATCATGTTCCTCTCCTTCTGGCTACTGTGCGCCGGAGCCCTCTGGTCGCTGCTGGGGCGGCGCAAGCTGCGGGTGGTCAGCTTCCCGCTGCTGCTGGTCCTCATCATGGTCCCCCCGCCCATGGTCCTTTACAACGGTCTCACCCTGAGACTTAAGCTCATGTCATCGCAGCTCGGCGTGCTGATGCTCCAGGCCTGGGGCATGACCGCCTACCGCGAGGGGAACGTCATCGACCTCGGCTTCACCAGACTCCAGGTGGTGGACGCCTGCTCCGGCCTGCGCTATTTCTTCCCGCTCATCATTCTGGGGATCCTGCTCGCCTATTTTTACCAGGGGGCGCTCTGGAAGAAAATAGTCCTCGTGCTGTCGGCGGTTCCCATCTCCATCGTCACCAACAGCATGCGCATCGCCTCGGTCGGGATACTGTACCAGTTCATGGGGCAGGCCGCGGCGGAAGGGTTTTTTCACGATTTTTCCGGCTGGTTCATCTTCATGGTCAGCCTGGGGATCCTGATGCTGGAACTCGCTCTTTTGAAACGGATCCTCCCGGTCCGGATCGCGGGGCGCCGCGAGGAACCCGCCCGGGCGGCTGCGGCACCCCCCCCCGCGGCGCACCCCGGGCACGGCGGCCTGTTCCGCCTGGTCGCGCCCCAGTTCCTGATCATCGTGCTGCTGATGGCGGGGAGTGCCGCCGCGGTCCAGGGCGTTTCGGAGCGCCACCGCACCCCCCTGGCGCGCCCCTTCAGCAGCTTTCCCGAAACCATCGGCGGCTGGAGCGGCAAGCGGCAGGCCATGGAGCAGATCTACCTGGAGGGCCTGGAACTGAGCGATTATCTGCTGGCCGACTTCCGCAACGCCCGGGGCGAGCTGGTCAACTGCTACGTCGCCTACAACGATTTCCAGTCCAAGGGAAAGGCCAGCCACTCGCCCGCCTCCTGCCTGCCGGGAACCGGATGGGAGCTCAAGGACGCGGCCCAGGTGGCGCTGACCGACGGGGCCGGGCGCACCCTGACCGTGAACCGCGCCGTGATGGTGCTGGGGAGCCAGAGGCGGATCATCTACTACTGGTTCGACGAACGCGGCCGCATCCTGACCGATCTCTACCAGATCAAGCTCTTCAACATGGTGGACTCGGTCGCCCTGAACCGGACCGACGGCGCCCTGGTCCGGCTCATCGCTCCGGTTGGGGACGGGGAAGCGCCGGAGGCGGCCGACGCCCGGCTGAAGGACTTCTTCCGGCAGTTCAACCCGGAACTGCGGCGCTTCCTGCCGGCCGGCGCCGGGACCAAAACCGCCACCTCCTGACATGAACCTGCTCTCCACCTTACTTTTGGCCGTGCTGATCACCATCGCGCTGACGCCGGCCCTTTGCGCCCTCGCCCTGCGCCACCAGTGGGTCGATCTCCCGAGCGAGCGCAAGGTGCACCTGATCCCGACCCCCAGGGTAGGGGGGGTGGCCATGGCGCTTGGGGCCTTCGTGCCGCTTTGCTACTGGCTGCACGCCGAACCCTTCGTGCTTTCCTACCTCGCCGGCGGGGGGCTCCTGGTCCTTTTGGGAGGGGTGGACGACTTTCGCGATCTCTCCCCGCGGGTGAAGTTCACCGGGCAGATCGCCGCTGCCCTGATCGCCGTGCTGCTCGGCGGGGTGCGCATCGAGAGCCTGGGCGCCCTGGCGCCGGACAGCTTCCTGCTCCCGTTTTGGGCCGGAGTGCCGCTCACCGTTTTCGCCATCGTTGGGGTGACCAACGCCATCAACCTCTCCGACGGGCTGGACGGCCTGGCGGGCGGGCTGTCGCTGCTGGTCTTCGCGGGAATCGGCTATCTCGCCTACCTGGAGGGCAACGCCAGCATCGGCCTTATCAGCATCGCGCTCCTCGGGGCGCTCTTCGGCTTCCTGCGCTTCAACACCCATCCCGCCTCCGTTTTCATGGGGGACGCCGGGAGCCAATTCCTCGGCTTCTCGGCCATCACGCTGTCGCTCGCGCTCACCCAGGGCCATGCCACGCCGCTCAGCCCGGTGCTGCCGCTCATCCTGCTCGGCTTTCCGGTGCTCGACACGCTCACCGTCATGGTGACCAGGATCGGCTCCGGGCGCTCCCCCTTCGCCGCGGACAAGAACCATTTCCATCACAACCTGCTGGCGCTCGGGTTCCTGCATCCCGAGAGCGTGTTCATCATCTACGTGTTGCAGACCTTCCTGCTGCTTTGCGCGGTGCAGTTTCGCTTTTACTCGGACTGGAGCCTACTGGCCGGCTACCTGGCGTTCTCGGCGCTGGTCCTGTACGGCTTTACCCGCGCCGCCCTGAGCCGGCGCAAGGTGCGGCGCTTCGACTTCCTGGACGCCAAGATCGCCGGGAGGCTGCGCCTTTTGAAGCGGGAGGGGGTAGTGATCAGGTACTCCTTCCGGATCTTCGAGACCGCGGTCCCGCTGCTGCTTTTGCTCACCTGCCTGGTGGCCGAGCGGGCGCACCCCTACCTGCGCCTGGCGAGTCTCGCCTGCGCCGCCGCCATCCCGCTGGCCGGCGCACTGCGCCCCTCCTGGCTGCCGGGGCTTTTGCGGTCGGTGTTCTACCTGGTGATCCCCTTTTCCGTCTACCTGAGTGGCGACCGGATCACGCTTTTAAGCGACACCCTGCTGGTGCGCGGCTACAACGCCTCCTTTGGCGCCGTCGCCGTCCTGATCATACTGGTGTCCAAGTTCTCCCGCAGGAAGTCCGGCTTCAAGAGCACCCCCATGGATTTCCTGATCATCATCCTGGCCCTCGTGGTCCCCAACCTCCCCGAGGGGCAGATCCAGGAGCACCAGATCGGGGTCATCGCCGCCAAGACCCTGCTCCTTTATTTCAGCTTCGAGGTGCTGCAGGCCGAGATGCGGGGCAAGACCCGCCGCATGGCCTGCTGGACCGCCGCGTCCCTGCTCGCTTTGGCTTTTTAATAGATACTGTCCCCGACAGATTTCAAGGAGGATCTCCCATGTGCAACATCCGCTTCACCCGGCTCCTTTTGCTGATCTCCCTGCTGCTTTTGGCCGCCTGCTCCGGCCCGGAGGCGAAGAAGCAGAAGTTCCTTGCCAAGGGTCAGGCCCTGTACGAGAAAGGCGACCTGGTCAAGGCGCGCCTGGAACTGAAGAACGCGATCCAGATCGACCCGAAGTTCGCCGAGGCCTACCGCCTCTCCGGCCTGATCGAAATGCGGGCGGGGAACCTCAAGGGAGGCTTCGCCAACTTCTCAAAGACGGTCCAGCTGAACCCGACCGACAAGGTCGCCCAGTACCAGCTGGGGAAGATCTTTCTCGCGGTTCGGCAGCTGGACAAGGCGCAGCAGAAGGCCGAACTGCTGCTGGGGCAGGACCCCAACTACGCCGACGGCCTCCTTTTGAAGGGGGCGGTCCTGGTGGCGCGCAACGAAGCGGCGGCCGCCAAGAGCTACCTGGAAGGGGTGATTGCCCGGGGCATCGGGAAGCCCGACGCCTATCTGCTGCTCGGCAATGCCTGCCTGGAAGCGCAGGACGTCCAAGGGGCCGAACAGGCTCTCAGGCGCGGCCTGGGCGCGAACCCGGCCTCGGTGGAACTGCACCTCGCGCTGGTGGGGATCTGCTCCCAGACCGGGCGGGGCGAGGAGGCCGCCGCGCTGCTGGTCAAAGTCTGTGCCCTGGAGCCCGCGGTACTGGAGCACGCCCTGGCTCTGGCCGGTTATTACTGGGCGCAGGACAAGGAACCCAAGGCGGTCGAGGTGCTTGGGAAACTGGTGGCTGCCGATCCCGCGAGCGAAGAGTGCCGTCTCAAGGTGGCTCAATTCTACCTGTCCCACGAGCGCGGCGCCGACGCCGAGCGCGAGCTGAAGGAGGGGGTCGCCAAGAACCCCAAAGGGCTGCAGCTGCGCTTCGCACTGGCCGAACTCTACCTGAAGAGTAACCGGGTCGACCAGGGGGTGGCGGCCCTGAAGGAGTGCGCCTCCCTGGGCAAGGAGAGTGACCCCGGGGTGGTCCAGGCGAAGACGGCCCTGGCCCGCATATACCTGCAGCGCGGCGAGCTGGAGAAGTCCAGCGGGTATGTCGCGGAGGTGCTCAAGGAGAGCCCCAAGAACGTGGATGCCTGCTTCATCAAGGGGAGCATCCAGCTGCAAAAGCATGACGGTCTGAACGCGGTCAACGAATTCAGGACCGTGGTGAGCGAAAAGCCGCAGTTCATCGAGGGGTACATCCGCCTGGCGGAGGCCTACCTGCTCACCAAGGACAAAATTCTCGCCCTCGACACCTTGAAGCGCGCCGAGAAGCTGGAACCCGCCTCCCGCGAGGTGCAGTTCGCCCTGGCCCGCTACTACGGCACCCAGCATGATTTCCTCACCGCCCAGGGTCTTTTGTCCAAGCTCCTGGTCAAGAACCCGGGGGACCTGGAGGTCCGGGTGGAACTGGGGGACCTGTATGTCGCCACCGGCGAATTGGCCAAGGCCGAGGCCGAGTATGCCCGGGTGCAGAGCCTGGCACCCAAGCTCCCCATAGGCTACGTGAAGAGCGGCGTGCTGAGCCTCAAGCAGGGGAAGAAGGCGCGCGCCATCGCACAGTACGAACAGGCCTACCGGGTGAACGAGGGGTCCTGGCTGCTGGCGAACGACCTCGCCTTCCTGATTGCCGATAACTCCGGGTCTCCGAAGGAGCTGGACCGTGCGCTCGCCCTGGCCGAGAAGGCGCGCACCCTCAACCCCGAGGCGATCACCGTGCTCGATACCCTGGGATGGGTGCACTACCGGAAGGGTGAGGCCCAAAAGGCCGTGGAGCTGCTGCGGCAGGTGCAGTCCAAGAGGCCCGACGCCCCGGAGGCCAACTTCCACCTGGGGATGGCGCTTTTCAAGGCCGGCAAGCTCCCGGAGGCCAAGGACATGCTGAACCGGTCGCTCTCCGCCAAGGGGAGCTTCGCGGGGAGGGAAGAGGCAACCCGGACGCTGGCCAAGATCTGACCAGGTTTAGCGCTGGTTTGCGGTGCTGTCCCCCCTGTGAAATAGGGGGGAAGCTGAACGTAGCGAAGCAGAGAGGAACCGGCATCCAATTATTACAGTGTTGCTAAAAAATTCATGCAGATGTGATGCGAACGTAACCTGTGTCATGTATAAAATTCGTGTCTCAACTGTGACAACGCTCAAAAAGGAGTGATGTTAGGGATGCACCGCGAAGTACAGTGAAGTTAACATTCGAATGGAGCCGGTACCTGGTGAGGAAAAAATGTCTGTAAGAAGTATCGCATTATGTTTGTTGTTGCAGTCCGCGTTCTGCTGGACGGCGGCCCATGCTGCCGACAGCCGGAAGCCGGCGATCGAACTGTCCGAAGCAGTGAACAGCCCGGAAACCGGGGATCCCGCTGCCACCACGAAGGCCAAAATGGCCCCGGCCCGGGAGGATGCCGTCACAAGGGAGCACTCTGTCCAGCCCACTATCGATTCAGCGGAGGCATCCGACGCCGAAGCTGTCGCTGATGCCGCGGAAGCCACCAAAGTCATGAAAGCTGCCGAAGCCGCCGAGGCGGCCAAAGCAGCCGAGGCGGCAGAAGCTACCAGGGCCGCCAAGGCTGTGGAAGCCGCCGAGGCTGCGGAAGCCGCTGAAATCGCCCAGGCTGCCAGGGCAGCCAAAGCCGCGCAGTCCTCCAGGGCGTCACAGGCAGACAAGACAGTCAGGAAGGCAGAGCCCGCCAGTACGGGCGAAATAGTCGCAGCGGCAGAACTTCCCCGGGCAGGGGAATCCGCCAAAATAGCCCAGCGCGCGGAACCCGGTAAAGCCGGAGTGCCTGCGGCGGCTCCCGCCGGCGCGCCGGCGGATGTACCGGTGCCCTGGTGGCGGGAGGCGGCGAGCTATCTGGGCCTTGCCCCGGACCCGCACCCGGGCGAGACTGCCGAGCCCGCTCCGGGCCGCCCGGAAGTGGCGCCGGACTACATCATCGGACCGGGCGACCTGCTCGGCATCTCGGTGTGGCGCGACGAAAGCCTGACCCGTGCCGTAGTGGTGTTGCCGGACGGCAAGGTCGCCTTCCCCCTGGTGGGAGACCTGGTCGCCGGTGGCAAGACCGTTACGCAATTGAAGAAGGAGCTGGAGCGCAAGCTTGCCCGCTACATCACCGATGCGGAGCTCACCGTCGAGGTCAAGCAGTCCAACAGCATGATCATCTACATCATCGGGCGGGTCAACACACCCGGCCGGCAGATGATGGTGGCCACCACCAACGTGCTCCAGGGACTGGCCATGGCAGGGGGGCTCAACCCGTTCGCGCGCAGAAGCGAGGTGAAGGTGTTCCGCAAGCAGGAGGGGAAGACCGCGGTCTTTTCCTTCAATTATGACGACGTCGCCGAGGGAAGGCACCTGGAGACCAACATAGACCTGCTGAAAGGCGATGTGATCCTTGTTCCCTGATTCCCGGCGACACCCGCGCAACCTACTGCTGTTCGCAGCTCTCTGTCTGCTCCCGGTGCCGCTGCACGCAGCACAGCTGGCCGTCACTCCGAGCCTGTCGTTGCAGGAACAGTACAACGACAACATCTATGCGGCGACCTCCGCCAGGAGAGGCGACTACCTCAGTACGGTGTCGCCGGCCCTGGCCGTCACGGACAGCACGGAGAACGCCAGCGCCAGCCTGGCTGGGGGAGTCAACGGACTTTTGTACCTGCGTAACAGCGGCAGCGACGGGCTCGGCTACTTCCTGCGCGGCTCCGGCAGCTATGCCTGGAACCCGCGCCTGGCGCTCAGCGCCGATGCCGGGGTGGTCAGGGACATCAGTGCGAGCTCCATCGATCCGGCAACCTCACTGGTGACCAGGTCCCGCATACTGCACCAGAACTACCGGCTGGGCGAAAACTACCGGGTGAGCGAGTTGCTGGGCAGTTCCCTGAGCCTTGGTTACGGCCGGGAGGATTACGACAGCACGGCGTACCTGAGCACCGAACACTACCTGGGAAGCGCCGGGCTCGACTATGACCTGGGGCGCTGCTGGCCCGGCACCAAAGTGACGCAGACGCTGAGCTTCAGCCGCGACGCCACAAACCTTTCGCAGGTGGACAGCCTGGGCGCCACCCTGGGCATCTCCAAGGAGCTCAACGAACTCTGGCACCTCTCCCTGACCGGGGGCGGACGCTACACCCACTCGAGGTTCCGGCCCGCCGGTGTAGCGAAGCTGGAGACCCATGACGAAGGCGGACCCCAGGGGAGCCTGGCGCTGAGTTACGCGGGCGCGAAGCTTTCGGGGAGCCTCGCCCTGACCCAGGACCTGACCGCCGCCTCCGGCAGAAGCGGTGCGACGCAGAGGACGGGTGGGAACTTCGCCCTATCCGACCGGTTCACCACCCGTTTTACCGGGAGCCTGGAAGCGGGGTACGCCCGGAACTGGTCGGCGCAGGATCAGTTCGGCGCCGGTGCGATCGATGAGCGCAACGGGAATCTCTCCTGTGCTCTACGCTACGACTTCTTCGAGGTTCCGAGCGACCTGGCGCTGGAGGCGAGTTTTACCCACAACACCACCGATTACCGCCTCTTGGGGACCCGGATGGACCAGAACATCGTCATGGTCCGCCTCACCTGGCGGCACGCGAGCTTGAGGTGACGACCCGAACGACATGCGACTCGGCGGCTCGCCGACTCAACGGCTCGACGACTCACCGGCTCAACGACTCGACGACTCAACGACTCAACGACTTAACGACTCGACGACTTAACGACTTAACGACTTAACGACTCAACGACTCGACGACTCGACGACTCGACGACTCGACGACTCAACGACTCGACGACTCGACGACTTAACGACTTAACGACTTAACGACTTGACGACTCAACGACTCAACGACTCAACGACTCAACGACTCACCGACTCACACTCACCAAAGAGGCAAGCATGGGACAGGAAGTAAAGACAGCGCAGGATTTTATCGATGTTCTGAAGCGGCGCAGGTCGAGCATCATCGGCACCGCCCTCACGGTCTTCGTCATCTCGGCGTTGATTGCTTTTCTGATTCCTCCGCATTACCGTTCCTCCTCCACCATCCTCATCGAGGACCAGGAGGTGCCGCGGGACTACGTCAATACCACGGTCACCAGCTACGCCGACCAGAGGCTGCAGACCATTAACCAGCGGATCATGGGGACCGACAAGCTTCTCGAGATCATCAAGAAGTTCAACCTCTACGCCGACCTGAAGCAGAAATGGACCACCGAGGAGATCGTCGCCAAGCTGAGGAAGGATATCAGGCTCAACACGATATCCGCCGATGTCATCGACCCGCGCTCCGGGATGCCCAAGCCGGCCACTATTGCCTTTACCCTGTCCTATGAAGGGACCAACGCTCAGGTGGTCCAGCAGGTGGCGGGCGAGCTCGCCTCGCTCTACCTCTCCGAGAATCTGGCAACCCGGGAGCGCCAGTCCCAGGGGACCACGGACTTCATGGAGGAGGGGATGCAGGAGGTGAAGGCCCACCTGGCCGAAACCGACGCCAAGATCTCCGCCTACAAGCAAAAGAATGTGACCTCGCTGCCGGAGCTGGCCCAGGCGAACCTGCAGATCGCAGAGTCGGTCGAGCACGACATCATGGCCTTGAACGAGCAGGTGCGCGGCCTCAAGGAGAAGGAGAGTTACACCAAGAGCCAGCTGGATTCCATATCAACCGACGCGGCGAGCCAGGACAAGTC
>TBL_comb47_HYPODRAFT_10001229_pt1 | contig 33340 bp, 56 predicted proteins | sample TroBogypolimnion_40_FD_10682 | JGI IMG/M metagenome (IMG submission 10682)
TAATGGAAATAAAGAGATTTGAAGCATATAAATACGGTTATGGTGGTAAAGGATTAAAATCTAATCGTAATCAAGTTATTGAAGAAATGTTTGATATTTTTCAAGATGCTGATTTTTTAGGTTATGAGATTGTTATGACTGAATATCATCCAAAAGATGAATTTTTATATTTAATTGTAGATAAAAATGGCAAATATGAAAATTCTGGTAATTGTATTAAATTAGATTTATCAGGATTAGGAATTGAAATTGGTAAAAAACATTGGAACCAAGAAAAAGAAGAAATGGATGAATTTATTCCAGAGGTAAATCTCGATAGTGATAATGTTAAAACTATAAAAAATATTAAAAAATATAATTTATAATTTTTTATTTGAATTTAATTTTGTATTTTTGTAAAAATATAAATTATGGGACTTTTAACAGAACAAATAGAACATCTTGAACATTACCTTGGTGGTAAGTCCCATTCAAGACGATGGATGAAAAATCAAATGAATCGTAAAATAAGACGAGTTAAAAAAACTGAAATTCCTAAAGTTGGTTATAAAGGTTGGGAATACTAAAATTTATAAAATGGAGTATTGGGAAAAAGCGGCTAAGGAAGCCAAAGAAAGAAAAGAACTTCAAAAAAAATATCCTCTTTTGGGTAAAAAAGTACGAAGAAAAGGTATAAGTAAATGGGAAGAAGGTATTGTAATATTACATAATCCTGAATGGTCAGATAGTGAAGAATTATCTATCAAATATTCAGATAATGATTTAGAAGGATTATATGGCTTACCTTTTGAAGTTTGGGATGAAAAATTAAAAAAATGGGTAAAAAATTAAACTTTTAAAACATTTTAACCTATATCAAAAACAGAAAAAAACGACATTTTTAAAGAAATATATAAATTGAGTTTTTTATTTCGGAAAAGTTCCGTAAATTTGTAAAAGATTCAAAAAACAAATAAACATTTTAATAGAATAGAAATTATGAACAACATTAGGAGAAATACAACCGTGGCAACCACAACGACCGCCCCCGTAACAGGAGGCAGACCAGCGATGGACTCGGGTGTATTATACCTATTTGAATGATATTTATTGTCAGAGAAAGTGTAAGAAAACCCGAGGAGTGAAAAACTTTTCGGGTTTTTTGTTTTTAATAATGTTCTTAAAAGTATTGAAATTAAACATAGTAGTTCCACAGATGGTTATATGGACTTGCCCTGGAAGCAAGCGTTCGTGGGTTCGAATCCCTCCTACTATACAAAATAACTGGGTGTTCCACAGATGGCTATATGGACTTGCTTTGGAGGCAAGCGTTCGTGGGTTCAAATCCCTCTACCCAGACAAAATAATGGTCCTGTAATGGCGGAGTCTTCTAAACTCTATGTGCATAACGGATGAAAATGTGGGTTCGAATCCCTCCTGGATCACTAAAATTAATGAATTATGAAAAAAGATGAATCAAAATTAATAGGAATAGTTTATTTCTGTGAAGAATTAAAGAAAGAAATAGTATTGAAAGATACCTCAAAATATAGTATATCAGCAACTTCACAGGAATGTGATACTTGTTGGCGCGCGTTCACACGGTGAAGTAACTATGTATGTTGATTGTGAATGTGGTAAAAATCACGATATCATAATTAATAGTTGGTAAAAATAGGGGGATGGAACTGCTAGGGTGGTCATCTGATTTGCACTCAGAAAAACAGAACGATTCGAATTCGTTATCCTCCACAGAATTTAGGTTCTTTGACATATTGGAAAATTTAAGTTGGGGGCACATGTTCCAAGGCTGGCGAGAGACCTTTGCAAGGTTTCTGGGAGATTTCGATTATCTCTGTCTCCACTATAAAATGTTTGAGTTCATTTTAGAAAATTTCCACTTTTTTATTTTTATATATACAAATAAAAAATATGGGTAAGTGTAAAAATTGTGGTGATGAAACTAAAAAGAAAAATGTTTATTGTTCTTTGAAATGTAGAAATATTTATGTCAATAAAAATTTAAGAGACTATTCAAAGTTTAAAGAGACAATGAAAAAGAAAAGAGATTCGGCAAAAATAAAATACAATGAGAATCCTAGAAAATGTAAAAATTGTGGATCGATATTAAAATTTGAAAAGAATTGGAAAGATGTGAGTTTTTGTAATCATTCTTGCTCAGCCGAATACTCTAACAAAAGACGAAGTGGATATGAATATAATTTAACTGAAAAAGGACTTAATAATATTATAAAATCAAATAAAAATAGAAATGGAAATCCTTCAGTTGAATATTATAAAAATCCTAAACATTGTTTAAATTGTGGTAAAATTATTGAATATTCAAAGAGAAATAATGGAAATTGTGGCTGGAAATGTAGAAAAGAATATTATTCTAAAAATAAAGAAGATTATCAAGTATATTATGAATTATCAAGATTTAAGTTTAATTTGAATGATTTTAATGAAGAATTTGATTTCAGTTTAATTGAAAGATATGGTTGGTATAAAGCAAAAAATAATGGTGATAATGTAGATGGAGTTAGTAGGGATCATATGTTTTCTGTGAAAGAGGGATTTAGAAGATTGATAAACCCTTTATTACTTGCTCATCCGGCAAATTGTGAATTGATTATTAATAAAAAAAATCAAAGTAAATGTGATGGTTGCTCACTAACAATAAAACAACTTTTAGAAAAGATAAAAGAATTTGAAAATAAATATGGTAAGTATTATGATAAAGAAATGAAAGTATATGTAGAATTAGAAGAATTAAAAGTATTGTGGTCTCTTAGTTAAGATGGTGAGAATACGAACTTGGTAAGTTTGAGACCCCAGATCGTTACTGGGAGAGACCTCAAAGATAAAGAATACATTCAGCAATTAAAAAACTTTCTATGGTGAAACAAATCGTATTCTGTTCTTTAAAAAATTGAACTAAAAGATTACATACAGCAATTAAAAAAAACAAACTTCCAATTTGTAAAAAAAGATAATCTGAGTTCAAAATTTGCAGATGTAGTATAATGGTTATTACGGGGGCTTGCCAAGTCTCATATGCCTGTTCAATTCAGGTCATCTGCTCAATAAATGCGGCTATCGTATAATGGTGACGAGAGTTTGATTATGTCGGTCTTCCAAACCGAGGATGAGAGTTCGATTCTCTCTAGCCGCCAATGTTCCCGTAGTGTAATTGGTAACACCTCACGCTTACATCGTGAAAACCTAGTCGGATTTACAGGTTCGAGTCCTGTCGGGGAATACAAAAGTTCTTATGGTGTAATTGGCAACACATCACTTTGACGGAGTGAAGACTTATAGGTTCGAGTCCTATTGAGAACACAGATGGCTCTTAAGCATTTAATGGATGATGTCTAACCTTGTAAGTTAGGGAAGTCGGATCGTTACCGAAATGAGCCTCCAAATTAGAAAAAAGTTAGATTTTTTTATTTATATATAATAATAAAAATAATCAAACTAAATGAAGTTAAAAAAAGATTATGTAAAAATATTATCTTGGGCAAAAAAAATCAAGGCTATAGAAATATTGGGAGGTAAATGTCAACATTGTGGTGATGAAAATGTATTTCATTTAACATATCATCATATGAATCCAGAAGAAAAAGAATTTAACATGTCATCTATAAGACAAGGGAGATGGAGTAAAATTGAAAAAGAATTAAATAAATGTATATTATTGTGCTATAATTGCCATAATGAAATACATAAATTAAATAATAATGAAAACAGTAGATTTAATGAAAATAAGAGATTATTTTTAGAATTTAAAAATATTGATTCTTGTAAAAAATGTGGTTATAATAAATATAATGGTTCATTACATTTTCATCATGAAAAGGAAAAATATTTTACTTTGAATAGAGTTATGGTCACTTATAAAACTGTTGACGAATTAAGTGAAGGCATTACAAAAGAATTAAATAAATGTATAGTTTTATGTGCAAATTGTCATGAAGAACTTCATCATAATACAGGATTTTTTGAAGAATACAAAGAAGAAATTTATGAAAAATCTAGAAATGTTAGAGAAAATACTCCAAAGATAGATAGAGAAATAGTAAAAAAAATGTACTTTGAAGAAGGTAAAAGACAAATAGATATAATTAGATTTTTTGGTTGCACTAAAGGTACAATTAGTGATATTATAAAGAAATTAAAATAATGCCGTTTTAGTTTAACAGGTAGAATAGTTGATTCGTAATCATCAGATGCTGAATCGTACTCAGTAAGCGGCTCAATATCGGGTATTTGGGGAGCCAGGTCACTTGGCTCAAAATAAAATAGTTATGTTCTGGAGTAATATAATGGTATTATTAATCATTCGTAATGATTAAATGGTGGTTCGATCCCACTCTCCAGATCAATAAATAGCAGATGTGTTAAGATGTGTTGTGGTTCGAACCCGGCATACAACAGAAGAAGAAGCAGCAAAACTTGTTGCTACAAATTTTTAAACTTTTATTATATAATATTATATCAAAATAAGATTAAATTTTTTGATTTATCATAAGGCCACATAGCTCAGCGGATTAGCAGCGACAGCCTTCTAAGCTGTAGGTCGAAGGTTCGAATCCTTCTGTGGTCACACTTTTCCTTTTGGAAGATCCAAAAAACATTGGTGTAGTTCACTCACAACAGAAGTGATAGCCGAACCGCCCGAAAAAGGCAGGCGATTAATTTGAGCGAGTTGTAAGAGTTTAGAAACCAAATATGTTATCTCTCTTTGGATAGTAGGTGAAGTATCCGTAGATATAGGAGCCCGAAAAAGGCAGGATATGAACTGGGTGCTATAGATAGTAAATGCGCCAGTAACCGAGACAGTTTCCTAAACTGTTTATCCGTAATAGGAATGTTGAAAATGAGGGTTCGAGCCCCTTCTGGCGTACTTAAAGTTCATATTAATTTTATATTAATTTTATTAAAAATAGGAAAACTAAGTTGACATATATTACTATATATATTTAGGTAAAATAGTAATATTTTCCTTAAAAAATAAATATAAAATTATGTCAAAATTGCATGGAGCAACATTAAATGGTCTTGTTAACCCTATGGGTGCGGTTACTACTGTAACATTTGAATATGGAATTGATACTACTTACGGTACAGTAGTTGTTCTTCCGGATGCCATTTCCGGTAAAGTAGCATTACCAGTTTCTATTAATATTACAGAACTTGATGCTGATACACTTTATCATTTCAGAGTTAAGGCGTCAAACATTTCGGGAGAATCTATTGGTGAAGATTTAACATTTACGACTATGGTGGATTTACCTGAGGTTACAACTTTAGCAGCTACAAATATTAGTTAATTATGATTTTACTTATAATTATTATATTAATTCAATCCATAATGAATTTAAATCTTTTGTGTTTTATGATCAGATGGTATAGAAGAAGTAAATTTGTTGGAACTCCTAGTCTTAGAACAAAGAAAGTAACTGGTTTATACTAAAAGGACGAAAGTCCTTTTTTTTTGTTTTAGTCTTCCTTATGTGCTGACACAATATAACCTAAATAGTTTTCATCCTCAACAAAAAAGGCATACTCACTCTTGGTCATCCCTAAATAATCACATAATGGCAAGTCAGTAATACTGTTGTGCCATTCTTCAATGTAATCATCAATATCTGATAATATTGCATCACTGTCGATGCATTTTTTTATAAAATTAGACATCCGATTTTCTCCTTCTTTTAAAGATTATATTTTTTTGAGATGATAAAACTTTCTAATGTTTCTAAGATTTCGTTTTTATCATTTAATAAAAAAAATAAACATAAATTTCTCGGATTTTGATTTGTGATATATTCGCTTAAAGCTTCACTCACGAAATTAAAAAAATCGAGAGATGTATCCTTAAAACTATCCTTAAATATATATATAAACATTGAAACATTATCATCTTCTATTTGAAGTATTATTTGTAATAATCTTCCTAAAATTTTATCACTGTAATGAATTTTTATTGAACCATCATCATTAAAATATCTTCTAACAATGCCGCTTGATCGTTTTTGGTATGATAGAGTATAACCGTCTATATCTTTAATTTCAATAATAATATCTTCAAGTTTTCTGCTAAAATCTCGTAAAATATGATTAACTGCAATTGGATCAGTGTGTTTTATTGCATATTCAAATAATTTTAAATATTTCATAAGTTATATTTATTTGCTAATTTTTCAAGTTCAATTTCTTTAACCTTTTCTTCGTATTCCTTTCTGCTAAATGGTCCTGATATGAAATCTGTATGAACATCAAATTCTCTTTCTATAGCTCGATGTTCTATTTCATCATCTGTTATTCTATAATCAACTTTAAAATGTGGAATATAACCCCGATAAACAATCCCTTGCTCTGGTTCGCTCTGAACAATAATTTTACCATAAATATTATAAATCCAATCATATTGAGGTTGATTATATGCTAGTATGACCAAATCACCATTTCGATATTCGTGATATTTATATTCAAATAATTTTAAATATTTCATTCATTTATATATAATTTTTTTTATATCAAAATAAATAATTATATTTGTAAATATGACGAGATTCGAAGACTATTTTAACCAACAAATTAAAAATTTTAATGAATATCATTCTAATTTATTAAAGGAAACAACAGAAGATGATATACATAAAATAAGGACTACCATTAAGCGATTGAAATCATTTAATATCCTTTTAGATGGTTTACTTTTCAGACAAAAAGATTTTCCGACTGAACTAAATAATTTATTTCATTTGGCAGGTGAAATCAGGGACATTCAAATTCAACAAAAAATTCTTGAAGATTACGATGATGGATATAAAAATTATCTTCTTTTTATGTATGAGGATAAGGTATCCAAATTTCAGATTAAAGAAAGTTTTGAAAAGGAAATTCAGCACCTAACAGATAAATTAAATTTAGTGGAAGATTATCATATTGATGAACAAGCAATTATAAATATAAAGGTTTATATTGAATTGAGTTATAATGATATTCGTAATATGATTAAAGATATTTCACCTGAAAATTTACATGAAATAAGAAAGAAGATTAAAAGAGTTTATTACACACTTTTAATATTGGATGATTTAACTGATATTGATAAATTAGATTTGATACAGGATAAAATTGGATTGTGGCACGATTGTGATGTTACAATTGAAAATATCAGAAATTTTGATAATAATTTACATATAATCAAATCTTTAAAAAAGAAAAGAGATTCACTTTATGATGAATCTCTTGAATTGATTAAATCGTTTTAATATCTACTGATTAAGTTGTTTAAGATATTGTCAAATGACATATCGTAATCTGTGTCTCCTTCTGCGTCTGGATGTCCATTTCTAGAACACCAAGCATAAAATTGTTCTTCTAAATCTGCAACAATTTCTCCGACTTTTGTTTTTGCTTCATCAAATTCAGGAGAATCTTGAAATCCCATTTCAACATCTTCTATTGGTGCTGATTCGTTAATAACATTAAAATTTTTTACATGTTTCATAATCGGCAATTATTTTTTAGTATATATTAATATTTTTAACGAATTTTTCTTTTCTTTTATATTTGTTCAAATACCAAGTATTTTTTTGGCAGTTATTTTACGCGGGGCATGACAGCAGTTTAAAAATCTAAAATTTCATTTATCATAGAATAATAATCAGTTTATTGGTTTTTACATATTCTGATTTATTGGAATATCCAAATGTACCTGATGGTTTACCAGTTCCTGTTGAACTATAGGATTCAAAAACTGGCAATTTATCACCATAAATGTGAATTTGATTTTTGTCATTAATTAATCTTTGTAATTTTTCAAGATTTGTTTTGATGTCTTGATCATGAAGACTTTGAATTTTCAATTTTCTAAGTCCTTTTAGGTCAAAATTAAAGATCCAATCATGTTGGGTTTTTTTATTTCTGAAAAACTTAATAGAAAATTTATCGTTTCTTGATTGTAAAAAGTTGTACTATTCAATCCAATATACATATAATTATAATTATTTTTTATAAAATATGTAGTTATTTTTATATGATTGGTTGCCTAAAAAGTTAAAAAAAAGATGATTCACTTTATGATCTTCACATTTTTCTAATTTAGATGTCATGTTTTTCTGGATCATATGGTTCTGCTGAATAAGCTAGCCAACTTTCTCGTTCTTGATTATAGATTTCCTCTGCTATTTCCTCGTCAACATTATCTTCTTCCATAATTTCATCTATTGTTCTTAACCCGTGTAATCCTACATAGGATTCATAATCTTCACAAGCTTTTTCCCAAGCGTAAGTATTTGCTTCATCTTCATCCTTAGCATCAATAATTTCAAAATTATTTGCTCCACCAAAACCACCACCTAATCCATAAGAAATGAACCATTTACCTTGTTCTATTGATTCATTAATTTTAAAATCTTTTACATGTTTCATATTTTTGTATTATTTTTAAACTTTTCTAAGAAATTTTTTATTTTTGTTTCTGAAAACATTTTGATTTTTAATTCTATAGAAGTCAAAATGTTTTTTTATCTTTCATTCTTGCATTTTTAACTTTCTTAAATTCTTCAATGACAGATGATAGTAATAAACGCCATAATATTCATCTTTAAGTTTTTCAATTTCAGGAATTTTATTTAGAAAATTTCTAATCGGGTTTACATTGTTTTTGAGGTATTCATATCTGAATCATAATAACCTTTTAATATTGCAAAGTACATAATAGTTTTCTTTTATATATAAAATTTTAGATAATAGGTTGTCCTAAAAAGTAATGATTTCTTTTTGAAATTTTTATATCACTTTCATAAGATTCCTTATCAAATAATAATATAGTTTGCGAACCCCATACAAAATAACCTAATTTATCTGCTATTTCTATTGTGTCACCTTTTTTAACGAGAAAATTGAAATCTTGAATTGCAGATTCACCAACTAATAGCATATAAACTGGTTTCTTTTCGGTTTCAAATTCTAAGAACCAGAGAGTATTTTTACCAAATAAACCTAATTTTTTATCGACTGGAATTGCTCTTTTTAATTTACCAGAAATTGGCGAATGAATATTATGATAATAACTCACCAGAAGTTTCATATTAACGAACCAATAGTTTTCATCAACTCCTAAATTTTTAAGATCCTGAGCAACCTGAGTAGTGGATTTTTTCAATCTAATGATGCTTGAGGTATCTTTAACTTGTCCTATAGATTCAATATTACATTCGTTAGGAATTATAATTTGAGATTTTTTTGCTTGTTTTTTAATTTCTTTGAATTTATCTGGTACTATACTTCTATTAAAAAAGTCCATAAAGTTCTCATAGTCATTGATAAACCATTCTTGATGGACTTCTGATGTCTTCATCCTCCAAAATTTGTTATTTTTTGCGTCTTTCGACTTGAAACACTCTATTAAATTTTGTATATTTTCAGTACCTATTTCCTTGTATTTCACATATTTAAGTTTTGAAAGTATGTATCTCTCGTTTGCCCTAATAGATACTAATTTAAATAACTCTTCGAGGATTTTTTCATCATTCATTTCATTAATTTATTATTTTTGTCGGACCAATTGGTCTGTTTAAGGAATAAGGACTTATTCCTGATTTTAAAGCCACAAGGATTCCTGCTGCTTCTAAATAATTTTTTGCTTTAAAGAATTGATTTTTATTCCAAGGCAATAATGAAAGATCATTTTTCATTAAATTTGTTTCATCTTCAATTGCTATAACTGGAATATTTTGTTCTAATGCAGAAATTAATGGTAAACCTATACATCTATCTGGTGTTACTAATGCACTTATATTTCTATTTGTAATAACACCAGGTTGGCTTACGGGCTCAACAATTCTTGGTGATTGATACATACCTTTGATTGTGCAAAATAGTTCTGTTGTAGATAATATTTCGGGAGTTTTTCTAGGATCAATAATTTCAAATGGATATTCTAAAAACATTTTTTCTAAAACTGGTGCGTGAGCACAAGGTACATCATAAAGATTTGATATTGTATGTGTGAGTAGCGCTTCCGCAGATCCCCAAGGATTAGCAAGGTTTTTATCATTACTATAATAATTATCTAATAATTCTTGTGTATCACCATCTAACAATGTATATAAAATAAATGAATCATAATTATCTTTATGTTGTTCAATGATATTTGTTAATTTTTCAAGTTTGTTTATCTTACCTGTTGCCATACCGAGTTCATTATAAAATATTTCATAATAAGGTGTATCACTCAATTCAATAACATCTATTTCACAACCAAGTGTCACTCTTGCAGCTGATGCCATATTAATAGGACGAAAGTTATGATAATGATTACTGGTGTTGGTATCAAAAATTAAAAGAATTTTGTTCATTTTAGTTGGTGCAAGTCCAATAGTACCCATCATAAATCTATTTAATATACTGCCTTCGACATAAAGGGTATTTGTTGTCATTTCATTTATATCTGCAGCATTTACAACATTTGGATGTGTAATCAAGGTGTCAGCAACATTACCAAGAAGTCTTGCTGATGGATTACCATCACCAGAATTACCACCTACATCTGCTCTAATACCTGTTGGAATAATTTGAACCACATTAAATGTAGTTTCATCTTTAATTTTTATTGGATTGAACTCGAATATATTCTTATATTGATGATTACCAATATTTTCTATTTCAGCATATTCACATTCTATATTATTATTTTTATAATCTATAATAGCAAATCTTGAAATATTTCTATTTTTAAAAAATTCTTTTAATCTATTAAAATTTCCTTTTGAATTAAAAGAAAATGTTACTTTTTCATTTTTCTGTGAAACTTCCATCTTTATTTCTTGTTAATTTTTTTATCAATTTGTAGCCGTTGTATTCACCATTTTTTAATATGGCGGTTTTATAATCAAAAAAAGATAATAAATTCCTATAGGAATTCATATTAATAATTTCTCCATTGGGTGCTTCTAATACATATATAACTTTTACATAACCTTTTTGAACTCCACCACTACGATTTTGTTTCATTTTTTCTACACTTTCTTTGGAGTGTTTTTTACCAAACATACCATTTTTTTTCACCAGATGCAATACCTTTATGAGAATTTTTCATTTTTTCTATACTTTCTTTGGAGTGTTTTTTACCAAAAAAATAGTTATTTTCACCTGATAATTTTTGAGATATTTTTTTAATTATTTCTGCTCTATTAGGATTATTTGTGTATGTATCACCACCCTCTCCACCAGTAGAAATATTATAACCGTTAGGCAATAAGGATTTTAATTTTTTTATCCAATATTTCTCTCTTTCCCACATTTCTTCAAATGTTTTACATTTCTCAATTTCTGATATTTCAAAATTTTCTATGCCATATTTTTTAAAGGCTGAGTATAACGGTCTATTCTCGTTATATTTTGATCTTTTTATATGTTTGATAAGTCTTGTGTTGATATCTTTTTCGTTTGTCATACCAACATAAATTTTATGATTAATCTTATTCTCTATCTTATAAATAAACATTCTTATACTTAAAATTTTTTATTATATATTATATTTTCAAGTTCATTTTTGTTAAAAACACTCGTTCAAAAATAGAAAAAACTGATATTTTTATATAAATATATAAGTAGTTGGTTTTAAATGAATTAAAAGAAATAAAAAATTATAAAAGATTTTTCAAACTTTTTTCTGGTTTTAAACTAACATTATATCCGTTCATTGAAAAAGTAAAATTATTGAAGGAATACACACAGCAATCACAAAAACTTTCAAATGGTGAAACAAAAACGTATTCTGCATAATTTTCTTAACATATACTCATAAAGAATACATTCTGCAAGTAAAACTTACAAATATGTAAACTTGAAACGCCGTGATGGGCGTAGTGTTTTAAACTTTTCTAAAGTTTTCACTATGGTTGGCTCATCACCGAAAATAAAAGGAAAGGCTAAACCGAACAAAAACTGGAAAAGAAATTTTTACCCCTGAGTTTTTTGAGAAACAAACTCTTGTATTCTGTTGAGGATTTAGTACACTATGGTAAGGGATAGTGTGCGTCTAAAAAATCCCAACTGAAGAAATTTAGTTGGGATTTTTTATTTTAGGGGATGCTAATATTCGCTATAAACAAAAGTATTAGATACTAAGCCAAAAAAGCAAAAAAACCTCTCAAGATTGCTAACAGCAAAAAAAGTAAATGCAATCTGAGAATAAAAAACAAACAAGGAGGTTTTATGAACTCAAATTCAAATTTAGTAAACGCAACAAGACAAGAAGATACCTTAACCGCAAACAGTATGGTAACAAATTCAACATCATTGAATTCATGTGTTGATATGTTCTTTTTAGCAGGTGCTTCAAGGAATATGACAGAAAAAGATATCGAGATTCTTTTTCAGAAAGCAATTGTGGAAAATCCATTAGTTGCGCTTAAACTTATGTTTTGGGCAAGAGATGTCAGAGGTGGTGCTGGTGAAAGAAGGTTTTTCAGAATTTGTTCTAAATTCTTGAGAAAAAACTATCCTGATTTACTGATTAAAAATTTGAGAAGTATTGCTGAATATGGAAGATATGATGATGTAACTTTCTTGTTAAGTGAAGGTGAAAATGATAAAATTGATAAAGAGATTCTCTTTTATATAAAAGAAACTTTAGAAGGTGATAAATGAAAATAAAATAATTAAGACACATATGAAAAATTTATTAGCAAAATGGTTAAGTAGAAAAGGATATGAATTTGAAAAGGTTCGTAAATATTTAGGATTAAGTCCTAAGGAATACCGTAAACTTGTCGTAGGTTTATCGAATACTGTTGAACAAAAAATGTGTGCAAAAGATTGGGATGCTATCACTTTCTCACATGTTCCATCAGTTGCTATGAATAAGTATAGAAAAGCATTCTTGAGAAATGATGAAAGTCGTTTCAACGAATATATTTCTTTGGTTCTTGAAGGCAAAGAAGAAATTAAGGCTGGTGTCTTGTTTCCACATTTATTATATCAAGCATATAATAGAGGTGAAGATAAGAAAGCAGTAGAAGCACAATGGATGAACTTAATTGATTTTATGGCAGATTCGAATGAAAAAATCATTCCAGTTTGTGATGTATCAGGAAGTATGACTGGTCTTCCAATGGATGTATCAGTTTCATTAGGTGTTTATATTTCCGAAAGAAATAAAAGTATTTTTAAGGATGCTTTTATCACCTTCTCTGACAGACCAAAAATGCAATATTTAAAAGGTTCGTTGTACGAAAGATTAAGACAACTTGAATCAGCCGAATGGGGTGGAAGCACCAATTTGGAAGGTGTTTACAAGTTGATCTTAACAAAGGCATTAGAAAATAAGGTAGCAGAAAGTGATATGCCAACTAAGATTTTAATTATCTCTGATATGGAATTTAATAGTTGTGTGTCAAATGGTGGTGACTCTGCATTGAGAATGATTCAAAGAATGTATTCTGAATCAGGTTACAAGATGCCTGAACTTATTTTCTGGAATGTAAATGGTCGTCTTGGTAATGTGCCTGCAAACTTTAAATCAAAGGGTGTAGGATTGGTATCAGGATTCAGTCCTTCAATATTAAAATCAATTTTACAAGGTAAGATTGATACTCCTGAAGGTTTAATGTTAAGGACTATAATGAGTGAAAGGTATCAACCAATCACAATATAAGAGAAAGACCTCACTTTTAAGTGAGGTTTTTTTTATTAAAAAATTTTAGTATCTTTGTAGAAATAAAAAAATATGAAAAAGAAAGAACCAGTCAAGAAAGTTACGAAAACACCTGTAAAAAAGGTTGCTACTAAAAAACCTGCAACTAAAAAGACAACAACTAAAAAGAAAGAAAAAGAAATTCATATTTGTTTTAAGTGTTTGAATGAGGTTGCACCAACTACATTAAGATGGGTAATGATCAAGGATTGGCTTGGTTTGACAAGTGAAATTTTGATCTGTGATGATTGTATTGAAATTTATAAAGAGAAATACGAAGTTTTTGAAGTACTTGAACCCCTTTATAAAAAAAGGGAATATAAAAAGAAAACAAAGGATGCATAATCGGGACATGATATGGACAACTAAGGAAGGTATAAGATTGAAAATAAAAGATATTCCTTCTGCACATCTTAGTAATATTTTCTTTTTTATTGAATCTAAAAATGAAGCATATAGATTAAGATATGGTTCAAAAAAATTAAAGAAAATTAAGTTCAATATCAAACAAGAAATAAGATTTAGAAAGTTGAATAGAATTAATACTACTAGTCAAGAAAACGACATATTTTAATGAATTTAATGAATAATGTATTTTTGGATAATCAATCTATGATTGATTATATGTTTCCAAAAATAGCACAAAAATGTAAAAAAATGGGAAACTGGGAACATAGAATTTGTACTGATGCCGAACTTAAAGAACTTGTTCGCGATGTATATGATTGTAAAACCTTTACATCTTTACAATGTAAAGATGATATGATGATGGTTTTTATGCCCATGATGTTTATTGGTTCAAGACCTTCTGCACCATCATTATGTGATGATAACCAGATTAACAGAAGAAATAAACTTCAGTATATTGAAGATTGTTTAACCTATGAAAGAGAAACACCCGAAAGGGAAATTTATTTAAAGACCATTGGTATGTTATATGAAGATCATTCTAAGGCAATGCCAAGAAGTTGCAATGGATATCCTATTTTTGCAAGTTGTAAAATTATGTCTATCGAAGATACAAAGAGGTTCATTGAAATGTATCGTAAATATGAAAAAATGAGGGAGGAATTTGAAAAGGAATTTTAAATATTGGGTAAGTAGATTTTTTAAGTTAATTTTCACAATTGATAAAGAGACAATTAAATCTTGTCAGAAAGAAAATACTAGAAATCATCATCTGAAATATAGGCTATTGTTATTGATTGTATTGTCTCCTATTTTATATGTTTTGCTATTTTCTGATTTTCATAATAGTGGATTTACTTTTATGAATATTTTTAGAGTTATTTTAACATTGCTAATGTTTAGAATTATAGCAAAAGAATTAACAGATACAATAATAGTTTTGTTTTTTTATAAATCATCATATAACTTATCATTGAAAGAAATAAGAAAGTTTAAGTTAAGAAGATTAAATAAAAAAAGCCGTTAAATAACGGTTTTTTTTATTTTTTCAAGTTTATATTTTCTAACCATTTTTTTGATATGTAGTTCATTACAATCATACCATTTATTATAAGTCATTGGATGTGCTATCATAACAACATTGCCGTTTGTGTTAGCAAAGCAACTATTATAGTATTCTGAATATATTTTTGCTAAGGCTTCGAAGTGCATTACACAGTCTCATTGATTTTTTCAACTAACAAAACAACTTTTTGATTTCTAATTGAGAAATGCCTTTCTATGACAAGATATTCTTTTTCTTGTTCAAGATCATCATCTATGATAACATCATTAACCATTGGTATTATGGTTGAATAATAATCATTTATCCATTCACCCTCAGGATAATTTAATAATATAATTTGGTAGGACTTGTTAAACATTACAACTTTTTATTTTTTCTATATCAGAAATTTTCAAAAGTTTTTGTTTTCTCAAATAAATGTTTAATAACTTATCAAGATAGATTTTCAATTTTGAATAATAGTCTAAATGACATATGTTAAAAGACATTCCACTTGATCTACTTATCCATTCGTCACCAGACTTAAAATAACATCCCAAATAGTCAAATCTACTCATACCTATTCTATCTGATATTTTTATTTTTTCATTACTGGATAAATTATAAAAATCAATTTGGTAAAACCCCCAACTATTTTTCTTAATATTCATAAGGTTTAATACCTAATTTTTCTTCTAATTGTTCAAGATTATATCTTTCAAAAGCAACTTTCAATAATGACATTTTTTGTTCTTCCATTAAATTGGTGACTTTAATGTCCGAACCGATAATATTTCTAATTTCTTTTAGTTCATCTTCATCACAACTTTCAATAAGTTCCATGATGGCTTCGAACGATATATCATATTCACAATCGATATTTTGTTCACTATAAATAGTTTTATTTCTCATTTTTTTTAAATTATTTTTTAAACAAGTTTGAAATTGACTCGTTTGCATTCATTCTTAGAATTGTAATTCCAAGTAATTCAGATACGCTCAGAACTTTAATTTTATCTGATTTTCTGTATAATGGAATACTATCTGTAATCACAATTTCTGTAATCAAAGATTTTTCGATTTTATCATAAGCAGGTCCTGATAGGACTGCGTGAGGAATACAAGCCCTAACACTTTTTGCACCTTTTTTTGTCATAAGAATATCAGCGGCTTTTGTGATTGTTCCTCCTGTATCAATAATATCATCAATAAAAATAACATCACAACCATTCACATCACCAATAAGTTCCATTTTTTCAATAGTATTGGCGGCACCTCTTTCTTTGTACATAAAAATCATACGGGTTTTAAAGTAATTTGCATATGGTTTTACTCTTTTTCCACCACCTTCGTCAGGTGAGCCCATTACAAGATTTTTAAGCCCCAATGATTCAATGTATGGCATAAAAATCCACGAACTTTGAAGTGCATCAACTGGAATATCGAAGAAGCCTTGAATTTGATCCGCGTGAAGGTCAATTGTGATGATTCTAGTGGCACCTGCCTTTGTAATTAGATTTGCAAGTAATTTAGCAGTAATAGGAACTCTGGGTCTATCTTTTCTGTCTTGTCTTGCCCATCCAAAATAAGGAATAACGGCAACAACATCTAATGCTGATGCTCTCTTTGCTGCATCAATCATTTGAAGAAGTTCCATTACGGTTGGAGAAGAAGAAATAAAAGTTTTTAGAATTTCCATAGCCTCAATGTGCTTTTCCTCTGGAATAAGGTTGAGAATTTTATACATTTCATTGTAGAATGAATGTAATGATGATACAATGAAAATTTTGTCTCCTCTAACATTTTCTTTCAATTCTGGACAAAATTCACCATCAGAAAAAATGGTAAGGGAACTATCACTCAAAGTCGTACCATAAGAATTGGCGATTTTCTCTGCCAAATGTGTTGATTTTGATGTTGAAAAGATTTTAACTGCCATATAATATATTTTAGGGTTTATATTATTTTTATCTATGAAAGTTTCAACTACAAATATAATTATTTTTTACGAGTATAAAAAATGGAAAAATATGACTTATCTATATTAATATATAGTATAAAATAATATAACATAATATGAAAAAAGTTTTTAGTTTTACATTAGATGAGGGAATCATTAAGGAACTTGATGATTTTTGTAAAGATGGATTAATAACGAAATCCAAATTAGTGAATAAAATTATACAGGATTACATAAAAAACGAAAAAATAAAGAAAGAAAATGAAAAAAGTTTGTAAGAGGTGTAATGAAGAAAAAGAGTTAAAAAAATTTAGATACAGACCTGATCATTATAGTGGTGATGGTTACGCTAAAACTTGTAGTGATTGTTGGAATAAGACCAGAAATGAATATTATAAAGTGCACAAAGAAGAATTATTACCATTGCATAAGGAAAGAAAGAAAAAATATGCTAAGGATAACAGAGATAAAATTAATAAGACTCAAATTACATATTATCATAATAAATTTAAAATTACAAATAGAATGAATTTTATTTGGAGATCATTATTGGCATCTTGTTTAAGAAGAATGAATAAGAAAAAAAGTGACAGAACGATTAGTATGCTAGGGTACTCAGCATACGAATTAAAAATACATATTGAAAATCAATTTACAAGTGGAATGACTTGGGATAATCACGGAGAATGGCATATAGATCATATAAAGAGTGTATCTAATTTTTCAGATGATACACCTGCTTCTGTTGTTAATGAACTTTCTAATTTGAGACCAATGTGGTCAACTTCTAGAACTATTGAGAATGTTTTTTATTTAGGTAATTTAAATAAGTCTAAATATGATAAACTAAATTCACAAAAAAATCTATAAAAATAAAAAATAAAATTTATGGCAAAACCAACACTTCACGGATATTTTGGTGGAAAAAATAAAATTGGCAATTGGATTCAAACTATTATACCTAAAAATATTAAAACATATGTAGAACCATTTGCGGGTAGCTTTGCAGTTTATTTTTTGACTGATATTTCAGATAATGTTAATGTTGTGTATAATGATTTGAACGAAGATCAAGCAAATTTAATTGCCTGTTGTAAAGATTATAAAAAATTACACGATATTATAAAATATGAATTAGAAGATGTCAATGGTAAATTATATTGTAAGGAAACAGATGAAGATTTGATTAAGACGCATTACAAAGAATTGTATTACAAATTAAAAAATTCAAATTTCAGAAATGAAAGTTTTAATATACCAGATTTTGATAGAGCAACATATTATGCATTTTTACTAACATCAGCATTTTCAAGTTGTTCTTATACTGCTGCTGGGTTTAGTGGATTTAAATTAAGAACATTCGTTAAAAAATTGGAGAATAAAGAATTACAAAAAAAATTACTTAAAATAAATATAGTTGAAACATTAGGATTTGAAGAAATTATTAAAAAATATGATTCGCCTGATACATATATTTATTTGGATCCGCCATATTATGAGGAAAAAGATAAGCGTTCTGGATGGTATGGTACCAAAAATGAATTTGGACAAGAAGATCATATAAAACTATTAGAATTGTTAAAAACACTAAAATCTCGTTGGTCTTTATCATATTATTATTTCCCTGCATTAGAAAAACATCTACCTAAAGATAAATTTGTTTGGTTAGAGAAAGATTTTTTTAGGTCTTCTGCAAGTTTTTCTGAAAATAAAAGTACAAAAGGTACAGAGGTGTTGATTTTGAATTATGACCCTAATTACATAATAAATTCTACTCCTGTAGGAGAGAAATTAATTGATGAAATTGAATATATGAATGGTGGTGCTTTTATTAGACCTGCTGATTGTCCTGAAATGAAAGGAATTGTAGACATTGCAAAAGGTGGGCATTTTGAAGTTGTACCTGTAGAACCATACAAATATCCTACTAAAAAAGAAGAAGATATAGACGATTTTTGGAATAGTTAAATATGAAACATAGAGAATTTAGAAAAATAGTTGTTAACAACAAGGAATATGATTGGTTGTATGTAGATGATTCTTGGTGTTCATCAACAATTAATGTTTTTGAGATTTCTTATATTAAACATAACACTAGGAAATGGAAAAAAGATATAAGGAAAAGAAAAATGATGTTTAAATATGATGTTTCAGATCCTAATTTGCAGATAACACCAAAAAAAATTAGGAACTTAATTTCTTATGGTCATTTTCTTTCTAAACAAGAAGAAAGAAAATATAAATTAATGAAATTAAATGAGAAAAACTCTATCTGAGTTGGGTTTAACTGAAAAAGATTTTAAATATGAATTTATTGATTTTACTGATCTTTCATATCCTAATGGTGGTTTTAATCCAACAAGAACCTTAATTGCAAAAATTAATGGTGTTATGTGTAAGGTTAAAACCAATGTGAATGTAGAGATGTTACAAGATATTCAAGCAATGACTGGTATGAATGCTAGTAGAGAAGTTGAAAAATTATTAAAGGAGGAAGCAATAAATTGGTATATAAATAATAATCAATTTATTAGAAAAATGAAATTGACTAAAATAAAAGAGAGATATGGAGTTTAATAGAGATTCAATTGCCAATTTCATATATGATTTAATGAAATTTGAGAAAGTTTGTCAAAAAGACTTAGAATATGCATTCCAAGTTTTTGTTAAGAATCAAGAGTATGAAAAATGTTCAGTAATTAAAGAATTACTTGAACTGAAATATTACGATAATAGAAAAAGAAATAATAATGAAGCATTGTTAAAAGTAGAAAATCTTATTACAGCAATAACTTCTGGTAATTTAATTTTTGAGAAAAAGGAATTTATGAAGCAAAGGGAAAGAATTAAAAAACTTAAGCAAGATATTGAAGATTTTTATGATATGATGCACAATGTTGGTAGAGATAAGATGGTTATTCCTCCATTTAAAAGGGAAAAAACAAAAGAATATTTTCTAACAATATGATTGTAATAGATAAATATAAAGCCATTAAAAAATGGAAACCTGTAATTGAAAGTTTAAAGGTAACAGATGAAAGAAAGATTGAATTATTATCAATTTATGGAGAATATAAAGGTGTGACACAATCTGCATCAAATTTGGCTCAGGGCTCAGCAAACTTATTACCATTAGAGTTTAAAATTTTATCAAAATTAAATTTAGAAGGTAAAGGAGTTATTATGAATGGTTTAAATGATGATAAAATTAAATTTATTAATCCTCATCCTATGTTAAAATTCACATTAAGTTATGAAGAAATTGATACAGATATAAAATTGGCAAGAAAAAATAAAATAAATGCCATAAATGGAAATTTCTTATCAAGTGGAATGGCATTCGCTCATAGATTAGATCACATGTCTACTGATTTAATTATCTCAGATTTAAATGGAAGACTAAAAGATGGACAAATATTATACATTGATCAACAAATTATTTCAGATTTAACAATAATAAATTCAAAACCAACAACAATGGAAATAAAAGTAACTTATGATGTTATATGAAAATATTTGAAAGACAAAAAGAATTTTGTATAGATTGTAAATTTAGTTTTGTGAGAGAAAAACAACTTTTTTGTGCTAAAACAATAGGTATAACAAAACCGAACAATAATTGCGAACAATATGAAATAAAAAATAAAAAGAAAATTAAATAGAATAGGAACGATAGATTTTTATATATACTATAAAAATGAATATATGAAACTTAAAGTAAATTGTGAAATATGTGGAAAAGAAGAATTGGTATTTCTAAGTAGATCAAAAAAATATAAAACCTGTTCAGTAAAATGTTTGAGTGAATATAATAAGGCTGAAAATGATTTAACTTGTTGTGTGTGTAATAAAAAATTTCATGTGAAGCCTTTTAGAGTAAATAAAATAAAAAATGAATTTGGAATAACTTGTTCTAAGAAATGTTCAAATAAATTAAAAACAAAAATGTATATGGGAAGAAAAAATCCGAACACAAAATATTTAAAATTAGATGATAATTTTTTCAAAAATGTTGATAGCGAAGGTAAAGCATATTTATTGGGTTGGATAGCAAGTGATGGTACTGTAGGCTTATCTAGTATTACAATAAAAATAAATAATAAAGATGTAAAATGTTTAGAGTCTTTGAGTGATATTATTTGTCAAGAATTACCAATTGTACCTAATAAAGATATGGTATCTTTAACTATTTCATCTAAAACTATTTCGAAAAATGTATGTGAATTATTAAATATATTACCAGAAAAAAAATCAGATAAGGTTTGTTTTCCTTCTCTTGAAAAAGATGAATTAAAATGGGCTTTTTTGAGAGGGTTTTTTGATGGTGATGGATCTGTACATGGTATATCTGAATCTCACAATTCACCATATTGTAATATCACAACAAATTCTGAATCTATGAGAAAAACTATAATGGAATTTACAAAAATTCCATGTTCAGAAAATAAAAATCAATTAGGATGGAGTGGAAATAATGCACTAGATTTTCTAGATAAAATCTATAAAAATGCCAAATATAGACTTTTAAGAAAATATGAATTATACTTGGACATTTCAACTTGGGTGCCATCTGTATCTTATAGTAAATATTTCAAAAATGAACATTGCAAATGGTCAAAAACAAGAACGGATGCAATTTCACCTTCAAAAGAAAGGGCTTCTGATTCTGGATATGATTTAGTTTTATTAGAGAAGATAAAAACCGTAGGTAAAGTTGAATTTTATGACACAGGAATAAAAGTTAAACCAAATTTTGGTTATTATTTTCAGGTAGTACCTAGAAGTTCAATAAGCAAAACTGGTTATATGTTGGCTAATTCTGTTGGTATAATAGATAGAACTTATTTAGGAAATATTATAGTAGCATTAATTAAAATTGATGATTCTATGCCTGATTTGGTTTTACCTATGAGATTAGTTCAAATGATTCCAACACCAATTGTTCATTTTGAATTAGAAGAAGTTGATAGTTTTGATGTTAATGAGACACATAGAGGTGAAGGCGGTTTCGGTTCATCAAATAAATAAAAATATGGGAGAAACATCAGTAGTAATAGAGAAAGCGGTAGAATTATTAAGTCAATGTTATGGCGGAATTTATGTCAAAATATTGTCTGATATGATTCAAAAATATCCTGATAGTTATGCAAAAAATGGTTATTGGGGTGTTTATATCGAGATAGGTTTTGGTGATTATGAATTAGTACCTAAAACATAAAGTTTTTTTTAAACATCAACTTGCAGAAGATATACTATTTTATGGTGGTCATGTGGGTAATGAATTTGTACATAGTATATTAAAAGATGATGTGCAAAAACTTATAAGACTTCAACGGAAGTTAAAAATTAAATAAATTAAATGAATCTAACAAGTAAAACAATAAGTGTAGGAAACAGATCAATAAATTCAAAAATTACAAGAGAACAAGTAGAAGACTTAAAAAATTTATATAAATCATTCAGATATAAAATTGAAAATGAATCTGAAAAGTTGATTCTTCAAAAATATTTCAATGTCAAATTTATAAAGGAAGATTTTGTTCATTATTCTATTCCTAGAAAGCAAGAAATTAGAAGATTTAAACTTTTAATTCTTAAAAAAGATGACCTTGCTGAAATAATACAAAGAATTTTAGATAATTCTGAACTTGTGAATGATCCTTCAATTCAAGATATGGAAACTATTTTGGTTAATGAAATAAGTCAATCGATAAATAAGGAAATAATTTCTAAATTGATGAATATGAGCAATTTTAAATATGGTAAGTGATTATTTTGTATCTTTAATGATATGAATTTGTTTTTCATCATCTGCAATAATATCACCACCTAATCTTCTTTTTGCATTATAAGCATCTGTTTTAGAAGGTGTTTCAATAATTATTTTACCGGGTCTTTGTTTTAATTTTCCAGTTGGTCTATCGGATGTTTCTAAATCTGTATCGTCTATATTTATATTAATAAAACTATCTTCTAAATCACCTGTTGATTCTTTTACAAAGGCTTCCCATGTTTTAATTTTTTTCATTTTTATATTATTGTTTTTTGATTCTTGTTGAATACTTGGTTGTGCAGGTTGTACTTGTCCTGCAGGAGGACTGCTTCTAGCCTTTACAACACCTGGTTGTTGTGGCTCAGCAGTTGTAGTTGCAGTTGCATCTACTTGTTGTTGTGCTTGTTGCTTTGATTGAAATTCATCATCAGTATATTCAACTACTTTTGGATCTATTTCACAATTAATAAATTGTCCACCACGAATTTCACCTGATTCTATTTTACCTTTAAAGAATTTTCCTTTATAAATAATTCCAGATTTGAATATACCATCTCTCCAAACACCATTATACCATACTCCATTTTGCCAAGTTCCATAACGCCATTCACCATCTCTCCATACACCAAAATACCAACTTCCATTATACCAAATACCACCATTCCAAACAAGTGTATCTTGAAAAATTTCAAGTCTAGCATTTTTTATTTCAGCATTAACTAGCCAAGTGAATTTATTTTTAATGAGAATCTCATCAATTTTCCATTGTTCAGTATGTGTTATGCCTTCGTGTTTAAGTTCGGCGTATCTTATTTCACTCATTTATTTAAAATATTTCTTTTTCTATATATAAAATTTATAAATTATATTTTTTTGCGGCTGCAAAATGTTCAAATTCTGGTATAGTTTCTAACACTCTTTTGAAATTTTTTATAAATTTTGGGTACCAACCACCATCTCCTCCGTCTCTTGGAACTTTAAGATTATCAAATTCATTTTGTATATATTCATAAAAATATGTACAAATATCTGTATATTTATTATAAAATTCAATAGGTGTTAAAAAAGATTTTGCAAATATTGAAAATTCTTCTTTTGTTAAAATTTCGTGATTACCAAAGGCTTCACAATTGGATTTTTCAATATTCATATCTAAACAATCAAATTCTACAAAAAGTCCAGTATATTTGGGTACGCCAAAAATTTTATTATTTTTAGTAATTTGTATGTCAATACACATACTTATGGAATAAGTATTGCCACTTTTTTGTATAAGAAAATTGTCAATGTATCTATTAAGATCAGCATTTTCAAAAATTTTAAAATTTGTTATCATAATAATGTATTAATTTTGATTTAAACTTTTTGTAATAGAACTTATATTATATTATATATAATTAAAAAATAATTATTTTTATGATAAATAAGATTTTTGTTGACAAGACAACAGGTGAGCAAGTGAGAATTATAAATGAAGATGCAATTAACTATCAATTAGATAACAGTGTTAGAATTAAGAAAGAAGTTTTTCCTAAAAGATATGAAGAACAAATAGAAGTTGATCCAAATGCTTTTTTTCAACAAGTATATAAATCTAATGATCCACTAGCAAATCTAGCAAATCAAATAAAACAGTTAGATTCAAGTAAAATAGTAGATAATCCAAATTCTGGTGCACAAGTAAAATATACACCACCCGTCGTGCTTTCTGATAATTCTATGACTCAAGTTGCAGTAAAGCAACAACAAATCGAAGGTGCAGTACAATTAACACCTGAACAAAAAAAAGCAATGCTAGATGAATGGCGTAAAAGTCAACCAGGTGCTCAAATTCCAGAGGTACAAAATAGAAATTATGATGAGGAGGAAGAAAGATTTTTAAATGGTGACAAACCAATAGCAACTAAAACATCTGAACCAAAGGTTGATCCAATTCAAATGATGTTTAAAATGTTTAAAAAAAATTATTCTGTTAAATTAGATATAGAAATTGAAGATAATATACCAAATCCCCAGTTCATAGCAATAATTCAAGAAAATGTTGAAGCTGATGCTATTAGATATTATGCGGATTTAATTTCTGATAAATTATTACAAGATCCTGAAAAACTTAAAGATGAAGTTTATAAACAACTTAAAGTAATAGTAAATAAAGAATTAGGTATCGAGGAAGAAAAAAATAATAAAGAAGATGAATCTAAGTGAACACAATGAAAGATTTGAATTTTGTAGAAAATTCAGAGAATATGAATCAAAAATAATCAAAATGGCTGGACATCTTGCTGATTATTATATAGATAGAGCATTAGAATCAGAGGATTTTTCTCATGTTTCTGGATTTTTAATTGATTATTTTTCTGGACCAGTTGGAAAACCACTTGATGCATATGAATTGCTACAACAGTATAAAGAATTTGGTCTTAATGAAAAAATTGAAGATATAGATTTTAATATTGATGAATGGTATAAAATTAAACGTGAGATTGATAAGCCATATATGTCTGATCCTGAAAGAGATAAGTGTATAAAAATGAATGATGATGAATATTTAAAATATATGATTGAAAAAAGAAGAAAAGAAGCGAATGAGGATACCGAAATTTAGGATGGATAAATTGATAGAAACTTGAATAAAAATAACTTAAAAATGATAGCAGAACAATATATTAGAGATGGTGTAAGATTAAGAAAATCTTATATTGAAAATTTAAAGCAAATTTTGAAACAAGAGCCTGCTATAAATGATAAAAAGCAAGTTTTTGAAGATTTAAAGAATGAAATGGAAAAAATAGTTCATTCTGATTTAAATGATGTCAGAAAAACATTAGAACTTAATAATAAATTAAATGTACTTGATAAAGAAATTAGAAAAGTACAAGAAATTTTAAAACCTTATTATGATGCTATTGAAAATTTGAAATTTGAAAGGGATAGATTATATATAGCAATTAAAGAAAAATATCCAAATATAACTGACAGAGAAATAGAATCAGAAATAATGGCACATATAGAAGAATGAACTACTACAATAAAGATGTAGTTGTTTTCTTTGACGGACTCTATAAAAATGTTATTTCAAAAAATAGAAAAACTTAACAAAAAATTATAACTATATAGTTTATCGTTCTTTAAAATAAGGGGGTGACCGATTTTGACAGTATTGTATAATGAGGTTATCGGCAAGTAACGCATTTTCTAATAAGGCGTTTTATAAATTTATAGGAACAAACAATAAATGGCGAAGCACATACGCATATCGTTACTTCAAATTCAACATTTTCAGTTGCTGGAACTGTTGTTGAGAGTGGAGTTCTCGTAGCCTAAACAGAAAAAACCAGACCATCTTTTTAGTAAACTATATTGAGACTTTCAAAAATGTTTAGTGGATTTGACAATTACCAATTAAAAATTATCTATTTCGTTCTGATTAGAAAAATAGAACTAAACTTGTAGAAGATGCCGAAAGGCGTTATTGGACCGGGGTTTGAGTCCCCGCACCTCCACATTAACTTATTGATTATCAATAAGTTAAATAAAAAGCCAACTATTTAGTTGGCTTTTTTAATTTCAATTCTTTTATAATATTTGAAATTGTGCCCTTTGTCGCACCAAAATATTTTGCAATTTCTATTTGCTTTGTTCCGCTTGTATATAACTCATTAACCTTATTTCTGTCTATTTTTTTCATAACTTCTTTTTTTGTTTTTGATTTTTTAATAATTTCAATTTTGAATTTTTCAAAAAAATCAATATCGGAGTGTTCTTTTTTGTGACAATTTTTACAGATGACTACACATTTATTTAATTCTTCGGCAATTTTAATAGATAGATCTTCTATACTATTAAAAGTGATATAAATTTCACCTATCATAAAATCTTTTTCGTTTTTATCTAAATGATGAAAATCTAAAGATGAATTACATTCATTATACCCACATTTTTCACATCCAGAGATACCCTTATATTCTAAATATATTTTTTTATTGTTTTTCAATTTACTGTCATTTTCATTGGAATGTATTTTACCATGGCAATTTCCACATAACAAAATACATTTTTGAATTTCTTTTTCAATGATTGACCATCTACAATCTTGTATCGCCCAAATTGTAGCATCTTTTTCTGAACTATTTTTATGATGAAATTCTAAGGAAAAAATATTTGTTTCACCACACTTTTCACATTTCCCACCTAAATATTCAATTGCTTTAATTCTTTTAGATAATCTATCTATTTTTACCCATTCTCTTTTTGTCATAAGTTGTTTTCTTTTTATTGTATATATAAATTTTAGAAAACAACTTTTTTACTATTTTTTGTATTTTTTTATTTATATATAATTTATGAAATATTTAAAAATTTTTGAAGATTATACTATACAAAAGCCTTACTGCAATTCTTTTATTATATATCCAGATTTTTTTACTGAAGGAGAATTATTTGATTATTTTAATTTAGTAGGTGAAGCAGATTGGTGTGATCTTCCTAAAACAGATACAATAGAATATTATGAATATTCAATTAAATTTGATAAAAAAGGAATAAACTAAGAAAGAAGAAAAAAGAAGAAATATTGAGTTATATAAATGATTTTATGAAATTGCCTGAAAATGAAAATTTTTGTGAAGGTTTAATTGAATCTAAAATTATAGACTTCGAAATAGTTGTTGTTGGTACTGGTAAGTTTGGTACTGTTAAAGTTAAAACGATAAAACTTAAATCGTTGATGGGCTCTTATGTGTTAAATCAAAAAGATTTTGAAAAATTAGTAATTTACACAAGTAATCCAGAATTATACCTAGATGCAAAAAAATATAACTTATGATAAAAATTTATGAGGATTTTAAAAAAACATATTCTTTAATTGGCTATCCAAATGATGATGAGATAATAACTATATCACAAAAAGAATTTGATTTGATAAATATGGTTACGAATTTTCTGATTTTATGGAAAGTACTCAAACAAAGTTGGACTTATCAAGATAAAGAAAAAAATGAATTAAAAGATTGGTTGGAAGCATACAGAGAAACCGGTGACACAGAATTGGCGACAGATATAAAAAAATATAACTTATGAAAAAATATAAGGAATTTAATGAAAAATTCGATCAGGAAATAATTGATGGATTAATTGATAAAGGTTTGGAAAATTTATCAAAAAAAGAAAGAGATTATTTAAATGATCCACATAATGTCAATTTGGATAAGCAAAAAATTGAAAAATCTACTGTGAAAGAAGTTCCTGTGAAAGATGAGAAAACAAAGAATTTAATTAATAAATGGAAACAAAAAGGTGAAGATGATAAAAAAGAGTGGAGTAAAAATGCTAATAAAAATCTAAATAAAACTATTGATGTAAGTGAAAGGGGACCTGTGGTTCTTATAAATTGGATAGAATTGTATTATTTTATAGAAAAAAATTATCCAGATTTCGATAAATCCCAAATACATAACATTATTAAAAACATATTAGATGCTAAAATAGTCCACTACTCTGATGATGATGAAGATACTGATTTTATATTTATTGATAAAGAATATACAAAAAACGAAATGGTTTGGTTTAATGTTGGTCGAGATCCCAGTATAAAAACAGCATGTGTGAGATTTAATGAATATGAAAAATTTTGGATACCTAGATTATTAAATGCCCATAATTTTCATACAATAAGAATAGAAGATTATAAAAACAGATAATTAAAGAAAGAAAGCCAGTATGAAAATACTGGCTTTTTTTATTTATATATAATCTAACTTTAAAAAATTTATATATAAAAGAAAATTAAAATTATGGCAGTAGAACCTCAAAGAATAGATCCTTGGAATGGTGATTCTCTAACAGCAACAACATATTATGGCTATTCAGTAGCAGGAACACAGGATTCAGATCCATTGTGGTCAATAAAAAGAAAAACTGTTGTAGGTGGTGTACTTATATATTCATATCCATATGTAACAGGCACTACATTACAAAATGCTTATCCAGCAATTCAAATTGATAATCAATATTATATGCAACTATCTGGTTTAAGATGGGATTTGAGAACTGGTTATACCTACAGGTAAAAAAATAAAAATAAAATATGAAAACTAAAAATTTTGGTGAATTTTTAAATGAAGAAATAATGGATAGTGGATTTAGTGATGATGAATTGAACGATGTTACAGGAGAAAGACCAACATTAAATGATCAAGACTTAAATGATAGTGAAACATATGATTATGATGGAATTTTAGATATAATTACATCTAATTCACCAGAAGAAGCAGCAGAAATAATTTATAATTATATTGCGGCTGGTGAATCTTATCAGCGTTCCCTTGATAAATACTAATAAATAAAAATAAAAATAAAATAGGAATATGAAAAAATTTAGTACTTTACACGAAGAAGTAAAACCAAAATATGAATTGAAAGATTCATTAAGGAACGAAATTTATTCTTTAATAGAAAGTTCATTATCAATCAAAATTTCAAATGAAGAATCTTTAGACAAAGATATTAATATCAATGGTAAAGAAGAATTAGTCGAAAAAATTAAAGGTTTATTAGATGATGTTAGAATTAAAGAAAGAACCTTTACTTTAGAAACGGTTAAGAAAAATGTATATAGAAATTTTGATATGAATTGGTTGAATGAACAGATTGATAATTTAACTAAAATTAAAATCGGAAGCAATTTCATTTTGAGAGAATCTATTAAAGAAAATTCTATTACTGATCAATATAGAGCAGAAATTCTTAATTATTTTGCTAAAAAATTGAATGAAAATAAGAAAATTGGTGATTTTGAATTTATTCACGATCCATCAGAAGGAATTTTCGAATTTGCAAATGATCAAGAAGGTATTATTGTAAAGGCAACACCATTTTTCAATGACGCAAGTGGAATTCCGATTGAAGTTTTCGACGAAGATGTTGCAGATTCACATATATTCTTGGAACAAAGAGAATTTAATATTGAAGATATTCTTTTTGAGAAATATAAAGAAATCATGGAAAAGTTTTTGATTGAGGATTTTGATAATTGGATGACTAAAGTTGATAAATTTGATGAAGAAAAAGGTACAGAACCAGATTTAAGAAAATTGGATTTTGAAAAAGGCGAAAATAAACAGCCTTTCTAAAAAAAAGAGCCGTGAGGCTCTTTTTTTATAGATACCGTAAGAAAACAACTACATCTTTAGTGTAGTAGTAGTTCATTTAATTTTGATTTCAATATTACTAAGTTTTTTTTCTTCTTTTAATTTAGGAATTGATACTGTTAAAATACCATCAATCATAGTGGCAGAAATTGCATTTTTATCGGCAATTTTAGGTACTAAAAAACTTCTCTCAAAACTAGATTTATAAAATTCTCTTCTATAATATCCATCATTTTTTTCTTCTTTTTCGTCCTCGTACACAGAAGAAATTCTTAAAATATCATTATCTAGTTCTATTTTAATATCTTCTTTTTTGAGACCAGGCGCACTAAGTTCAATAAGATACTCGTTTTCCTTTTCTAAAATGTTTGACAATCCACCATTTTTTGTTGTAAATAATGGAGAGTCGAAGTAATTGAAATCTTCGTTAAAAAACCTTCTTGCTAAATCAAAGAAAGGTCTGTTTTCTGTTTTCATTAAATTTCTGTTCATATTTTTATAATTATTTTTATTTAAATATAGTCAAATTTTATACCAATGATATTTAGTGACATTTTTTCAAAAAGTTTATGTCAAATTGTCAGGTAAAAATTTGAATAATTAAAAATAATATATAAAGAAAAATGGTTTTGTATGGAAACAAAAGTTCTTAAATATGAAGAATTTGTTGATGAGAAGTTAAATTTTAAAACTGCTGCTTTGGGTGCGATGCTTGGTGCTTCAGTTGCTCTTGGTGGATGTGATACACATAAAGGTTTTGCAGAATTAGATAAAACTGAACAGATTGGGAATCAAACTTTTAAGGAATATGAATTATGTGCTGAAGGACAAACTTTTAAATTAACTGTTAATGATGATTTTATGGTAGCTTATCACAGTTATTCAGAAAGTCATGGTAGTGGAAAACACAGACACACAGTAACACATCAAATTTATAATCTATTTATTCCTTCAGTTGTAAAATTTATTTGGTATTATGATAAAACTTTCGGTGGTACATATGCTAGTCCTAAACCTTTTAAGGGTGCACATTTAATTAAAATGAGCGATTTAGAAGTAGATGATGATACACCAAATTATACAACATATAAAATTAAAGGACTTTTTTCCTCATCACCGTTTAAATATATTATAGTAAATAAAAAGAATGCAAAACCAGAAGGTGAGGAATTTAAATTAACAGATAATAATTTAGGAACTTATATTTGTGAAAAAATAAATAAAAATTTGTATATTATTAGTGTGAACGGACTAGGTGGTGGAAAATTTGGTGGGGGCGGTTCAGGAAAAACTGGTGGAGAATTTTAATTATGATTTTACCATTCCCGGTTATGGTTTTGACAATTCCAACGTGCAACTAACTCTGAAACCCGGCTGGGCAGGGTTTTAAACATTATAAAATATAAATTATTTGAATTAACAATGCAACAATTTGAAAGAGATTTTCAAAAAGAAAGAGATGCAAGTGTTGATAAAAATATACAACCAATATCAGGTAGATATTATTGGAAAATAAAGGCTGATAATTTAGATATCATAAAAGCATCTCTTGATAAACTTGGTGCACCAAAAGATATCTTTTTAGATATTCAAATATGTAAAAGACGAGGATTAATTGCTGTCCGTCGACCTCTATTACTGCTTCGAGGTAAAAGTCATTTTATAGAAATTTGGCATAATGAAAATTTCAAATCAGAAGATAAAAATACATGGATGAGTGATGAATGGTCTTGGATGGAATGGCAACATGACAAAAGACTTAAAGGTTTTGATGATCTTAGATATAGAAGAGGATATAAATATATGGGCGTAGTAAAATTAACACAAGAGGAAATAGAACTATACACTTCAATGAATAAATATAATTTGTAAAATGTTAAAAAAATATGAAAACTTTGTTTTTGAAAATGAAATCAAAGGTAAATTTAAAACAGTAGATTATAAGATAATCATAAAAGATTTGAATGATCGTCCAACGACATTAGTGACTGATTTTAAATTGGTTAAATCAGAAGATGGTAAATCAGAAATAAAAGCAAAAGGATATCTTTATACTAACTTAGATGGCTTCGGTTGGAATGGTGACAAGAAGAAAAAAGGTTGGATTGCTTTTGATAATGAGAAAGATAATAAAACCATAATTGTTCGTAATAAACATTTTGAAAATGGTTCAAAGAAAATAAAAGTCTATCAATAAAAAAGAGCAATTTCTTTCAAAATTGCTCCGCTCCGCTCAAATTGAGGAGTACCACACTTTATAAAAAAATAGGAAAATCAAATTTTAATTGTATCATAAAGAAGTTTTTCATATCCGTCCGGTAAATATTTACCATCTAATCTTGTTAGTTTTCTAGATAATTTAATATTTTCGACCACTTTTTCTTTGAAGTTAAGTTCTTTATTTTTACGATATATAGAAAGAATATCAACAAAATTTTTTATAAATTCATCCGAATCAAAATCAATCTCTTCAGGAAATTTTTGTTTGAACATAGCATAAACCGTATTAGCGCCAGCAGTACCAATTCCCCTTGTATCTGGCGTAAATTTAACGACACTTAAAATATTATCACCAGAATCACCAGAAACTAATTTTTTAAAATAAGATTCTTCATTATTTATAGGTGTTATTTTGGCTTTATTTGTTAATTTATCAAAATAATTTATAAAATCTATATCATTGTTCATATCAAAAATATCGCCAACTGATGTATCTTCAATATACTTTAAAAATATACTGTAGTTTCTAGGTACAAAAAGCCTTTCGTCTTGAAATTTATGATTGTAAATCATATTGATGTAATTGTCGGTTGTGCTAAATTTTAACAATTGATGAAGGTCGCCATCATTAGACAAAATAATATTAGAACCACCTTGACTATTTGTTACTTTTACGATGTGTGCAATAATATCATCACCTTCAAAAGGGTCAATTTGATATTCAAGACAATTGTGTCTTCTTTTAATATTTTCTTTAAATTTATCAAAAGTATCAAAAACAAATTCCCAATCTATTTTTTCTTCCTTTTTTCGTTTACCTTTGTACTCAGAGTAATATGCTTTTCTCCAACTTTTTTTACTATCAGAAATAAAGTAAATTAATGTGTAAGGGTATGCGTTAGTAATATTGTTATAGTCATTTAACAATAATGTTTCCAAGTCACCATAAAGAGTTTTTAATCTGTGTAAAATAAAGACTGCACGATACAAAAAATAATTGCCATCCACCAGCAAATTAACGTTAATCATATATTATTTTTCTTTTATATATCATAATATATTAAAGATGTTTAAAAAATGATATTTAAAT
>TBL_comb47_HYPODRAFT_10001234_pt1 | contig 33299 bp, 31 predicted proteins | sample TroBogypolimnion_40_FD_10682 | JGI IMG/M metagenome (IMG submission 10682)
TCCACGCAAAGACTTGGTCTTGGCGTGGAATTCAATATTGGGGTGAGCGTTCACGGGATATTGCACGACTATTTGGGGAAGTCAGGCAGCAATGCTGGCGAGGGAACTTGAGGTCACGGATTCAGGACTTACTTTAAGGTATGACCACCGCTAACGAATGGGGCCAATTCACCGATTCTCCTCACCCCAATGTCTATGGAGTGCCAATTTGTGTGCCCCTTGTGAAGGCCTAGAGTGACGACGTCATGGAGAGCCCCTCGACGACTACGATCTGGAACTCTGCCACACCAGCACGCAAAGAGATCGCATCTTGGTAGCCTGGTGAGTTAAAGCAAGCCTGCGCTGCTTCGTAGCTCGGGAACTCTATGACATAGGGTCTCCCTGGCACCGAACCCTCGACGACCTGGGCCACGTCACCGCGGGCCAAGACGCGACCGCCATAGGAAACAATAAGTGGTCCCGCCACAGAGGTGTAGTTGCCGAAGCGCAAGGGCTCGTTAACGGTGGCGAGGACGATCCAGTAGCCCTTGGCAGCGGAGTTTGCCGAATTTCCGGATTGGAATGGCGTCATAGTGCGTTTGCCTTCAGGGTGTCTTGAATAAACGAAGCCATGATTGCCAGCGCTTCATCGGCTGCCTTCAACGTCCCCGCCATGGAGGGGAATACATGTGGCATGCCTTGCCAAGTGTGCATGGTGACTGCAACCCCGGCCTCCCGCGCGCGTTCGGCATAGCGTACAGAATCATCTAGGAGTATTTCGCTGGTGCCCACATGAATTTGAAGCGGCGGCAATCCAAGAAGATTGGCGTACAGCGGTGACGCCTGGGCCAAGGTGGATGCCTGATGATTCAAATACAGGGCGGCATTGGCGGCAAGCATGTCGCGGGTCAGCATCGGGTCCTCTATGGCCTTGTCCACCATCGACTTTCCGGTCAGCGCCAGGTCGGTCCAGGGCGACATCACCACGGCAGCAACGGGCTTGACACCATCCGATGCGGTCGCATCTTGCAAGTGCGAGAGCAGGGCAAGAGTCAGCCCTGCGCCCGCCGAATCGCCCACCACGATGATTTGCCGGTAGCCCGCGTCCAGCAGACCAAGGTACGCCGCCTGCGCATCTTCCAGCGCTGCCGGAAAGGGGTGCTCCGGCGCCAGCCGGTAGTGGGCGACAAAGACCGGCAATTGCGTGCGCGCGGCAAATTGCCCTGCAAAATGCCGATAGGCCTGTGCCGTGCCCAACACATAGGCGCCTCCATGCAGATAGAGGATGACCGCACCCGTTGTGGCTACCGCAGGGCGACACCAGACACCTTCCATGCCGCCCATCCGCCCTTGCGCGTAAAGCACACCCCCGGCGGCAGGGATGGCTTCAAATATCGGGTCGTAGGCACTGCGCGCCAATGGGCCGACCAGTGCGCCTTTGTAAGGAGCTGTCTTTGAGCGAACGGCTTCGACCACATCCGCATCCTGTACGTCAAGCGGGTGATGAACGCTGTTTGGGGCAGTTATGCCATCAGCATCAGGCATATTCGAAGCAAGCACGGTTGTTTCTTTCAAGGTCATTTTTTATTCAGGCGCAATCAGCCTTGCCACTTCACCAGCGTTTCGGCAGCAAAGTCCTCATACGAACGCGCCTTGCGCCCCAGCAGCTTCGTCATTTTGTCTACGTCTGCAGAAGTTGCCGCCATGCCGTCCGAGCAAAAGCGGTCCAGCATGAGGCGCATGTCCATGGCCATCCAACCCGGCGCGTGGTGGGCAAGCCGCGCTTCAAACGGCGCCGTGTCATGGCCGGTATAGGTCACCGGTTTGTCCAGTAGTTGCGCCCAAATCTTTGCGATACCCGAGCCGGTCAATGCATCCGGGCCTACCAGGTTGATGACTTCGCTGGGCAAGGCCTGCGTTGCTTGCTCACGCTGCAAAACGGCCCCAGCAGCAATCTCGGCGATGTCACGCACATCGACCATGGAGACGCCCTTCTCGCCAATCGGAAAGGGGTACAGGCCCGGCCCCAGCAAGGCGTCCTTGAAAAACAGGGCATCGTTCTGCATGAAACAGTTGGGGCGCAGGATGGTGGCGGGTATCCCCATCTGCGCAATCATGCGTTCAATCGTGTACTTCGACGTAAAGTGCGGCACGTTGGTGAATGACTCGCCATTGAATACAGAAAAATAGACCACGCGCTCAATACCGGCCTCACGCGCCAGGTTGAGCGTCAATACCGCCTCCGTCAGTTCCTGGGTGGATACGGCGTTCAACAAAAATAGCGTACGCACTCCCTTCAGCGCCTTGCGCATGGACTCCACATCCAACATGTCGCCTGCAACAGGGGTGACCCACGCAGGTAATTTCGCCTTGCCCGGATCGCGCGTCAAAGCGTTCACTGCCAAGTGCTGATCAGCCAATTGATGCACAAGCGCTGAGCCAATAGTTCCGGTTGCACCGGTAATGAGGATGGTCATTTCAGTTTCCTTTTAAAAGTGATGGCCACTGAGAGTGGTCGAGCTTCTGTCCGAATCTTAGGGTGATAAAATAGCGATCACATACCAGAAAACAGGATGCTTCATCCCAAATATGGAACACTTATGAATCTCGATGACTTGTCCGACTTTCTTCTGGTGGCGACTCACGAAGGATTCGCACAAGCCAGTCGTGCGAGTGGACGGCCCAAGGCAAGCCTGTCGCGCAAGGTCATGGAACTCGAAACCGCCTTGGGTGTGCGGCTATTCGAGCGCGGAGCAAGGACTGTCCGCTTGACGGAAGAAGGCGCGCTGCTAATGGAGCGCACCAGCGGGCCCATGCGTGAGATCAACGAGACCGCTGATGTGCTGCGGAACGGTCGGACACAGCCCCATGGCTTGCTGCGGATCAACGTGCCGACTCTGATTGGCCAACTGATGATGGGCCGACTTGCAGCGAAGTTCACCATGTCCTATCCCGACGTCGAGTTGTCGATCACTCTGGAAGATCGCCAGGTGAATCTGGTCAGCGAAGGTTATGACCTTGTCATTCGGGTCAATCCAGAGCCCAGTTCTGAACTCGTCGGTCGGTGCTTCGCCCGAGATCAAGTTCTGATCGTCTCCACGCCGGACCTCAAGAAGCGATTCACACGGGTTGGCCAAAAAACGGTGGGGGCCCTGCCTGTGATCGTTCGCAGTTCGCCTCGCGGCACGAGCAGTTGGCGAATCACGGGGTCAAATGCTAAAGAGATACCGGTACAAACGGTCTTGCAGCTTCCTCTTTTTACGATGATGCGTGATGCTGCACTGACCGGACTTGGAGCGGCAAGACTTCCACATCTGGTCGTGGCTGAAGACTTGGCTGCAGGCCGCCTGGTTTCCTGGGGTGGGGCGACCGATCAACCGTCAGAACTTTGGGCTCTTCACACTTCCAGACGGCTACCGAGCGCCAAGGTCAATGCGTTCATGAATTTCTTGGGAACCGAGTTTAAAAAAAACTTGGCCTGATTAGACTGATTTAAAAGCTCCTGCAAATACAAAGTACTCTCCAAAAAATAGAAAAATCTAGATCGTCGGTGAGTGTCCGCTGCGAAGATTAGGGGGACGGTTACGGCTGCATTAGAGAAGAAAAATTACCAAACAGTCTGCGCTTTCAAACTTAAGAAACCGGGTCAGGTGGAAGCCAGCTATCGCGGCGGTGGCTACCTTGCTTGCCCTCCAGCAAGCAGGCGCAATCACTTAAACAGGAAAAAGCCCGAGCCTTTTCAGACCCGGGCTGCTCAAGCAAAGCTCAAAAGGCTTACTTGTTACTCAGGCATTCCTTCATGAAGGCCTTGCGCTCGTCGCCCTTGAGTGCCTTGGTCTTGGCATCGGCGTTACAGGTCTTCATCTTGTTTTGCTGGGTGGTGCCAGTAGCGGCAGCTTCAGCGGCGGCGGGCTTGGCGCTCAGACATTCCTTCATGAAGGCCTTGCGCTCGTCGCCCTTGAGTTCCTTGGCCTTGGGATCGGCGTTGCAGCTCTTCATCTTGCTTTGCTGGCCGGATGGGGCGGCTACAGCGTCGGCGGCATGGGCTGCGCCCAGAGTCAAAGACATGCCCAAAGCCAGGAGAGTCAGTAGTTTTTTCATTGGTATTCCTCAAATGTGTTGGGCAGAAGGCCTGCCGTTTCGAATAAATCCCGACGGGATTCCAGCACATAACGCCTGCTTTGGCAAACCGGTTGACCTTGCATCGCAAGCACACCATAGCGCCCGCTTAAAATCGCTGCCATGTTGTCTGTAAAAAACGAACTCCTGCTGGCATTAGCCGCCTGCTTGGAAAATATCTCTGTCGGCTCCGGTGCCAAGGCAGCCTTTGAATCGCCCAAGGTGGCCGCTCATGGCGACCTGGCCACCACGGCCGCCATGCAATTGGCCAAGCCGCTGAAGCGCAACCCGCGCCAGCTTGCTCAAGAGCTGTGCGCCGCCCTGCTGGCCGACGCCGCCTATGTGCGCTGGGTGGATGCGGTGGAGATCGCCGGGCCCGGCTTCATCAATATCCGCCTGAAACCTGAAGCCAAGCAGGAAATCGTGCGCGAGGTGCTGGGTCAGGGTCTTAAATTCGGTGAGCAAACGTCGAACGGCCAGCGCCTGCTGGTGGAGTTTGTCTCTGCCAACCCGACCGGCCCGCTGCACGTGGGCCATGGCCGCCAGGCCGCGTTGGGGGACGCCATCTGCAACCTGTTCCAGACCCAGGGCTGGGACGTGTACCGCGAGTTCTATTACAACGACGCCGGCGTGCAGATCGCCACCCTGGCCACCAGCACGCAGCTGCGCGCCCAGGGCTTCAAGCCCGGCGACACCTGCTGGCCCACCGACCCCGATAACCCCGCCAGCAAAGCCTTCTACAACGGTGAGTACATTGCCGACATTGCCGCCGACTTTCTGGCAGGCAAAACCGTGGAGTCGGATGACCGCAGCTACACCGCCAGCGGCGATGTAAACGACCTTGACGGCATGCGCCAGTTCGCCGTGGCCTATTTGCGCCACGAGCAGGACTTGGACCTGAAGGCCTTTGCGGTGAAGTTTGACAACTACTACCTCGAAAGCAGCCTCTACACCAGCGGCCGGGTGGCGGCCACCGTCCAGCGCCTGCAAGAGGCCGGCAAGACCTATGAGAAGGACGGCGCACTGTGGCTCAAGTCCACCGACTACGGCGACGACAAGGACCGTGTGATGCGCAAGCAGGACGGTACCTTCACCTACTTTGTGCCGGATGTGGCCTACCACATCGCCAAGTGGGAGCGCGGCTTCACCAAGGTGGTCAACATCCAGGGCACCGATCACCACGGCACTATTGCCCGTGTGCGCGCCGGCCTGCAAGCGGCCAATGTGGGCATCCCCCAGGGCTATCCGGATTACGTGCTGCACACCATGGTGCGGGTGGTCAAGGGCGGCGAAGAGGTCAAGATCTCCAAGCGCGCCGGTAGCTATGTCACGCTGCGCGACCTGATCGAGTGGACATCGAAGGATGCGGTGCGCTTCTTCCTGCTGAGCCGCAAGCCCGACACCGAATACACCTTTGACGTCGATCTGGCCGTAGCCAAGAACAACGACAACCCGGTGTATTACGTGCAGTATGCCCATGCCCGTATTTGCTCGGTGCTGGCGGCCTGGGGCGGCGATCGCACCATGCTGGGCGCGGTGGATCTCTCAAACCTCACCAGTCAGCAGGCGCAGGCCTTGATGCTCTTGCTGGCCAAGTACCCGGAGATGCTGTCGGCCGCAGCCATGGGCTTTGCCCCGCACGATGTCACCTTTTATCTGCGCGAGCTGGCCGCCTGCTACCACAGTTATTACGATGCCGAACGCATCCTGGTGGACGATGAGGTGGTGAAGCTGGCACGGCTGGCGCTGGTGGCAGCCACGGCGCAGGTGTTGCACAATGGTCTGACGGTGCTGGGCGTGAGCGCTCCGCAGAAGATGTAATTCATTCAAAAGAACGAGAAGCAAGGCATGAAGAAACAGCGCGGCGGAACCATTCTGGGTTTCATTATTGGTGTGGTGGTCGGACTGGCGGGAGCCCTGGCGGTGGCGGTGTACGTCACCAAGGTGCCTGTGCCATTTATGAACAAGGGCCAGACGCGCAGCGCCGACCAGGACGCCGAAGAAGCCAAAAAGAACAAGGATTGGGACCCCAACGCCCCCTTGTATGGCAAGAACCCGGTGGCCAAGCCGACGCAGCCGGCCGCATCGGTGCCGGTGGTGGCCCCCGTGGCAACGCCTGCCCCGGCTCCGGCTGCAGCGCCTGCCGCCCCTGCACAGGCCAAGCCGGAAGCGAAGGCGGTTGAAAGTAAGGCCGCGGACAGCAAAGCGGCTGATGCCAAAAAGGCCGAGGCCAAACCTACCGCATCTTCCGACCCGATTGGCGATCTGGCCAAGGCCAAGTCCGCTGCCGATGGCGGAGCCTTTATCTACTGGGTGCAGGTGGGCGCTTACCGTACGCCCGAAGACGCCGAAAGCCAGCGCGCCAAGCTGTCGCTCAGTGGCGTGGAAACGAAAATTTCCGAGCGTGAACAATCCGGGCGCACGGTGTACCGCGTGCGCGTGGGGCCGTTTGACAAAAAGGAAGAGGGCGAAAAGGCCAAAGAGAAACTGGACAAGTCGGGGCTGGAAACCGCCCTAGTGCGTGTGCAGCGCTAGGCCAATGGCCTGTGTGCGTGGCCTGGCCCTGGCACGTGTTGCGTTACTAAGCTAAATTGGAGTGTTATGAAACGTCGTGAATTTTCCCTAATGACCGGTGGCGCTGCTGCGGTCGCAAGCACCCTGTGGGCCACGGCCGCGCGGGCCGATCTGGCCAAACCCGAGTCCGGAACCGATTATTTGGTGCTGGATCCACGTGCAGCGGTGGAGGCACCCGAAGGCAAGATCGAGGTGGTGGAATTCTTCTGGTACAACTGCCCACACTGCAACGCGTTTGAGCCCAGCCTGGAAGACTGGATCAAAAAGCTGCCCAAGGATGTAGCGTTTCGCCGCGTGCCCGTGGCTTTTCGCGACGATTTTGTGCCGCAGCAGCGCCTGTATTACGCGCTGGAGGCCATGGGCCTGGTGGACAAGCTGCATGCCAAGGTGTTTACTGCCATTCACGTTGAAAAGCACGATCTGTCCAAGGCTCCCGCGATCGTGGATTGGGTTGCCAAGCAGGGCGTGGACATGGCCAAGTTCAACCAGCAATACAGTTCTTTCTCAGTGGCCACCAAGGCGACCAAGGCCGCGCAACTGCAAAACGCCTACAAGGTAGAGGGCGTGCCCGCACTGGGTGTGGCCGGACGCTTTTACGTCGATGGCGACCGTGCCAAAAGCATGGCCAATGCGCTCAAACTGGTGGAATATCTGGTGGCGGGAATTCGCAGCGGCAGGTAGTTCATTGCGGCAGTGACACAGGGCAGGGCGCCGGTCTAGAATGACGCCAACATCAATTACCGAGCGGAGTGCGTCCTATGTCGGAATCCAAATTCAGGCTGATTACCCGTAGCGACTTTGACGGCCTGGTCTGCGCCGTGCTGCTCAAGGAACTGGATCTGATTGACGACATCTTGTTCGTCCATCCCAAGGACATGCAGGATGGCAAGATCGCGGTCAGCGATCGTGACATCAGCACCAATTTGCCCTATGTGCCGGGCGTGCATCTGTGCTTTGACCACCATGCCTCGGAGACCCTGCGCAACGCAGTGCATGCCAAGCATGTGATTCACCCAGATGCGCCCTCGGCGGCCCGCGTGGTCTTTGAGCATTACGGTGGAAACGGCCGCTTCGGCACACGTTTCAATGAAATGATGGTGGCCGTCGACAAGGCCGACTCGGCGCAATTCAGCAGCGAAGAGATTCTGGCACCCAAGGACTGGGTGCTGCTGAACTACCTGATGGACTCGCGCACCGGTCTGGGCCGGTTCCGAGAATTCCGCGTCAGCAATTACCAGCTGATGATGGACCTGATTGATTACTGCCGCAGCCACGGCATTGCAGATATCTTGAAGTTGCCCGATGTGGTGGAGCGCGTGGAGCTGTATCAGGAGCATGCGCTGCGGGCTCGGGCTCAGCTGCAACTTTGCACCACGGTACATCACAACGTGGCCGTGATTGATCTGCGTCAGGAGGAAACCATTTTTGCGGTCAACCGCTTCATGGTCTACGCCCTGTATCCACAGACCAATATCTCGATCCACGTGATGTGGGGCGTGCAAAAGCAAAACACGGTGTGTGCCGTGGGTAAGTCGATTACCAACCGCTCATCCAAGGTGAACATCGGCGCCATGATGCTGGCAAACGGAGGTGGTGGCCATGAAAATGCCGGCACCTGCCAGGTGGCCAATGAGCGCGCCGATGCGGTGTTGCAGGAACTGGTGGCCCGTATCAACGCCGTGGGCTGATGGAAAACGGGGATAAATCCCCGTTCTGGAGCGAATCAATGGAGCGCAAGGCATGAAACATGCCATGCGCTGGCTACAATGGGCACAATGCTTTATGAGCAAGTTTCGTGCCTTTATGAAAAATCACTCCCTTACTGCCTTGCTGATTGCGGGCCTGCTGTGCCTGGCGGGTTCGGTGCAGGCCGAAAAAGCGGACCGCAACAAGCCCATGAATATTGAGGCGGATGCTCTGCGCTATGACGACCTCAAACAGATCAGCGTGTTCACCGGACGCGTGGTTCTGAGCAAGGGCACGATTCTGATTCGGGGCGAGCGCCTGGAAGTGCGGCAAGACCCGGACGGCTACCAGTTCGGCGTGGCCACTGGAGCCGCCGACAAGCCCGCCTTTTTTCGCCAAAAGCGCGAAGCGCTGGACGAGTACATCGAAGGCGAGGGCGAAACCATTACCTATGACGGGCGTGCCGACAGCATTCGCTTTAGTGGCAAGGCGCAACTGCGGCGCCTGCGTGGCACCTTGCTGGCCGATGAAATTACCGGCGGCAACATCGTGTATGAAAACTTGACCGACCTGTTCACCGTGGATGGAGTGGCCAAAAACGGCCCCAGCGGTGCCTTGGGCAGTGGCAGGGTGCGCGTCATGTTGACCCCCAAACCCGAGCCTACAAGCGCGGTGTCGGACCCCGCCAAGCTTAAGCCTTCGCCCACACTGGAGGGTCAGTCCAAGTGAGCGAATTCGCTGCCGGAAGCTTGTCGGCGCAGCACCTGCAAAAGTCGTATGGCAAGCGTCAAGTGGTCAAGGACGTGTCTCTCACGGTGCGCACCGGTGAGGTGGTAGGTCTGCTGGGGCCAAACGGCGCCGGCAAGACCACCTCCTTCTACATCATCGTCGGACTCTTGCGTGCCAGTGGCGGCGACATTTCCATCGATGGCCAATCGATTGAGCATATGCCGATTCACCGGCGTGCGCGTCTGGGCCTGGGCTATCTGCCGCAGGAGGCGTCGATCTTTCGTAAGCTCAATGTCGAAGACAATGTGCGCGCTGTGCTGGAGCTGCAGTTGGACGAACAGGGCGTGCCATTGAAGTCGGCCGAAATTGAGTCTCGCCTGACCAATTTGCTGCAGGAATTGCGGGTGGAGCACTTGCGTGAGTCGCCGGCATTGTCCCTCAGCGGTGGCGAGCGCCGTCGCGTGGAAATTGCCCGCGCCCTGGCGACCCGTCCACGCTTCATTTTGCTGGATGAGCCCTTCGCCGGTATCGACCCGATTGCCGTGATCGAGATTCAGCGCATCATCAATTTTCTCAAGGCGCGTGGCATCGGCGTGCTCATCACCGACCACAACGTGCGCGAAACCCTGGGCATTTGCGACCACGCCTACATCATCAGCGATGGCCGCGTGCTGGCCGAGGGCACGCCGTCCGAGATCGTCAACAACGCCGAGGTGCGACGCGTGTACCTGGGCGAGCACTTCAAAATGTAGCTGGATGAAACAAGGCCTTTCATTACGGGTTTCGCAGCATCTGGCGCTGACGCCCCAGTTGCAGCAATCGATCCGTTTGTTGCAACTCTCGACCCTGGAGCTGAGCCAGGAAGTGGATCAGATGCTCGACGAGAACCCGTTTCTGGAACTTACCGAAGACAACGCCGAGCGCGAAGAGTTTGGCGTGAGCCAGGCCGATACACCGGTTAGCGAGGGCGATCGCGAAACGGACCACGACACCGAATTTGCCAGCGCAGTCATGCCCGACATGGGCAGCGCCACGGTCACCAGCACCCATACCGACGAGGACAATGCTCCGCTGGGTGGCGACGAGGGCATTGACTGGGATGGCGACGGCAGTACCGAGATGTCGCCCGACGATGGCGAATGGGGGGTTGACGCCAAGGCGCGCAGCAACAACCTCAATGGCGATGAGGACAAGGACGCGACCGAACTGGCCCGCACGCAGGAAAGCCTGCAAAGTTTTTTGCATCGCCAGGTCCTGGGCCTGCGCCTGTCGGCCGAAGACAGCGCCGCGCTGCGCTTTTTGATTGAGTCATTGAATGACGACGGCTATCTGGAAGAGCCGCTGGAGGAACTGGCAGCTACTCTGAATCCGCCGGACGACGAGCAATTGCAGGAGCTGGTGCACCATTTCACCGTGGCCCTGGGGCTGTTGCACAGCCTGGAGCCGGTGGGCGTGGGCGCACGCGGGTTGGCCGAGTGTCTGCGATTGCAAATCGCTGCGCTGCTGCAAGATGTGGAACTCGATTGGGACGACCGCGAGGTGCTGGACGTGGCACTGCGCATCTGCCAGCAGCCCATGGAGCTGCTGGCCAGGCGCGACATCAAGCGTCTGGTGCAGCTCGGCGTCGGCAGCGATGCGCTGGTGCGCGAGGCGATTGCCGCAATAGCCCGGCTGGAGCCCAAACCGGGCCGGCGCTTTGTCGATGTGGAGCGCAACATCGTGGTGCCCGACGTGCTGGTGATCCAGGTGCCCAACACCAACAAGGCGGCGCAAGCCAAGTTCCGCGTGATGCTGAACCCGGAGGTGATGCCGCGCCTCAAGGTGCACGACATTTATGCCAATGTGCTGCGCAACCACCGGGGCGGCAAGGACAGTGCCAGCCACGCAGCGCTGCAGCAGCGCCTGCAGGAAGCGCGCTGGTTTATCAAAAATATCCAGCAGCGCTTTGACACCATTCTGCGCGTCAGCACCGCCATCGTGGAGCGGCAAAAAAGCTTCTTCACCCATGGCGAGTTGGCCATGCGTCCGCTGGTGCTGCGAGAGATTGCCGACGAGCTCGGCCTGCACGAATCCACCATCAGCCGCGTCACCACGGCCAAGTACATGTCCACGCCCTTTGGCACGTTCGAGCTGAAATACTTCTTCGGCTCCGGCCTGGGCACCGAATCCGGTGGCAATGCGTCGAGCACGGCGGTGCGCGCGTTGATCAAGCAATTCATTGCTTCCGAGAGCGAAAAGAAGCCGCTCTCAGACAACCAGATTTCCGAGATGCTCAAGGAGCAGGGCATTGAATGTGCGCGCCGTACCGTCGCCAAATACCGCGAGGGCCTGAAGATCGCCCCTGCCTCTCTGCGCAAGGCGCTGTAACTTACATGAACCAACTCCAACTCTTTTTGCCCTGCGCCGCCGGCGTGGAGGACTACCTGGCTCCCGAGGCCCTGCGCATCACGGGCCTGCCTCCCGGCTGCGTGACCAAGCAGCGTGGCGGTGTGGCGGTGCGCAGCTCGCTGAACGATGCGATGCGTCTGAATCTGTATTGCCGCCTGGCGCAGCGCGTGCTGGTGCTGGTGAGTTACACCGAATACCGCAGCGAGAACGACATCTACCGCGCCGCCATGGCCGTGCAGTGGGAGCGCTGGTTCACGCCAAAGGAGAGCATCAAGATTGAGGTGACGGCACAGCATAGCCCGCTGACTTCCCTGAACTTTGCCGCGCTCAAGGTGAAAGATGCAGTCTGCGACCGCTTCCGCGAAGTCGCGGGTGGCGTGCGCCCCAATGTCGACACGCAGTGGCCCGACGTACGCATCTATGCCCACCTGACCACCGACAACTGCTCGCTGTATATCGACACCTCGGGCGAGCCGCTGTTCAAGCGCGGCTGGCGCGAGGACAAGGGCGATGCGCCGCTGAAAGAGACCTTGGCTGCCGCCATGATTGCTGCCAGCGGCTGGGCCGATGGCGATGCGGACCTGATGCCGCTGTACGACCCTTGCTGCGGCAGCGGCACCATCGCCATTGAGGCGGCGCAAATCGCCTGCAATATCGCCGCCGGTTCGTTGCGCCGCTTTGCCTTTGAGAAGTTTGTGCCGTTTCGCCACCAGGTCTGGTCCGACATGAAGAAGGAAGCGGCTGATGCCGTGGTCAAACCCGAACCGGGATCGAAGGCGCTGATCTACGGCAGCGATGTGTCGCACCGCATGGTCGACTTTGCCCAGCGCAATGCCCAGCGCGCCGGTGTCGCCGATGTCATCGAGTTCCGTGGTGGCGACGCCCTGCAGCGCATGCCGCCGATTGAAGGCGGTGGCGTCATGGTGCTGAACCCGCCCTACGGCGAGCGTATCGGCATTGGCGGCGTCGCAGGCGAGGGTGTGCAGGCCCGCTACGGCGCACGCGAACTGGCCGAGACCCAAGACGGCGGCGAGTTCTTCAGCCAGCTGGCCAGCCACTGGAAGAAGAACTTCTCCGGCTGGCAGGCCTGGGTGTTGACGCCCGACCTCAAGCTGCCAGGCAAGATGCGCCTCAAAGAGTCGCGCCGCGTGCCGATGTGGAATGGCCCGCTGGAATGCCGATTGTTCAAGTTCGACATGGTGGCCGGGCGCATGGCCCGGGACAAGGCACTGGGGACATCCTGATGGAGCAAGCTGGCGTGCCAACGGTTGTGTTGGACACGAATATTGTTCTGGACCTGTTCATCTTCGCCGACCCCGCCACGCCAGCGCTGCGTGCGGCGCTTGAGGCCGAGTCCCTGCGCTGGATTGCCACGCAGGTCATGCGCGACGAGCTGGAACGGGTGCTGGCCTATGGTCACATCGTTCCGCGCATGCAGTTCTACAAACTCAGTGCCGGGGATGTGTTGGCCCGTTTTGATGCCCATGTACAGATGGTCGAGGTGGCTCCCAAGGCGTGCTATATGTGCAAGGACGCGGACGACCAGAAGTTCATCGATCTGGCTGTGGCGTATCAAAGCCTGCTGCTGAGCAAGGACAAGGCCGTGCTGACGATGCGAAAGCGCTTGCAGACCTTGGGAGTGCAGACCGCTGCGAAGTTTGCTGCGCTGCAGAGTCGCGCCGAATAAGGTTTGTGGGGAAAGTCCCTCGGTCGCATTCGCGCAGTCAGATATTTATTCATTCTAGCTATTGATTCAAAGATTGACCTGGATCAGAGCCTGAATCAGGGTGGTGCAAGGATGCGAACATAAAGTTCCGGCCTGGCCCATCTATTCAAAGAGTAAATATACAAAATATGCAATCGAAAACTGTGACAGAAACAAAAATTATCATGTCTGATCCGACCGCACTTGGCGTGTTTGGACTTGCCATGGTTACCCTGGTTGCAGCTTCAGCAAAAATGGGTTGGACCACCGGCGTCACCTACATCATTCCTTGGGCACTGTTTCTCGGATCTGGTGCGCAAATATGGGCATCGACCGTTGACTTCAAAAAGAATAATTATTTTGGCGCCATCGTACTCGGTGCCTATGGCCTGTTTTGGGGCGCGGTGGCCATGCATTGGGCCATTACCCAAGGTTGGTTTGGCGTGATTGATCCTGCCAAGGCAGATCCCAAGCAGTTGGCTTTCGCCTGCATTGGTTACTTTATATTTTCGATATTCATTATGTTCGCAGCTTTTGAAGCGAACAAGGTATTTGCAATAATACTGGTTTTGATCAACGTACTTTTACCCTCTCTTGCACTTTCTATTCTGGGAGTGAATGCGCCACTTTTCAGCGCGCTCGCCGCATATTCCGAACTGGGAATTTCCATGTTTGGCTTTTATGCTGCCGGTGCGGTGTTTTTAAATAGCTATTTTGGTTGTGCGATTCTGCCGATGGGCGCTCCCATGGGTTTCATTAAGAAAGCTGACGCATCAGTCAAGCCGAAATGAGCTGCTCCCCGGTGCTTGCATGCTGAGCAACAGGACAAGGCAGCCCAGCGCTAGGTAAAAGGTGGGGGAAAATTTATCGCGCTTCAATCGTGCGGGCCCTCTCGGGGCCCGACAATAGCAGCTACTTTTTGATTTTCACAGCCCATGACTACCCAACCTTCTCCCGACAGCCTCACACCGCCCGCAGCAGCGCTGTCCATCAGCCCCGAAGAGTTTGACGAGATCGACGCCATTCTGGACGACCTGCGCCAACGCTTTGACGAAACCCCGCAGTGGGAATTTTGTGAAGGTTTTATGGCCGCGCTGATCGTCTGTCGCCGTGCCATACCTCAGAGTGAATACCTGCCGGTATTGTTGGATACCGGCGAGCAGGATGGCGAGGTTGACGATGGTCTGGGATCTTTTGCCGATGCCGCGCAACGTGAGCGCTTTCTGGAGCTCTGGCAGCGCCGCTGGAACGATATCGCGCAAGGTCTGGCTGCCGAAGTCAAGAGCTTGGACGACGAGCGCGCCTACCATCCCGAGGTGATGGATGTGCGCGGCGCTGTGGCCGCCTTGCCCGAGGCCGAGCGTGCCGAGATGGCCGGCGAGATCTTGCCGTCCTTTGCCCAGGTCTGGGCGGTGGGCTTCATGTACGCGGTGGAAAACTGGCCCGAAGAGTGGCAGCCGCCGCGCGACAAGGAAGGGCGCAAGTGGCTGGACGAGGCCCTGCAGCGCTTGGTGGCACTGACCGAAGACGACGAAGACGAACCCACCCTGTCGGTGTTTGACGACGAGGGTGTGCCTACCGTCAGCGTGAATCGATTCAATGCCTTTGCCGACGGGGTGTGGGCTATTTATGACCTGCACGAACTCTGGCGCAACATCGGCCCACGCGTAGAGACGCTGCAAAAGGCCTCACTGCCCGGTCGCAATGAGGTTTGCTTTTGCGGCAGCGGCAAAAAATACAAGAAGTGCCACGGCGCCTGAGTCTAAGCGCGCTTAAAACTTGTAACCGACGCTCAAGGTAACTACGTCGCTCTTGCCCTTGACCTTTTCGGTGGGGCTGTAGTCCTTTTGGCCATAGTCATTGGACATGTATTCAAACTGACCAAACCAGTTCTTGGTCATCAGGACCTGGGCGCCAATGCCATAGCCCCAGCCATTGTCAAATTTTTGACTGTTGCCATAGGCATCCTGGGCGTTGGCATACAAATACGCCACTTTTGCATAGCCGAGCCAATTGCTGTTGAAGGCGTAGCCTGGAGCGATATAGAGGGAATAGCTATCCTTCACCTTGGTTTGGTCAGTTCCAAATTTTCCGGACTTCTGGTCACCCATATTGACCGTTGCGCCAAAGCCCAGCAAAAAGCTTTCGGTCATCGGGCTGCTGTACTGCAGCTGTAATGACACGTTGTTGTCGGTGTCGGAGCCGCTCAGTGCAAGGCGTGGCGCAGCGTATTCGCCGCGTGTGTTTGCGATATTCGCGCCAATGCCCGCGCTGAAACCTGCGAAGTTGCTGGATTGGGCAAACGCCTGTGGTGCGACACAAGCGGTGATGACGGCGGTAGCTATTATTAGTTTTTTCATGGATGCATTTCCTTGCAAGGGATTGGTAAAAAGGGCGCGCCTAGGGAGCGTGCCCATCGCCCCGCGAAAGGGTTTCGCAGAGCGTTCCAATCTTGCGCAAAAATGCCGAGAAAATCTTGATCAGATTCTGATGGCCGACTTCAGCTCACCATGCCCATCAGCGTCGGGAACCATAGCGTGAGACCCGGCCAGAAGGTGACCACCAGCAAGAAGGCTATCATGGTCAGCAGCCAAGGCCAGACCGCAATCGTCAGCTCGGTAATGCCCATTTTGGTAATGCCCGATGACACATACAGGTTCAGCCCCACCGGCGGATGGCACAGGCCCACCTCCATGTTGACCGCCATCAGGATGCCGAAGTGCACCGGGTGCACGCCCATCTTCACCGCCACCGGGAACAGGATCGGTGCCATGATCAGCACGATGGCTGCCGGGTCCATGAAGTTGCCGGCCGCCAGCAGGATGAAGTTCACCAGCAGCAAAAAGGCCACTAGGCCAAAGCCCTGGCTGGTCATCCACGCGGCCATGCTTTGTGGGATCTGCTCCGAGGTCATCAAAAAGGAGAACAGCACCGCATTGGTCACGATGTACAGCAGCATCGAGCTCATGGCCGCTGCGCTCAACAGCGACTTGGGCACATCGCGCAGTTTGAGGTCCTTGTAAACAAACACCGAGATGAAGAAGGAATAGACCGCCGCCATTGCCGCCGCTTCCGTGGGCGTGAACTTGCCGCTGTAAATGCCGCCAATCACCACCACGATCAGCAGCAGGCCCCACAGGCTTTCGCGAAAGGCCTGGTAGCGCTCGCCCCAGGTCGCCTTCTTCATCCGTGGGTAGTCAAACTTCTTGGCACGCCACCAAGTGGTGAGTCCGAGCAGAAAGGACAGGCACAGGCCGGGCACGATGCCGGCGATAAACAGCTGGCCGACCGAGGCCGAACCGACCGGTTGCCCATCCGGGCCGACCGCGTTCATGCCGGCCGTGGCAATCGCGTACATCACCAAGTTGATCGAGGGCGGAAACAGAATGCCCAAGGCGCCCGAGGTGGTGATCACACCCGCACCAAAGGCCTTGGGATAGCCCTGTTTGACCATGGCTGGAAGCATGATGGAGCCCACCGCCACGACAGTGGCCACGGAGGACCCGGAGATGGCCGCAAACAGCGCACAGGCCAGTACGCCGGCCAGTCCCATGCCGCCATACCAGTGGCCTATCATGGATGTGCAGAAGTTGATCATGCGCTTGGCCACGCCGCCGTGCGTCAGGAAGTTGCCCGCCAGAATGAAGAACGGGATCGCCATGATCTCGAACTTCTCAATGCCGGTAAACAGCTTCAAGGCCACCGATTCAATCGGCACATCGGTCAGCGTGAACAAAAAGGTTAGAACCGTCAAACCTAGCGAGATCGAGATCGGCATGCCGGTCAGCATCAGGCAGACCAGCAGGGTGAAGATAATGAGGGTATTCATTTGGATGTACCTCCAGCCTGCTGGAAGTCCGCGTCTTCAAGGACTGGGTCATCCACACCCGCCACATGGTGTTGTGCGTGCGGCACTTCGCCGGTTTTTAGAAAGCCCACCGCCACCTGCAAAAAACGAAAGCACATCAGGTAGGAGCCCAGCGGCACGCAGGAGTAGGCGATCCAGGTGGGTATCTCCATGTCGGGCGAGGTCGGGCCTTCGGGCACATCGCCCACGTCCCAGCCCATGTGGGTGAAAAAGGACCAGTGAAATCCGTTTTCCCAGACAAATCGCGCACCCAGCGTACCCACCGTGCCGGTGAACAGCGCACCGGCCAGCAGGCTGAACAGCACCAGCCACTTGGCCTTTTCCGGTGACAGCTTGCGCACCAGCACGTCCACACCAACGTGGGTGCCATTGCGCACCCCGTAGGCGGCGCCGAACTTGGCCATCCATACGAACATGTAGATGCACAGCTCCTGCGCCCAGCTCACGTCCATGCGCACGGCATAATCCTGGATCACCGGAATGCCCGATAAAAAGCGGTGCAGCACGGCGATAAAAATCACCATCGTGGCGGCACCAATGAGGAGGGTAATCAGCCATTCCTCCAGGTGGTTAAGCAGTCGGTTCAACATGCGCGCTTGCCTGTTGGCTTATTTGGCGGGAACGAAGCCGGCGGCCTTGTATGCGGCCTCGATGGTGGCCTTGCCCACGCGCGATTCCATGTCCTTGTGCACCGGCGCCAGGGCCTTCTTCCACTCGGTGGTCTCGGCCGGGGTCAGTGTGTAGACAGTGGCCTTGCCGCTGGCCTTGATCTTGTCCATGGCCTGTGCGTTTTCAGTGGCAGCAATGGCGTTGGCATAGGTGGTGGCGTCCTTCACCGCGCTATCCAGTGCGGTGCGGATGTCGGCGGGCAGTCCGTCCCAGAACTTCTTGTTGACGATCACTGCGTAGGCCAGGTGGCCATGGTTGGAGATGGTCATGTGCTTTTGCACCTCGTAGGTTTTCTGGGTGTAGAAGTTGGAAGCCACGCCCTCGGTGCCGTCCACCACACCGCTTTGCAGTGCCTGGTACAGCTCGCTAAAGGCCATCACCTGCGGGATCGCGCCCAGGGCACGCATCTCGGCGTCCAGCACCTTGGAACTTTGAATGCGCATCTTCATGCCCTTGAAGTCTTCCACCTTGTGCAGCGGCTTGTTGGCGCTCATCTGGTGGAAACCATTGTCCCAATAGGCCAGGCCCTTGATGCCCTTGGGCTCGAGCTTCTTAAACAGCTCGGCGCCCAACGGTCCTTCTGTAATGCCACGGAAGGCAGCGTCGTCCTTGAACAGAAATGGCAGGTCAAACACCTCAAACTCTTTCACTCCCAGTGGGCCGAACTTGGCCAGCGAAGGCGCCAGCATCTGCACCGATCCCAGCTGCAGTGCTTCCATCTCTTCCTTGTCCTTGTAGAGCTGGCTATTGGGGTAGATCTCCACCTTGACGCGGCCATTGGTGCGCTGTTCGGCCAGTTCCTTGAAGCGCAGCGCGCCCTTGCCCTTGGGCGTGTCGGGCGCCACCACATGGCTGAATTTGATGACGATGGGAGCCTGCGCCAGGGCGGTCATGCCGGTGAAGGCGGTGGCGGCCAGCACGGCGGCCTGGACGATGGTGCGGCGGGTAAAGAACTTCATGGTGCGGTCTCCTGATCGGTTGGAATGGTGCGAGTGTGCTGCAGCACTGCCTGGGGCGGCAGTGTGGTTTTCCACATTTTCGCCCGGGGTACCTGCGTTCTAGGGTAAACCCCTGGCCCGGTGCGGGGGAAAGCAGCAGCCGACGGCTAGACTGCAGCCATGCCTGTCCTTCCAAGCCCTGCGTCCGAAGCCGTAGCGCATGCCCGTTGGGCAGCGTTGCGTCGCGGTCTGTGGCTGTTGCCGCTATTGGCGTCACTGTTGTTTGTAATCGGCGTTTTGGCCTGGGCTTACCGCGCCGACCTGGCCGAACGCGAGGACCGGCGTACTACCCTGATTGCCGATGCCCTGAGCAGCGAGGCCCAGTTGCAAGGGATGTTGGGCGCGGAAATGGCGCATGTGCAAGACCTGGCCCGCCAGCTGCCACGCCGCGCGCGCAGCGCTGAAGGCCTGCTTGCCAGCCCGGACGTGAGCGAGGGGCTGCGCAGACTCTGGCTCAGCGTGACCTGGCTGGATGACAAGAACCGCATCCTGGCCCATGTGCCGGACCAGAATGCCCTGGCCGGCCTGCTGCCCGGTGAACTGGCCGATGGGCCGGGCCTGTCGGCGCACCTGACGCAAGCCATGGGAGTTGAGAGCCTGGTGGTGCGCTATTCGCCCACGCTGCTGCTGCGCCGGGGCATCCCCTGGTGGCTGGCGCACAAGTACGACATGCAGCTGATTGACTCCAGCGAACAGGTGATCGCGTCGTTGGATCAGACCCCGCTGCGCACCGATTCACCGGGGCGGGAAAGCTATATGGTCTCGGTGGGCGGCAATATGCCGGGCGCCTTTTTGGAGCTGAGCCTGCGCGAAGCGCCGCCACCTTTCTGGCGCACCCTGCCGCTGGTGCTGATGGGCGGCTTTCTGGGCCTGATGCTGGTGGCCACACAACTCTTGCGCCGCCAGGTGCAGCGCATCTCGCGCACTGAGGCCGCCTGGCGCACCGAAGCCGCCTGGCGCCAGGCCATGGAAGATTCGGCCCTGGTGGGCCTGCGCGCACGGGACGCGGAGGGCCGCATCCTGTACGTCAACCGCACCTTCTGCAGCATGGTGGGCTTGAGCGCCGAGCAACTTGTAGGTTTGCAGCCACCCATGCCTTATTGGCCCCCTGATGCGCTGGATGAAGTGATGCTGCGCCACAAGCGCAACCTAGAAGGACGGGCGCCGCGCGACGGTTACGAGGCGCTGTGGTGCCACCAAGACGGCCGAAGCCTCAACGTGATGGTGTTCGAGTCGCCACTGATCGACGCCCGTGGCCAGCAAACTGGCTGGATGGGTTCCATCATCGATATCACCGCGCGCAAACGCCTGGAAGAGCGCGAACGCCACCAGGCCGAAGCCATGGCCCAGCAGTCACGCCTGACTACCCTGGGTGAAGTGGCCTCGGCACTGGCGCACCAGCTGAATCAGCCGCTCACCGTCATCATGGGCTACAACGCCGGCCTGCAGCGCATGCTGCTGGATGCCGGCTACGACAACCAAGCCGTGCTGCACGCGCTGGCGCAACAGGGCGACCAGGCGGCCGAGGCCGGTCGCATTGTGCGCCGAATCCGCGAGTTTCTGACTCGCCGCGCACCCCAGCGCGAAGCCTGCGATCTGGGGGCCGTGGCCAGGCGCGCGGCAGCCCTGCTGCAACGCGACCTGCAGGCCGCCGACGTGCAGCTGCAGTGGGCCTTGGCACCCGGCTTGCCGCTGGTGTTTGCCGACCCGATCCTGCTCGAACAGGTGCTGATCAACCTGCTGCGCAATGCGGTCGATGCCATCCGCAGCCAGGTGCCGACGGACCGGCCAGAGGCCACCGGGCTAGGCAGCATTCGCATCACGGCGCAGCCCAGCGGCCAGCGCTTTGTGCGCCTGGATGTGGAAGACAGTGGGCCAGGCCTGCAGGGGCGCACGGTGAAACATTTAAGCGCGCCGTTCTATTCCACCAAGTCCGATGGCATGGGCATGGGACTGGCGATTTGCCGCTCGGTGATCGAGGTGCACCATGGCGGCATGGATGCCGGCAATAGCAGCCTGGGCGGCGCCGGCTTTTCATTTACGCTGCCGGTGTTTGATGCGCAGCTGCACGAGGCCAGTTTGGCGGAGGAAGACTCGCGCGCCAGTCTGGAAAGTGAAGGCCGAACATGAACTCAGCCCCCGATCGAGCCGCCGTACATCTGGTGGATGACGAAGCCGCCGTGCGCGCGGCGCTGGAATTTTTGTTTGCCTCGCATGGCTTGCGGGTGCACAGCTATGCCAGCGGCGGCGCCTTGCTGGAGCGGCTACAGCAAGGCCCGGCACTGGTGGGCTGCATTCTGCTTGACGTGCGCATGGAGCCGCTGTCGGGCCTGCAAGTTTATGACGAACTGGTGGCGCGCGGTGTGCGCACGCCAGTGATCTTCTTGACCGGTCACGGCGACATCCGCATGGCCGTGGCGGCCCTGAAAAAAGGCGCGTTTGATTTTGTGGAAAAACCGTTTGGCGACGCTGCCCTTGTCGAGCGCGTGCGCGACGCCCTGGCTTTTGACGCCGAGCAACGGATACGGCGCAGCGATGGCGATTCGCGCGACGCCCGGCTGGCGGCGCTTACGCCGCGCGAGCAGGACGTGATGCACCGGGTGGCGGCCGGCAAACTCAATAAGGTGATTGCCGACGAGATGAGCGTCTCCGTGCGCACGGTGGAGGTCTACCGCGCCCGCGTCTACGCCAAGCTGGCGGTGCGCTCGGCAGCGGAGCTGGCTACGCTGCTGGCGCGCGCCCCCCACGGAAACAGTTGAAGGCCATCTCGGCTTTGGGCTAGCAGCAGTCTTTCACGCGGTTCCAGAGGTAGTCAAGTCCGCCCGGCCCCAGTAGCGCCAGGCAGCACAGGTAGCCACAGCATTTCAATTGCTTCCAGCACGATTTTTACGTTTTTTTTATACCAGCCAGTCAATTCTCAACAACACTTTTACGCACCGTAAACCAAACTCCGTGCACCGAATTGAACAAGAGGTGCGATATGGATGCGGTATTTGTTGCGATGGGCGCGGGCCTTTGGTTGGCCTTGGTGCTGATGGTCTGGGGGCTTGCCAAACTGGAAAAGCCCCAGGGAGAGCGGTCATGAATCTGCTGAACGTTTTGTATGGCGCGGGCGGCCTGTGTGCCGTGCTGTTGCTGGTGTATCTGGTTTACGCGCTGTTTCGCGCCGAGGAGTTCTAATGGCTAGCTCTGCCTGGGGCCTGTTAGGCCTCTTCCTGATTACCCTGTTCGCTGCCGCCTGGCCGCTGGGCCTTTGGCTGGCACGCTTGTGTGTCGGACGCCTGCCGCGCTGGATGCACGCGGTTGAGGCACCACTGTATCGGCTGGCGGGCACCGCGCCCGAGCAGTCCATGCGCTGGACGCAATACAGCCTGGCGCTGCTGGCCTTTAACGCTCTGGGCGTGCTGGCGGTGTATGGCATACAGCGCATCCAAGGCATGCTGCCATTCAATCCGGCGGGCATGGCTGCGGTCTCCACCGATTCAGCCTTCAACACCGCTATCAGCTTTGTCACCAATACCAACTGGCAGGGCTATAGCGGTGAGTCCACCATGAGTTACCTGACTCAAATGCTGGCACTTGCCGTGCAGAACTTCTTCTCGGCTGCCACCGGCATTGCCGTGGTGTTTGCGCTGATACGCGGCTTTGCCGCCCGCTCCACGGCGGTCATCGGCAATTTCTGGGCCGACATCACGCGCATCACGCTGTGGCTGCTGCTGCCTTTGTCGTTTGTGTTTGCCATTTTTCTGGTGGGCCAGGGCGTCATCCAGAACCTTGACGCCTACAAGGATGTGAGCACCGTGGAGGTGACGAAGTTCCAGAATCCCAAACTGGATGCCGCGGGTCAGCCGGTGCTGGACGCCAAGGGCGTGGCAGTGACAGAGGATGCCCAGACGACCACGCAAACCTTGCCCATGGGCCCGGTGGCCTCGCAGGAGTCCATCAAGATGCTGGGCACTAACGGTGGTGGCTTCTTCAACGCCAACTCGGCCCACCCCTACGAGAACCCCACTGCATTAGCCAACTTCTTCCAGATGCTGGCAATCTTTCTGATTCCGGCTGCGCTGTGCTTTGCGTTTGGAGCCGAGGTGGGTGATAAGCGCCAGGGCTGGGCGGTGCTGTCGGCCATGACGCTGATGTTTGTCATTGCCGTGATCGCCATCACGCCCGCCGAGCAGACCGGTAATCCGTTGCTGGCAGCGCAGGGCGTGGACCAGTCGGCCAGCAGCCTGCAGTCCGGCGGCAATATGGAAGGCAAAGAAACGCGCTTTGGCATCAACGCCACCAGTCTGTTTGCCGTCATCACCACGGCGGCCAGTTGCGGCGCTGTCAACGGCATGCACGACTCACTCACCCCGATGGGCGGCATGGTGCCGATGGTGATGATGCAGTTGGGCGAGGTGGTGTTTGGTGGTGTCGGCACCGGCCTCTACGGCATGCTGGTATTTGCCATTCTGGCCGTGTTTATTGCCGGGCTGATGATCGGTCGCACACCGGAATACTTGGGCAAAAAGATCGAGTCGCACGAGATGAAGCTGACCTCGGTGGCGATTCTGGTGACGCCCATTCTGGTACTGGTGGGCACCGCCATTGCAGTGATGAGTGATGCGGGCAAGGCGGGCATTGCCAACCCCGGCGCCCATGGTTTTTCCGAAATCCTGTATGCGCTGAGCTCGGCCGGCAACAACAACGGCAGCGCCTTTGCCGGTCTGTCGGTCAACACACCTTTCTACAACGGCTTGTTGGCCGTGGTGATGTGGTTCGGCCGCTTTGGTGTGATCGTGCCCGTGCTGGCAATTGCCGGTGCCCTGGCGGCCAAGAAACGCCTGCCCGTCACCGCCGGAACCCTGCCCACGCACGGGCCCCTGTTTGTGACGCTGCTGATAGGTACGGTGTTGCTGGTGGGACTACTCAACTACGTGCCGGCCCTGGCACTGGGCCCGATGGTGGAACACCTGATGCTCTGGCCCGCGCATTAAGCGCCGCCGCTCCCATGGATTGAGAAACACAACATGAAAACCCATACCTCTTTGACCCTGATGGACCCGGCCCTGGTCGGTCCTGCCATCAAGGCTTCTTTCAGCAAACTGAGTCCGGCCGTACAGTGGCGCAACCCGGTGATGTTTGTCGTCTACATCGGCAGCATTCTGACCACCTTGCTGGGCGTGCAGGCCCTGCAAGGCCTGGGCGAGGCTCCGGCCTGGTTCATCCTGTCGATTGCCGTCTGGCTGTGGTTCACCGTGCTGTTTGCCAACTTTGCCGAGGCCCTGGCCGAGGGCCGCAGCAAGGCACAGGCCGCATCGCTGCGGGGCCTCAAGCAAAGCACCTGGGCCAAAAAGCTGACCGAACCGGACAGCGTGACAGTGGCAAGGCCTTTGGATGCAGAGACCGGCCTGCCCACCTACCACTGGGTCCCGGAACAGGCCGAGAATCTGCGCAAGGGTGATGTGGTGTTTGTGGAAGCCAGCGAGATGATCCCCGTGGACGGCGAGGTGATTCAGGGTGTGGCTACGGTGGATGAGAGCGCCATCACCGGCGAATCGGCACCGGTGGTGCGCGAGTCCGGTGGCGACTTTGCCTCCGTCACCGGTGGCACCCGGGTGCTGTCGGACTGGCTGGTGGTGCGCATCGCCGTGAACCCCGGCGAGTCGTTTCTGGACCGCATGATCAGCATGGTCGAAGGCGCCAAGCGCCAGAAGACGCCCAATGAAATTGCGCTGACCATTTTGCTGGTGGCCCTCACCATCGTGTTTCTGGTGGTCACCGTCACGCTGCTGCCTTTCTCGCTGTTCAGCGTGGGGGCGGCACAATCCGGCAGCCCGGTCAGCATCACTGCCCTGGTGGCCTTGCTGGTCTGCCTGATCCCCACCACCATCGGCGGCCTGTTGTCGGCCGTGGGCGTAGCGGGCATGAGCCGCATGATGCAAGCCAATGTGATTGCCACCTCGGGCCGCGCCGTCGAGGCCGCCGGTGACGTGGACGTGCTGCTGCTGGACAAGACCGGCACCATCACCCATGGCAACCGCCAGGCATCGAGCTTTATTCCGGGCCCCGGCGTCAGCGTCGCACAGCTGGCAGATTGTGCAGCCCAGTCATCGGTCGCCGATGAAACCCCTGAGGGCCGCAGCATCGTCGTGCTGGCGCAGCGACTAGGCCATGTCACGGCGATTTCCGGCGCCGTGCTGGAAGTGCCGTTCACCGCGCAAACGCGCATGAGCGGTGTAGATATCACGCAAGCCAACGGCAGCACGCGCCAGTTACGCAAGGGCGCGGTGGATGCGGTGCGCAAATACGTGCTGGCCCTGGGCGGCACCATGCCGGCCGAACTGCTGGTAGCCGCTGACGACGTGGCGCGCCGCGGCAGCACGCCGCTGGCGGTGGCCGATGGCAACAGCGTGCTGGGCATTGTCGAGCTGAAGGACATCGTCAAGGCCGGTATCAAGGAACGCTTTGGTGAACTGCGCCGCATGGGCATCAAGACTGTGATGATCACCGGCGACAACCGGCTCACCGCGTCGGCCATCGCCGCCGAGGCCGGTGTCGATGACTTTCTGGCCGAGGCTACGCCCGAAGACAAGCTGGTGCTGATCCGCAAATACCAGGCCGAGGGCCGCTTGGTGGCGATGACCGGCGACGGCACCAATGACGCCCCGGCCCTGGCTCAGGCCGATGTGGCCGTGGCCATGAACAGCGGCACGCAGGCCGCCAAGGAGGCCGCCAATATGGTGGATCTGGACTCCAACCCGACCAAGCTGCTGGAGGTGGTGGAGACCGGCAAGGCGCTGCTGATGACGCGCGGCTCGCTCACGACCTTCTCGATTGCCAATGACGTGGCCAAATACTTCGCCATCATCCCGGCGATCTTTGTCACCACCTACCCGCAACTGGCGGCACTCAATGTGATGCACCTGGGCAGCTCGAATTCGGCGATTCTGTCGGCCGTGATCTTCAACGCACTCATCATCGTGTTCCTGATTCCCCTGGCGCTCAAAGGCGTGAAGTACCGCCCCATCGGGGCTGCCATTCTGCTGCGCCGCAATTTGACGATCTACGGTTTGGGCGGCCTGCTCGTGCCCTTTGTCGGCATCAAGCTGATCGACATGCTGCTGGTCGCCATGCACCTGGTCTGAACTTCGAAAGTCCCTTATGAAAAATACCATCCGTCCCCTGCTGGTGCTGTTTCTGGCACTCAGCCTGATCACCGGCCTGGCCTATCCGCTGCTGGTCACCGCCATGGCGCAGGCCCTCTATCCGGCGCAGGCCGCCGGCAGCCTGATTGTCAAAGACGGCAAGCCGGTCGGCTCGCTGTTGATTGGCCAGAACTTCAGCGACCCCGGCCATTTCTGGGGCCGCCCCTCGGCCACCAGCCCGCAGCCCAATAACGCGCTGTCGTCTGGCGGGTCCAACCTCGGGCCACTGAACCCGGCGCTGGTGGACGGCGTCAAAGCACGCGTCCAGGCCCTGCGGGATGCCGACCCCGGCAACACCGCACCTGTTCCGGTGGATCTGGTGACCGCCTCTGCCAGCGGCCTGGACCCGCACATCAGCGTGGCCGCCGCGCGTTACCAAGTAAAGCGGGTGGCCACTGCACGCAAGCTGGACACTGCCATGGTGGCAGGCCTGGTCGAGCAATTCACCGAGCGCCCGCTGCTGCGACTGCTGGGTGAGCCAGGTGTGAATGTGCTGCGTCTGAATCTGGCGCTGCAGGAAATCCAACCCTGATCGATTTACCAGTGCTACCCTTGACCTCCATGCACAACTGGACTGTCTGACGTGGCCGACACAAACGACACCCGTCCCAATCCCGATGCGCTGCTCGCGCAGTTGCGTGAAGACGCTCAGGCCGTGGCGCGCGGCAAGCTGCGTATTTACTTTGGTGCCAGTGCCGGAGTAGGTAAAACCTTTGCCATGCTCAGCGCCGCCCAGCGAGCAGTGGAGGCAGGGCAATCGGTGCTGATCGGTCTGGTCGAAACCCATGGAAGGCGCGAGACCGAAGAGCTGCTAGCGGGCCTGCCCAGGCTTGCGCTGCAGGAGGTGCCGTACCGTGGTCAGATCTTGCTGGAGTTCGATATTGACGCAGCGTTACGGGCAAAGCCTGCGGTTCTGTTGCTGGACGAACTGGCCCACAGCAATGCGCCGGGCTCGCGCCATCCAAAACGTTGGCAGGATGTGCAAGAGCTGCTCGATGCGGGCATTGACGTCTGGACCGCGCTCAATGTCCAGCATCTGGAGAGCCTGAACGGAACGGTGGGAGCCATCACCGGCATACGTGTCAACGAGACGGTTCCCGACACGGTGCTGGATGGTGCAGACGAGTTGATTTTGGTGGATGTGACTGCCGATGAATTGCTGGCCCGCCTGAAGGCCGGCAAGGTGTATGTCCCACAGCAGGCCGAGCGGGCCACCCAAAACTTCTTTCGCAAGGGCAATCTGTTTGCACTGCGTGAGATTGCTTTGCGCCGCACCGCCGAACATGTGGGTGACGATGTGCGCAGCTACCGTGCGCGCCAACACCGGATTGCCTGCCAAGGGCAGGACAAAGGCTCTACGGCATGGAACACGTCGGGCGCCTTGCTGGTCTGTGTCGGCCCGGATCTGGGCGCCGAGCATTCCGTTCGCAGCGCGGCGCGCCTGGCGGCTCAGCTCAATGTGCGCTGGCATGCGGCCTATGTGGAAACGCCCGCTCTGCAGCGACTGCCCCCGGCCGAGAGAGACCGAACGCTGGCCGTGCTCAAGCTGGCCGAAGAGTTGGGCGGTGCTCCGGTGGTGCTGACCGGCAATGAGGTGGCCGCTGCCCTCTTGGAGCAGGCCCGCGCGCTCAACTGTGCCACCCTGGTCTTGGGCCGACCCGCAAAAGACCGTTGGCCCCGGATACAGCGTCTGTTCAAGGCCACCCTGACACGCAAGCTGGCCGATCTGGCACCTGAACTCGACGTCGTGGAGATTGGCTCTACCGATTCGGTGCGCCGCATTGCTCCGGCAGTTCCGGCCGACCATCGCAGTGACCTGGGCACGGGTGAGGAGCTTTGGCACCCCTATGCGTGGGCGCTTGCCGCCTGTGTGGCCACCACGCTGCTCACCATGCCCATGTTGGCCCTGTTTGACTTGGCCAATATCGTCATGATTTTTCTGCTCTGTGTGGTGCTGGTGGCGGTGCGCCTGGGTCGCGGACCGGCCATGCTGGCAGCGGTGCTGTCGGTGGCGGCCTTTGACTTCTTCTTTGTGCCACCACGCTTTTCATTTGCGGTGACCGATGTGCAGTATCTGGTGACCTTTGCCGTCATGCTGGGCGTGGGCATGCTGATTGGTCAGCTCACGGCCAACCTGCGCTTCGCTGCCAGCGTGTCGGCCAGCCGGGAACGCCGCGCGCACGCCCTGTTCGAGCTGACTCGCGACCTCTCTGCCGCGCTGCAAACCGTGCAGGTTCTTGAGCTGGGTGAGGCGGCGGTGACGCGCACCTTTGGCGGCTTGGCCAGGGTCTTTATTACCGATGCCCAGGACCATCTGGAGCTGGGCGGCAAACTTCCCGAGGGCTTGGACGCCAGTATTGCAGACTGGTGCTTTCACCACGGCCAGCGCGCCGGCCTCGCCACCGCCACGCTGCCATCCAACCCCTGGCATTACGTGCCGCTACAGGCCCCCATGCGCATACGGGGCGTGCTGGCATTGCAACCCGCGCAGGCACGCTGGCTGTTGATTCCGGAACAGGTGCAACAACTCGAAACCTTGGCGCGGCAAATCGCCATCGCGCTGGAACGGGTGCACTATGTGGACGTAGCGCAATCGGCCGTCGTTCAAATGGAATCCGAACGCCTGCGCAATACCTTGCTGGCGGCCATGTCGCACGATGTGCGCACACCGCTGACCGCATTGATAGGCCAAGCAGAGACGCTGGAGCAGTTAGGACCGCTGAGCGCCGAGCAGCGGGCCACGGTCCAGTCCATCGGCCATGAGGCACGCGAACTGAGCGCCTTGGTGGGCAACCTCCTGGATATGGCGCGCCTGGAAAGTGGCCAGGTGCAATTGCGAAGGGACTGGCAATCGGTGGAGGAAGTCGTAGGTAGCGCCATCCGCTGCGCGCGCCATTCCCTGGGATCGCTGGAGGTTCAGACCGACCTGCCGCGTGAGCTACCGTTGGTGGAGTTTGACGCTGCCATGATAGAGCGGGTGTTGGTCAATTTGCTGGAGAATGCCGCCAAATATGGCGTGGCTTCACCATTGCACGTACCCGCTATTTGCGTATCGGCGCGCGTCACGGTCAATACCTTGGAAATCAAGGTGCGCGACTTCGGCCCTGGCCTGCCAAGCAGTAGCTTAGGCCATGAACATACCTTGTTTGACAAGTTCACGCGCGGCCAGACCGAGTCCAGCACGCGTGGCGTTGGTCTGGGTCTCGCCATTTGCAAGGCCATCGTGGAAGCGCACAAAGGGAAAATAAGTGCGACTCAAGCGGACGGTGGCGGCGCAGAATTCGGTATCAGCCTGCCGCGCAGTACGCCGCCAGCCTCGTTTGAAGACCAAGACGCCTGAATGCCAGCAAGCCCCACGATCCATGTCCTCCCCAGTTGCCATCCTGATTGAAGACGAGCCGCAAATCCGACGCTTTGTACGCCTGGCGCTGGAGGCTGAAGGCTGGCTGGTGCACGAGGCCGACACCGCCCGGCGCGGTCTGTTGGATGCGGGCACGCGCAAGCCCGATCTGCTGGTGGTGGACCTGGGCCTGCCCGATGGAGACGGGATCGACCTCATAAAGGATGTACGTGGATGGTCGAATGTGCCCATCGTCGTGTTGTCGGCCCGCTCCGATGAATCCGACAAAATTGCAGCCCTGGACGCCGGTGCCGACGACTACCTGACCAAACCCTTTGGCGTGGGCGAGCTGCTGGCCCGGGTGCGCGCCAATCTGCGTCGCCCACGAACTGGACCTGACGACGCGGAATCTGCACTTGCCCGCGAAGAGGACACGCTATTTGTCTTTGGCGAGGTGGCGGTTGACCGCCAAGCCCGCGTCGTGCGCCGCCAGGGACAGGAAATACACCTCACGCCGATCGAGTACCGACTCTTGATGGCCCTGATTGCCAATGTGGGCCGCGTGATGACGCAGCGCCAGTTGCTCAAGGATGTATGGGGACCCTCGCACACCGAGCAAAGCCATTACCTTCGAATCTACATGGGCCACTTGAGGCAAAAGCTGGAGCGTGACCCAGCCCAGCCTGAGTATCTTTTGACGGAAACCGCGGTGGGATACAGACTGATGCGCTAGTGCGGTTCCGGTATGGCCATGACGGACTCATGAATGCCGGGCTTCAGGCCAGGCTTCAAAGATCGCATCGCCGTGCAGACTATTGCTCTGAATAACTTTTATTGACTGGTTACGTGGCGCCTTCTGCCGACCATCCAACCCAATGCGACAGCAACAACGGCACACGCAATAACAAGGCGATGTGTCAGTTGAAACGCAAATGGTCCCATGTTCACATTCATGGCATTGTCAGCACACCGCCTAGCGTCGCACGCCCACCAGCCCAATCACGGCGGATCGGCCCTTGTGGCCATCACCCTCGGTAAGCTCGGTTTCGTACTCATCCATGATTTGAATATCTAAATCGCTAAAGGACTCACGCAAAAGGTCCGGGGTGTACAAATGCGAGAGAACAGAAGGTCCGCCGGTTCGGTATTGGAGTTGCTTGGGCGTGTACCCCAGCAAGATGAGTGAGCCGCCGGGCTTGAGGCTGCTAACCATGTTGCCAAACAGCCTGGCGCGAAGCTCCGGGTCGGCAAACTGCACAAAGATAGTGGCCACACCGTCGTAATGATCCTGTGGCCAGGCAAAGCCGTCGCAACCGGCGACGGTAAAGTTTACGCTGGCATGGTGATTGTCTGCCAGGCGCTTGGCCTTGGCTACGCCCACCTCCGAGATATCAAACGCATCGACCTGATGGCCTTGCTTGGCCAACCACACGCTGTTGCGGCCCTCACCGTCCGCCACGCTCAAAATGCTGGAGCCCGGTTTCCAGATGGCCGCTTGGCGCCGCAGCCATTCATTGGGCTCGGTGCCGAAAACATAGCTGTCTTTGGCAAAGCGTGCGTTCCAGGTCTGCGCGGGGTCGGCAAAGGGGGTGCTGTTTGTGGTGGTCATGCTGGAGGCCTTGAAATGGACGTATTCGTATCACATATGCGGAGGAGTCCAAGCATACCCCAATGGGTATAAATCATCTGGTCTAAGGTCCCCATGCAAAACCAACTTCACGCAGCATGTAGCTCGTGCAACGCAGTTAACCGCATTCCGGTTCAGCGAAATGGAAAGGAGATCAACTGCGGCAAATGCCACCAAGCCTTGTTTGGTCTCACCCCGTCATCGGTTGATAGCGCCGCGTTTCTTGCCCAAATCACCAAGAAAGAGGTGCCGGTAGTGGTCGATTTTTGGGCGCCATGGTGCGGGCCGTGCAAAGCGATGGCTCCGGCATTCGCCCAAGTGTGTGCACGCATGGATTCCCGAGCGAGTTTCCCAACCTGGAGGGTGGGGCAGCGAAAATCGGCCACTCAGGGTAAATGTGCTGCGGCGTCAACAGTAAATCCTCGCGAGTAATCACCTGATGCGCTTGAATCATGATGTGGCGCCGGTTAGTCTATGGCCATGCAAAAACAGCACGCACTCTCCACCAAACTGGTCACCATTGGCGCTGTACTGCTGGTCGTTGCATTGCTTTCCATTGGGCTAACCCTATGGGTCACCTGGCAGCTCGAGGGCGGGGCTGCGGCGGTCAATGAGGCTGGACGCATGCGCATGCAGATATGGAGGCTCAACAGCACTGCGCAATCGAAACATTCAGAGAAGGCCGTTGCTGACCTGGTCCATGAGTTCAGCAACAGCCTCGCACTTCTCAAGACCGGGGATCCAGCCAGGCCGCTGTTCATGCCGATCAACGAGGAGGTGGATGCGCGCTTCCTCAACGTTCAGGCGCACTGGGCAAGCAACCGCGGTATTTGGCTGGGAAACACGTCTCCCGACATCGACCAGGCGCTGACCGCGACAGCCGAGACCGTGGCTGCGGTGGATGGTCTGGTGAGCGCCATAGAACAGCAGCTTTCCCGGCTCACAGCGATTTTGAATTTATTTCAGTTTGTCATGATGGCGCTGGCCATTGCCGGTGCGGTCGTCATGCTCTACACGGGCTATCAGTACGTCATCAATCCCTTGGAAAATTTGCAGCAGGCGCTTCTGAGTATTCGGTCAGGGAATTTCACGGCGCGTGTGGAAGTGGACACCGATGACGAGTTTGGCCAAGTTGCCAGCGGTTTCAACCGAATGGCCTCCGAACTGCAAGACCTCTACGAGGGGCTGGAAGCCCAGGTGAAGATCAAGACCCAACACATAGAGGCACAGCGCGCACGGCTCGAATCCCTGTACGAGATCAGCGCATTTTCGGCCAGCGCGGCAAGCATCGAAGAGCTATCCCGTGGATTTGCCAGGCGCGTGCGGGAGGTGGTGGGTGCCGATGCCGCAGTGGTTCGTTGGTCGGATGATGCCAATCAGCGCTACCTGATGCTGGCATCGGACTGCTTCCCGCAGGATATGCTGGAGTCGGAACGCAGCCTCTTGGCAGGTGCCTGTGCCTGTGGCAACCTGAAGCCCGATGTGCGAACGCGTGTGATCCCCATCATGGAGCACGAGGCCTCGCCCATGCGGGCATGCGCGCGGGCCGGTTTCCTGAATGTTGTGAGCGTTCCTGTCCGGTTGCAGCAACGCGTGCTCGGAGAAATTGATTTGTTTTTTCGCGGCGACGTGCAGCTCAGTCCGGAGGAAACGGATTTGCTGGATGCATTGGCCAGCCACCTGGCCAATGGCTTGGAGAGTTTGCGTGCAGCGGCGTTGGAGCGCGAGGCGGCGGTAGGCGAAGAGCGCGCCTTGCTGGCGCGAGAGCTGCACGACTCCATCGCGCAGTCCCTTTCATTTCTCAAAATCCAGGTCCAGCTCCTGCGAAATGCATCGCGCAACGCGCAAGCCGAAAAAGTAGAAATCGCGCTGGATGAACTGGACGCCGGACTTCGGGAAAGCATCAATGATGTGCGCGAGCTGCTGGTGCATTTTCGCACCCGTACCAACACCGATGATGTGGAAGCCGCGCTTCAGGAAACNCTGCAGAAGTTCAAACACCAGACCGGTTTGAGCACCCATTTTCATGTGAGCGGCGCGGGCATTCCACTGCCTGCAGATGTGCAGGTGCAGGTGCTGCATGTGGTTCAGGAAGCNTTGTCCAATGTGCGCAAGCACTCCCAGGCTACGCAGGTCACGCTGGAAGTCACCAAGGGCGCGGAGTGGCGCTTTGTGGTGCGCGATGATGGACGCGGATTCGATCCTGAGCTCAGTGACCGGCAAAATGTGCGGGTGGGCATGAAGATCATGCATGAGCGGGCCCATCGGATCGGGGCTGTGGTGCGAGTGCAATCGGAACTGGGGCGTGGCACCACGGTCCAGTTGACCTTGCCAGCGAACCCGGTGTCTGGCGCCAATGCGGGCGGCCTGACCCTGCTGGCAGGCGAACTGGCGGCTATGAAGTTGGTGGATGAATAGCTGGCTGCC
>TBL_comb47_HYPODRAFT_10001235_pt1 | contig 33257 bp, 26 predicted proteins | sample TroBogypolimnion_40_FD_10682 | JGI IMG/M metagenome (IMG submission 10682)
GGAAGAAGAAGGTGAGCAGCAGCGTCAGGATGTGCGAGCCGTCGACGTCGGCGTCCGTCATGATGATGATGCGGTGGTAGCGCAGCTTTGCCATGTCGAAGTCGTCTTTGCCGATGCTGGTCCCCAGGGCCGCGATCAGGGTCCGGATCTCCTGTGAGGAGAGCATCTTGTCGAAGCGCGCCTTCTCCACGTTGAGGATCTTTCCCTTCAAGGGAAGGATCGCCTGGTACTTGCGGTCGCGACCCTGCTTTGCCGACCCGCCTGCGGAGTCACCTTCGACCAGGAACAGTTCGCAAAGCGCCGGATCCTTCTCCTGGCAGTCGGCGAGCTTGCCGGGGAGCGTTCCCACCTCGAGCGCCCCCTTCCTGCGGGTGAGCTCACGCGCCTTCCGAGCGGCCTCACGGGCCCGGGCCGCGTCGATGGACTTCTCCAGGATCCGTTTGGCCATCTGCGGGTTTTCTTCCAGGTAGACGGCAAGCTTCTCGTTCATCAGGGTCTCGACGTACCCCTTCACCTCGGAGTTCCCCAGCTTCGTCTTGGTCTGCCCCTCGAACTGCGGCTGGGAGATCTTCACCGAAATGACCGCGGTGAGACCTTCCCTGAGGTCGTCGCCCGAGATCGCAACCTTCACGTTTTTCAGAAGGTTGTTGGTGTTGGCGTAGGTGTTCATGGTGCGGGTGAGCGCCGCCTTGAAGCCGATCAGGTGGGTGCCGCCCTCGTGGGTGTTAATGTTGTTGGCGAAGGAGAACACCTTCTCGTCGTAGGAATCGTTGTACTGCATGGCGACTTCGATATCGACCCCGCCCCGCTCGCCCCGGAAGTAGATGGGCTCGGAGTTGACCGCGTTGCGGTTCTTGTTCAGGTACTCGACGAAGGAGCGTATCCCCCCCTCGTAGAAGAAGTCGTGAAACTTCTCAGTGCGCTCATCAAGGATCTTGATCCGTACGCCTGCGTTCAGGAAGGCGAGTTCGCGAAGCCGCTGTGACAGCACGTCGTAAGAGAACTCGGTCGTCTCGAAGATCTCTCCGTCGGGGAGGAAGGTGATCTGGGTCCCGCGGCTCTTAGTTTCGCCGACAATTTCCAGAGGTGCGAGCGGCACCCCGCGCACGTAGCTTTGCTTGTGCAGTTTGCCGTTACGCCGGATCTCCAGCTCGAGCTTTTGCGACAGGGCGTTGACGACGGAACTTCCCACCCCGTGCAGGCCGCCGGAGACCTTGTAGGCGGTGTTGTCGAACTTGCCGCCGGCGTGCAGCACGGTCAGGACGACTTCGGCCGCCGACTTGCCTTCGTGGGGCATGATGTCCGTCGGGATGCCGCGGCCGTTATCCTTCACGGTTACCGAACCGTCGATGTGGATGGTCACCTCAACCAGGTCGCAGAATCCAGCAAGCGCCTCGTCAATGGCGTTGTCCACCAGTTCATACACCAGGTGATGCAGACCCGCCGAAGAGGTCGAACCGATATACATGGCAGGCCGCTTGCGTACCGCCGATAACCCTTCGAGAACCTTGATCTGATCCGCGCCGTATTCGTTGCTTTCTTCTTCTGAATTCATCTTTACCTCTAGTTGATAATCTTGCCTTCGCTGATCTGAAAGGTCCTGGTGTGCTGCATCCCTTCAAGGGCGACGTTTTGCAGGGCTGTCGTAGTGATGAAGACCTGCATCTCCCTTTTCTTCAGAAATTCCATCAAGTTGAAATTGCGCTCCCGGTCCAGCTCGCTGGTCATGTCGTCCAAAAGCAGGACGGGGGGCGCGCCGAAACAGCTGTTGATGAACTCGATTTCCGCCATCTTGAGTGCCAGCACGTAGCTTCGCTGCTGGCCCTGGGATGCGAAATGCCTGGTGGAGCGCCCGTTCAGGCCGAAGTGCAGGTCGTCCCGGTGCGGGCCGACCGCGGTGGAAAAGCGGCGCCGCTCCTCTGCAGCGTGCGCCTTGAGCCCCGCCAGTAGCTCGCGCTGCGGGTCTTCGGCATAAGCCTTTTCGTCCACCCCATGCAGCCGGTACTCGATCTGCACGCTTTCGTCGTTGCCGGAGATCTCGCTGTAGAAGAGCTGCAGCAGCTTCTCTATCTCCTTGAGGTAGGCGCAGCGCCTCTGCACGACCTGCACCGCGGCCTGCACCAGCTGTTCGGTCCAGACCTCCAACCCGTAGCTCTCCTGGCTCTTCAGCAGGGCGTTCCTCTGCTTGAGGATCTTCACGTAGGCATGGTACGCCGTGAGGTAGCTAAGGTCGCAGGTGAAGACGGCGCGGTCCAGGTAGCGGCGCCTGAGCTCTGGCCCGCCCCGTACCATGGCAATCTCTTCCGGGGTGAAGACCACTACGTTCAGGTTGCCGAAGAAGTCATCCACCCGGGTGGCCAGTTTTGCGTCTATTTTAGCCTTCTTGCCCTGCTTCTCCAGCAGCAGCGAGATTTCCCTTTGCACCTGGTCCCGTTCCACCACTCCCTTGAGGAGAGCGAAATCGGCACCGAAGGCGATCAGCTCCGAGTTTTTCGCCTGCTTGAAGGACTTCATCGTAGCAAGGAGATAGATCGATTCCAGCAGGTTGGTCTTGCCCTGGCCGTTGTTTCCATAGAATACGTTGAATTTTGCGCCGGGCGCAAGCTCAAGGTTTTTCAGGTTACGGAAGGAACCAAGCTTTAGCTTTATCAGTCTCATCGAATCTTCTGAGGCAAAGGGACTACCTATTTTGCTTTTAGAGCCGCATCGGCATGATGACTGCCATGAAATCGTCCTCTGCCGTCGCCTTCATGATGACGGGTGAGAGTTCGTCCTTGAATTTCAGCTCAACCTCGCGGTCCTCCATGACGGAGAGCACGTCGATCAGGTACTTGGCGTTGAAGCGGGCCGAGATGTTGTTTCCTTCGTACTGGACCTCTATCTCCTCGCGTGCCTCGCCGAGCTCCGGGTTGCTGGAAGAGATGACGATCAGTTCCGGGTTGACGTCGATCTTGATCCCCTTGAACTTCTCGCTGGAGAGGATGGCCATCCTTTTCAGTGAATGTAGGAACTTGTCGCGGTTGATCTGCACGTTGCGGTCGTTGTTGACCGGGATGACCTTGGTGTAATCCGGGAACTCACCGTCGATGAGGCGCATGACGACGACCGTGTTCCCCTTCTTGATGACCGCGCTGTTGTCCATGAAACCGAGCATGATTTCGACGGATTCCTCTTCGACCATTTTCTTCAGTTCGAAGATACCCTTCTTGGGGAAGATGACACCCTTGCTCAGTTCCGCGCTGATGGTACCTTCGATGACCTTCTGGGCTACCGAGAGCCGGTGTCCGTCGGTCGCCACCATTCTGAGGACGTTGTTGCCGTTCTCCTCGTAGGCTTTGATGAAGACGCCGTTCAGGTTGTACTTGGTCTCGTCGTAGCAGATGGCGTAGGAGGTCTTCTCGATCATGTTGGAGAGGATCTCGTTTTTGAAGACGATGAAGCTCTCCTCCTTTACCTTCGGGAAATAGGGGAACTCCTCGGAGGAAAGGCCGACGATGTTGAAGCGTGCCTTGCCGCAGACGATCTCCACCCAGTCGTTTTCCTTGGTGCTGACATGGATTTCTTCGTCGGGCATCTCCTTGACGATCTCATAGAGTTTCTTGGCTGAGACGGTGATCTTCCCTTCCTTGATGACCTTGGTGGGGTACGAGCTCTTCATGCCCACCTCGAGGTCGGTCGCGGTGATGTAGAGCAGATCGTTGTGCACTTCCAAGAGGGCGTTGGAAAGGATGGGCATGGTGTTTCTCTTTTCTACGATCCCCTGAATTCGCTGGAGGGCTTTCAAAAAAATTTCTTTGCTGATTTTGAATTCCATGGTTTCTCCCTTCGCCGTCGTGTGCTTCTTATAGTATGTTTTTAAGTCTTTTAAGTAGTAGTAGATAGTGTCCTGTTGATATGTTGATAAGGACCCTAGCTCGCTGAAACGACGCCTTTTTTTGGCAGGAGAAACATCTCTCCATTGTGCGCTCTTTTTCGTTTTTATGCACAGGCATTCGTTGGGCGCTCGTTTGGGGGTCAGTTATGCACAGTTATCCCCATTACATGAACAGCCTTTTCTTGATATCTTCCACAGTCCCTTTGAAGTCCGGATCGCCCGCCATCTGCTTCTCGATCTTCTTCACCGAGTGGATAATGGTGGAGTGGTCCTTGCCGCCGAACTTCTCGCCGATCTCCGGGTAGGACGCCTTGGTGAGCTCGCGGCAGATGTAGATCGCTATCTGGCGCGGCACCACGAGTGTCTTGATCCTCTTGTCGCTCTTGAGCTCGGAGACCTTAATCCGGAAATGATCCGCCACGTGCTTCTGGATCATCTCGACCGTGATTTCCTTCGTCTTCTCGACGATGATGTCCTTCATGACCTCGCGCGCCATGGAGAGCGTGATCTCGTTGCCGGTGAGGCTTGCGAACGCCTCCAGCCTGATCAGCATCCCTTCCAGTTCGCGGATGTTGCTGGTGGCCCCCTGCGCCAGGAAGAGCGCGACGTCGTTCGGGAGGTTCACTGCGTGCAGGTCCGACTTCTTCTTGAGGATGGCAATCTTCGTTTCCACGTCCGGCGGCTGGATGTCCGCGATCAGGCCCCATTCGAAGCGCGATCTGAGACGCTCTTCCAGTCCCGGTATATCCTTGGGGAATTTGTCAGAGGTGACGACGATCTGCTTGTGCGACTCGTACAGGGCGTTGAAGGTGTGGAAAAACTCTTCCTGGGTAGCCTCTTTGCCCGCCATGAACTGGATGTCGTCGATGAGTAGCAGGTCCATCTTCCTGAACTTGTTGCGGAATTCCTCCATTTTCTTGTAGCGCAGCGAGTTGATCATCTCGTTCATGAACTTTTCCGAGGAGTAGTAGCAGATCTTCGCCTTGGAATTCTTGGCGAGGATCTGGTTACCGATGGCGTTCACGAGATGCGTCTTGCCTAAGCCCACGCCGCCGTAGATGAAGAGCGGGTTGTAATTGGTGGCCGGCTTGTTGGCGACTGCCTGGGAGGCCGCGTAGGCAAACTGGTTGCTGGCACCGCAGACGAAGGATTCAAAAGTGTACTTGGGGTTCAGGTTAGGGATGAACTCGGACTTCTTGTCCTTTTCCTTTTCCCGGTCCTTCTCCTTTTCCTTATCTTTATCCTTGGTGGCGGGCTGACCCGGCTCGCTCTTGGTTTCGGCAGCTTCTTCGGGCCCTTTCTCCGCAATATGGAACTCTATCTGGTAGGTCTTGGAATTGACCGCCGAAACCGCTTCCTTGATCATGGAGAGGTACTTGTCTATGACCCACTTCTGGAAAAAAGAACTTGGCACTTCGAGGACGATGGTATCGTCCGTGGCGCCCAAAAATTTAAGGGGATCTATCCAGGTAGTATAGGTTTGTCCGGTTAGGACTTTTTTAAGATTTGCCTGGGCTTCTAGCCAAACATTTTCCATGGAGAGAGGCCTTTTTTTAAACTGTTTTTGCACAGGTTTATCAACAACTGTTGATAATAAATAAGCTTGGTAATTTCAGTCATTTAAGCAGTTATAGACAGTCTAAGCCGATACTAATTTTATTGAAGCAGAAGACTAGCAGAGACACCCTTATTTTGCAAGGCAAAATTTGGCTGGGGAAAAATGCCTTGACAATGAATGGTGTTTATGTTTAAGTTCCATGCTTACCTTTAAATTTAAAGTTGCCATCACGCTTAAGGAGTTGATAAAGATGAAAAGAACCTTCCAGCCCAGCAATGTCTCCAGAAAAAGAACCCATGGCTTTCTCGTACGTATGGCCACCAAGAACGGCCGTCTCGTGATCAAGAGGAGAAGGGCGAAAGGTCGCAAACGCCTTTCCGTTGGCATCGCAACCAAGTAATTCCCTGCTTGTCCAGCTCAGTTTTTCCCAAGGGTGAACGCCTGCGCAAGCGTCCCGAGTTCCTTCAGTTCAACTCGGGCGCTGCCAAGCTGCACACGCCGCACTTCCTGTTGCTTTGGAAGGGCACGGCGCCGGCAGGTCCGCGGCTTGGTTTCACCGTGAGCAAGAAAGTGGGCAATGCGGTGGTCCGGAACAGCATCAAGAGAAAGTTGCGCGAGTTTTACAGGCAGAATAAGCCGCTTTTCATAAAGGCAGATATCAACATCGTTGCCAAGAAAGGGGCGGAAGTGCTAGACTTTCACCACGTCTCATCAGAGCTCGCAGCCGCCCTCGGGCGGCTGCGTAACCGATATGCTAACTAGATTACTATCAGGCCTGATCATTCTGTATCAGAGGTTCATCTCTCCGTTCAAGGCATCCTCCTGCCGGTTTTACCCTACCTGTTCCCATTATTCCTTACAAGCATTGGAGAAGTACGGTCCCATCAAAGGTGGATGGCTGACGGCTACCCGTATTCTGCGCTGTCATCCGTTTCACCCGGGCGGTTACGATCCGGTTAAATAGCCTCTTCAGGAGAACTTATGGAAAAAAGACTCATCATAGCTGTAGTACTCTCCATTGGGGTTTTGTACGCCTATTCTTTTATGTTTCCCCAGGCGAAGCCACTGCCGGCTAACCCATCGGCTGCCAAGCAGGAACAAGTTGCCGTTGCCAGCGCGCCGGTGCAAGGTGGGGCGGTGCAGCCCGCTGCTGCTGCCGCTGCACCGCAGGCCTCCGTACCGGGTACCCCGCAGCAGGTCGTCAATGCTCATGATATAACCGTCGAAACCGATCTCTATACCGCGGTCTTTTCCACCCAGGGCGCCGGGCTCAAGAAACTGACCCTGAAGAAGTACCACGAGACCCCCGACAAGAACGGCAAGAACATTGTCATGGTGGACGAGAGCAACCCCGGCCGCTACGGTCTGCTGAGCGACTCCAGGGAATTCGGCATCGCGCCGGCGGCTGTGTTCACTAGCTCTGCAGAAAACCTGAAGCTTGGCTCCGGCAGCAAGGGGAGCATCGAATTCACCACGACGACCCCGCAGGGGGTCCAGTTCAAGAAGACCTACAGCTTTGCCGGTGACGCCTACCGCATTGCCCTCACCGAAGAGGTGAAGAATGCCGGCGCCGCCAAGGTGGACGGCACCCTGCACCTGCTGCAGAACGACCGGGTAATCGCCTTCAAAAAAGGGGAGGGGAGATACGAGGTTTACGGCCCCTCAGTCCTTTCCGACGACAAGGTCAATAACGACAAGCTGGACAACATCCAGAAGGCGCCGGTGCAGTATGATAAGGGAGTGCTCTGGGCCGCCTTTTCCGACAAGTACTTCGTGGACGCTATCCTAGGCGAGAAAGGAAGCATTGCCTCGGTTCGTCTGAGCCATCCCGGGACCGACTCCCTGGTGACCGACATCACCAGCCCCGCGATATCCGTGGCACCCGGGCAGTCCGCATCCGTCGCCTACTCTCTCTACATTGGACCGAAGGACCTCGACATACTGAAGGCCCAGGGGAGCCGCCTGGAAGAGGTGATCAACTACGGCTGGTTCGCCCCGGTTTCCAAGCCCCTCATCTTCGCGCTCAAGTTCCTTTACAAGTACACAGGGAACTACGGCTTCGCCATCATCATCATCACCGTCATCCTGAAAATGCTCTTCTTCCCGCTGACCCACAAGAGCTACAAGTCGATGAAGGAAATGCAGAAACTACAGCCTAAGATGGCAGAACTCAAAGAGAAATTCAAGAATGACCGGGACGCCATGAACAAGGCGGTCATGGAGCTTTACAAGACCCACAAGGTCAATCCGATGGGCGGTTGCCTGCCGATGGTGGTGCAGATTCCAGTATTTTTCGGCCTGTACCGCGCGCTCATGTACTCCATTGAATTGCGTCACGCACCGTTCATACTGTGGATTACCGACCTCTCCGCCAAGGACCCGTACTATGTAACGCCGATCGTTATGGGTGTCACCATGTTCATCCAGCAGAAGATGACCCCCTCCAACATGGATCCGGTCCAGGCCAAGATGATGCTGGCGCTTCCGGTGGTGTTCACCTTCATGTTCCTGAGTTTCCCGTCCGGTCTGGTGGTCTACTGGCTGGTGAACAACGTGCTGACCATCGCGCAGCAGATGTACATCAACAAGTCGATCAACGCATAGAGACAGATTGAGGTTGAGGTTTAGCCGCTACTAGGCATCACCTTCCCGACCTGCTCTTTGTTTTAGCTTAACCTCAACCTTAATCTTAACCTGGTGTATCTTATGTACGTGCGTGACACAATTGCGGCAATCAGCACGCCGGTAGGGGAGGGCGGCATCGGGATCATCAGGGTTAGCGGTCCCGAATCCCTCCCCATCGCCCGGAGCATATTCAGAGCTAAATCGAACGGTGGCCTAAAAAGCCACCGTTTTTCTTATGGCGCTGTCGTGCATCCGGAGACCGGTGATCTCCTCGACGAGGCGATGCTGGTCTATATGAAGAGTCCCAATTCCTACACCCGCGAGGACGTTGTGGAGATCCAGTGCCACGGCGGCACCCTGGTCGTATCGCGCATCCTTTCCCTGGTTGTTGGGGAAGGTGCTCGGCTGGCCCAGCCCGGGGAGTTCACCAAGCGCGCCTTTCTCAATGGCCGCATCGACCTGGTGCAGGCCGAGGCGATCATGGACGTCATCGCCAGCAGGACCGAGGCAGCCCTCACCCTTGCCCAGCATCAGCGCGAGGGTCTGCTCTCCAGCCGTATAGCGGGGGTGCGCGAAGGGATACTGTATGCATTGGCCTACGTCGAGGCATTGATAGATTTCCCCGAGGAAGAGCTCGATGTAGCCGTTGAGCGAGACGTGCTTGGTCGTGTCGCTCCGGCTCTGGCCGAACTCCATACCCTCATTGAAGGCTTTGACGAGGGGAGGGTGCTGCGTGACGGCGTCTCCGTCGTCATTGCCGGCAAGCCCAACGTAGGGAAATCGAGCCTGCTGAACACCCTTTTGAAGGAAAAGCGCGCCATTGTGACCGCCGTGCCAGGCACCACTCGGGACGTAATAGAGGAAGTCGTCAACATCAATGGCCTTCCGGTCAAGCTCCTCGATACCGCCGGCATCAGGGATTCCGAGGACCAGGTTGAGCAGGAGGGTGTGCGGCTTTCCCTGGAAAGGATTCCCCGGGCCGATCTCGTGCTATTTGTCGTCGATGCCTCTGCGCCCTTCGCCAGTGAGGATCAGGCCATCCTGGAAGCCATCGGGACCAAGAGCGTCATCGTGGTCAGGAACAAGTCCGATCTCCCTTGCTGCTGCGAGCTGCCTGCTGGACTCGTGGCACCATCGGTCTCCATCTCCACCGTTACCGGCAGCGGCATTGCCGATCTGAGGGACGCCATCCACGCCTCCTTTATTCACGGCAAGGCCATTGATGGCAGGGAATTTATAGCAGTCTCTCATGCCCGGCACCGTGATGCCTTGGTTAAGTCCCAGCAGGCGCTGCTTCGTTTCAGCGCCAATCTGCAGGCAGGCGTCAACATGGAGCTGCTCCCCATTGACCTGCGCGACGCCCTTGATGCGGTGGGCGAGGTGACCGGTGAGACGACCGCCGATGACGTGTTGGACCGGATCTTCTCGAGCTTCTGCATTGGGAAGTGAGATTGTTTCACGTGGAACAATTGTCATTTATCTCATGATATTTAGCTGTTAGGGCTGTTTTTGTCGCAGCACACACATTTCGTGTCGGAAATTTGTTGGGTGGGCAGCCCCTGCCCACCGTTTTACCCATGTCGGCGGAACCGTAAGTCATCAAGTAAGGGACTATGCGCTTTATGTAGGGGCGAATCATCATTCGCCCATGCCAAGCCGCTACGAAGAGCTGAACTCGGCGTGATTGAAAATCTCCCTCACCCCGGCCCTCTCCCGGAGGGCGAGGGAGAGCTTAGTTATGCCGGATGATGAGGGCGCGAAAAACCACTATTAAGAGCCGGCAGTAGTTAAGAGCCCCTCGCCCACCGGGAGAGCAGGGGTGAGGGATTTACCACGGAGTGACAATGGCTTCTGTCTGGGGCAAAACCTACCTCACCCCGAGCAGCTCGATTTGTTCCACGTGGAACAAACTCGAAATACCATGGAACATCCAGTAGTTTGCTGGTTAGCTCCTACCACCTTTGTCATACGCAAAGCACAGGGAGCGTTCCGAATAAAATAGATGCTGCGATTACCCCTTAGCTGAAAACGGAGCATGGTTTGATAGTCTACGACAAAAAGTATGATGTGATAGTGGTAGGAGCGGGGCACGCCGGTTGTGAGGCTGCGCTGGCCGCGGCAAGGATCGGCCGCTCTACGCTCCTGCTGACCATAAATCTCGACGCGATAGCGCTCATGTCCTGCAACCCGGCCATTGGTGGCCTGGCCAAAGGACACCTGGTGAAAGAGATCGACGCCCTGGGCGGAGAGATGGGGCGCAACATCGACGCCACCGGAATCCAGTTCCGCGTCCTCAATACCAGGAAGGGACCGGCGGTGCGCGCCTCGCGGGCCCAGGCAGACAAGCAGTTGTACCGCCTCAGGATGAAGACGGTCATGGAGCTCCAGGACAACCTGCACTTAAAGCAGGTTGAGGTGACCGCGCTGCACCTGGAGGACGGCGCCGCAGCAGGGGTGGATACCAGGGGCGGAGTCAGGTTCCTGGGTAAGACAGTCATCCTTACCACCGGGACGTTCATGCGCGGCCTGATCCATATCGGCCTGGTCAATTATCCGGGCGGCAGGGCAGGGGATCTACCTTCCATGGGACTCTCTGAACGGCTTATGGACTACGGCTTCGACGTCGGCCGTCTGAAGACCGGCACGCCGGCGCGTCTCGACGGCAGGACCATCGACTTCAGCCGTCTGGAGCCGCAGTACGGCGACGAGCGCCCGATCCCGTTCTCCTTCTCCAATGCAAGGATTGAGCAGAGCCAGGTTCCCTGCCACATCGCCTACACCAGCCCGAAGGGCCACGACATCATCAGGAGCGGCCTGGACCGCTCGCCGCTCTACGCCGGCATCATCGAAGGGATCGGACCGAGGTACTGCCCCTCCATCGAGGACAAAGTCGTGCGCTTCCCGGAGAAGGACCGCCACCAGACCTTCATCGAGCCGGAAGGGCGCGAAACGGTCGAGGTTTACCCGAGCGGACTCTCCACCTCGCTCCCCATTGACATTCAGTGGGCCTTCTACCGGAGCATAGAAGGACTGGAACGGGTCGAGATAATGCGCCCCGCCTATGCCATCGAGTACGATTATGTCAACCCGATCCAGCTCCACGCCTCCCTGGAGACCAAGCTTGTCGCCAACCTGTACCATGCGGGGCAGATCAACGGCACTTCCGGCTACGAGGAAGCGGCTGCGCAGGGGCTCATGGCCGGTATCAACGCCGCGCTCAGGGTGCAGGGGAAGGAGCCGCTGGTGCTCGGCAGGCACGATGCCTACATCGGCGTCATGATCGACGACCTAGTGACCCTGGGAACCAAGGAGCCCTACCGGATGTTCACCTCGCGTGCCGAATACCGGCTGCTACTACGTGAGGACAACGCCGATCTCAGGCTGAGAGAGCAGGGGCATGCGGTAGGTTTGGTTCCCGACGAGCAGTACCAGGGGTTCCTGAGGAAGAAGGAGCTCATTGATACCGAGTTGGAGCGCCTCGGTCGTGAGCGGCTCACACCCTCAGCAGCCGGCGAGGAGTTGCTCCGCGACTGGGACCTGGTCGGGATGCAAAACGCCATCAGCTACGAGCACCTGCTGCGGCGGCCTGATTTTACCTGCCAGGACCTGGCCAGGATCAACCCTGAAATCATGGATCTGCCCGAAACCATCAGGGAGCAGCTAGAGATTCAGATCAAGTATAAAGGCTACATCACCCGTCAGTTGGAGCAGGTGGAGCGCGCGGTCAAGCTGGAAAGCGCCAAGATACCCCTCGATTGGGATTACGGTGTGATCTCCGGGCTGTCCACCGAGGTGCGGGAAAAGCTGGCGCGCTTCCGTCCCGACACCCTGGGCCAGGCGTCACGCATACCCGGCATGACCCCGGCCGGGATCACCATACTGTCCATAGCGCTGAAGGCGAGGAACTCCAAATGAACCAGAAAGCCAAGAACCTCCTGGTTTCCGGCGCCAAAGAACTCGGCATTCCACTCACCAACGAGCAGATTACGCGCCTGGACCTCTTCGCCGAGGAACTGAAAAAGTGGAGCAGGAAGATCAACATCACGGCCATCACCGATGACGAGGGGATTGCGGTCAAGCACTTCGTCGACTCGCTCAGCCTGCTGAAGGCGGTACAGGGTCCCGGGAGGCTGCTCGACATCGGTTCGGGAGCGGGGTTCCCCTGCATACCGGTTAAGATAGTCGCCCCGGATCTGGAGATGGTCTCTGTGGATGCCGTGGTGAAAAAGATCAGCTTTCAGAAGCAGGCGGTCCGTCTGTTGAACCTGGCGCAGTTCACCGCGACCCATGTGCGGGCCGAGACGCTTGCCGCGACCTATCCCGAATATTTTGACTGGGTGGTGTCGCGGGCCTTTTCCGACATACCTTCCTTTGTCGGGATGGCTTTGCCGCTTTTGAAGAGTGACGGGCGCATCGTTGCCATGAAAGGGCGCAATGCTGCCGACGAAGTGGTTGCGGCGCAAGGGGCGCTCGACGAGTTGGGAGCGAGGGTCGATTGTGTGCTCGATTTCCAGCTTCCAGGCGTCGGCGACGCCAGATCGCTGGTCGTGATCGTTAAAAAATGATAGGAAAATTCTAATGTGTTGTTCTGGGCGCAAATTTGCCCCAAAAAAGCGATTTGGTTGCCGTTGAAGGTCAAGGGCTGCGAAGGGCCGAGAAATGGCGCTGTACGGGAAATTTAGCAGCCTAAATTTTAGGCAATTTTGGCCGTCAAGGGAGGAAAGGCTCCCATTAGAGAGTGTGGCCTCGGAGGGGAGGGATCTACGTGGCGCATCCCTCACCCCGACCCTCTCCCGGAGGGCGAGGGAGAGTTTGGCACCAGGATGAAGGAAGGTTGGTCGAGACAAATAATTAGGCCGGACTCATCCAGAAATTCTACCTCCCCTTCAAGGGGAGGGTCGGGGTAGGGATGGGGTAACGCGTCGCTTCGAGTTTGGTAGAAGGTAGGGTGGGCACCCTGTGCCCACGCGGTTGGCACAGAACCCAAAACCCTCGCCCTCCGGGAGAGGGGCAGGGGTGAGGGAGGCGCCACCTACAGAGAATTTTCACCGTGTCACCAATTGACCCACCCAGTCGTTCCGTCTGACGCGCTGAGCAATAATTTTGACAACTACCCGCTTTATATGTTAAGGATAAAAACTTTTATTGTTTACGGTTCAAATTTTCACATAGATCGAAGGGGGAAAGAAACATGCATCATTTTCAGTACAAGGGTGACGAGCTTTACGCGGAAGAGGTAGCAATAAAGGACATCGTTGCCGCAGTCGGCAGCCCGGTCTACATCTATTCACAAGCAACGCTTGAGCGGCACTTCAAGGCAATGGACAACGCCTTTGCCTCGGCTCCGCATACCATTTGCTATTCGGTCAAGGCGAACTCCAACCTTGCCGTGCTGAAAACCTTCATCAACCTGGGCGGCGGCGTGGATATCGTCTCCGGCGGCGAGCTTTTCCGTGCCCTGACGGCGGGGGTCGACCCGAAGAAGGTCGTCTATTCCGGCGTCGGCAAGAGGGACGACGAGATCGTCTACGCCCTGAAAAGCGGCATCCTGATGTTCAACGTGGAAAGCGAGATGGAACTGGACCGGATCAACGAGGTCGCGGGACGGGTCGGCAAGAAGGCCGGCATCGCGATCCGCGTCAACCCGGACGTCGATCCGGAAACCCATCCGTACATCACCACCGGTCTCAAGAAGGCGAAGTTCGGCATCAACATCGAGCGCGCACTGGCTCAGTATGCTCGCGCCAAGGACATGGCCAACCTGGAGATCCTCGGGATCGACTGCCACATCGGCAGCCAGCTGACCAAGGTTTCCCCGTTCGTCGACGCAATCAAGAAGCTGAAAAGGCTGCTGGTGGGCGTGAAAGACATGGGCATCGAGATGAAGTACCTCGACCTGGGCGGCGGTCTCGGCATCCAGTACAACGACGAACTGCCGCCGCTTCCCGCGGACTACGGCTCTTCCATCATGTCGGAAACCAAGGACCTCGGCCTGCACCTGCTGTTCGAGCCCGGCAGGAACCTGGTCGGCAACGCCGGCATCCTGGTCGGCACCTGCCTCTACACCAAGAAGGGCGAGGAGAAGAACTTCGTCATCGTCGACGCAGGCATGAACGACCTCGCCCGTCCGGCGCTCTACGGCTCCTTCCACGGCGTCATGCCCGTCAGGAAGGATCAGGACGGGAGCATCGAGGGCGACATCGTCGGCCCGATCTGCGAGTCGGGCGACTTCCTGGTCAAGGACCGCGAATTCCCGAACTTCCGCCAGGGCGACCAGATCGCCTTCATGTCCGCGGGCGCCTACGGCTTCACCATGAGCAGCAATTACAACAGCCGGCCGCGGGTGTCGGAAGTCATGGTCAAAGGCGACAAATTCGAAATCATCCGCAGCCGCGAAACGGTCGAAGACCTGATCAGGGGCGAGCGGATTCCGAGCTTCCTCTAAAGCAAAATGGGGACGGACACGAGTTCGCCCCCTCATTCACCATTTTTATGCATTGCAGGCGGGGCAGGAGAGGCGGATGCTTTCCCCTGGCGCAAACCCTGCAAAAGAAACGCATTACTAGCGGCAGCACAAGGAGGTAGCCCATGTTCCAGGGAAGTATCGTTGCCATCGTCACCCCGTTCAACAACGGCGCGGTAGATGAGGAAAAGCTGCGGGAGCTGGTGGAATTCCAGATTGAAAACGGCACCGACGCCATTGTCCCGTGCGGCACCACCGGCGAGTCCTCGACGCTCAACTACGTCGAGCACGACCGGGTCATCAAGATCGTCGTCGAGCAGGTGAAGAAGCGGGTGCCGGTCATCGCGGGCACCGGCTCCAATTCCACCCACGAAGCCATCGAGATCACCCAGCACGCCAAGGAACTGGGCGCGGACGGGGCTCTGCTGGTGACGCCGTACTACAACAAACCTTCCCAGGAGGGTCTCTACCTGCATTACATGGCGGTCGCCAATGCCGTCGCGCTCCCCCAGGTGCTGTACAACGTGCCCGGGCGCACTGCGGTGAACCTGCTGCCGGAAACAGTTGCGCGCCTCGCCCTGCACCCGAATATCGTCGCCATCAAGGAGGCTACCGGGTCGCTGCAGCAGGCTTCCGAGGTCATGGCCCTGTGCGGTGATAACATCACGGTGCTGTCGGGCGATGACTTCATCACCCTGCCGATGATGGCCTGCGGCGCCAAAGGCGTGATCTCGGTCACGGCCAACATCATGCCCAAAGAGGTCGCCGCGCTGGTGGACGCCTTCAACGCCGGCGACATGGAAGAGGCGAAAAGGCTGCACCTGTACCTGCTGAAGATCTCCAACGCCATGTTCATCGAGACCAACCCCGTGCCGGTAAAGACGGGCGTGGCGCTCCTGGGCCGCTGCCGCGACGAGGTCCGTCTCCCGCTGGCGCCGCTTGCCGAGGCGAACCGGACCAAGCTGACCGCGATCATGAAGGAATACGGGCTTATCTAAGGAGTAGCACCTATGATAAAAATTGCTGTCTGCGGGGCTGCAGGGCGGATGGGGGGGCGGATCATCGCCGCCATCAAGGAAGCGGAAGGCGTGCAACTCTCGGGGGCCCTGGAGCGTCCGGGGCATCCCATGGTCGGCCAGGATGCCGGCTACAACGCGGGCCTGGGCGCCATCGGGCTGCCCATCAGCGACGACCTTAATATGGTTGTAGCTGGATGCGACGTGCTGATCGACTTTACCGCTCCCAAGGTCTCCCTCAAGAACCTCGAGGTCTGTTCGCTTTTGGGCAAGTCCATCGTCATAGGCTCCACCGGGTTCACCCCCGAGGAGCGCGCCTTCGCGGCGGAGCTCGCACGCGAGATACCGGTCGTCATCGCGCCCAACATGTCGGTCGGCGTGAACGTCTGTTTCAAGGTGCTGGCCGACGTGGCCAAGATTCTCGGCGAAGATTTCGACGTCGAGATCGTGGAGGCGCATCATCGCCTCAAAAAGGATTCCCCCTCCGGAACCGCGGTCAGGATGGGCGAGGTAGTGGCAGGAGCGCTCGGGCGCGACTACAACGAGGTAGCCAACTACCACCGCGAGGGAATCTGCGGCGAGCGGACCCACGACGAGATCGGGATGCAGACCATACGCGGCGGCGATATCGTCGGTGAGCACACCGTCTACTTCATCGGCATGGGTGAGCGGGTGGAGATCACCCACCGCGCCCACACCAGGGACATGTTTTCCCGCGGTTCCGTGCGCGCCGCCAAGTGGGTGGTAAGCGCCAAGCCCGGTGTCTGGGACATGCAGGACGTGCTGGGATTGAGGTAGCTGTCATCCGGAGACCTAGACAGAGGAGGCATCGTCATGATTGATGTTTCAAAAGTCCCAATAACGGGTTCCCGCTTATGTTGACATCTGTCGATATCGATACATTGCGAAATACCATTGCTGAGAGCATGCACCCTGACAAAATATACCTGTTCGGGTCATATGCCGAGGGCAGGGCGACGGATGACAGCGACATCGACTTCCTGGTAGTCATGGAGTCAGAACAAATGCCTCACCGGCGTAATGTCGCCTTGAAGCGGCTGTTTCCGCACCGCAAGTTTTCACTTGATGCCTTTGTCTACACTCCTGATGAATTTTCCAGGTACAAGGACGTGCCAGGCACTATAGTCTATACTGCTGCTCACAGCGGGAAGCTTATTTATGGATGACTCAACCGCAGAAGTCGTCCGGCAATGGCTAAGAAAGGCGGCCAATGACCTGCAGAATATCCGAAACAATCTTTCTGCAACGGAAGTCCCAACAGACACGATATGCTTCCACGCCCAGCAAGCTATTGAAAAATTGCTGAAAGGCGTTTTGGTTGCAAATGGCCGGAGTGTTTCCAAAACACACGATCTCGTGAGGTTACTAACTGACGTCACGGATATCCTGCCGGAACTGGCCCCTTTTGAGGAACAGTTTGAGGACGTTTCTGAGTACGGGGTCGCTGTCAGGTATCCTAATGGCTTCAGCGAACCTACTCTCGGTGAAGCTTCCCGTGCCTACGAGATCGCAATGAAAGTGTCGGAAATAGTGCATCATAAGATTAATATTTGAAACATACGTTACAAGGAGAAGTTTTAATGGCACAGATTAACGACAACTACCTGAAACTCAAGGCTGGCTACCTCTTCCCGGAAATCGGGCGCCGGGTGCGTGCCTTTGCCGCAGCAAACCCGGAAGCCAAGGTGATCCGTCTGGGCATCGGCGACGTGACCCAGCCGCTCACGCCGGCCATCCTGAAGGCGTTCCACGCCGCGGTTGACGACCTCGGGAGCGAGAATTCCTTCATGGGCTACGGCCCGGAGCAGGGCTATGATTTCCTGATCGACGCCATCATCCAGAAATCCTACAACCCGTTGGGCGTCGAGCTGAAGACGACCGAGATGTTCATCTCGGACGGCTCCAAGTGCGACTGCGCCAACATCCTCGACATCTTCGCGCTGGACAACACGGTAGCCATCGGCGACCCGGTCTACCCGGTCTACAACGACACCAACGTCATGATCGGGCGCACCGGCGATGCCGATGAGACGGGCTACTACAAGGGGCTGGTCTACATGCCCTGCACCGAGGCCAACGGCTTCTTCCCGGCCTACCCGGAGGAGAAGGTGGACATGATCTACCTCTGCTTCCCGAACAACCCGACTGGCGCGGTCGCCACCAAAGAGCAGCTCAAGGGGTGGGTGGACTACGCCCTGGCCAACAACTCGGTCATCCTTTTCGACGCGGCTTACGAGGCATTCATCACCGACCCTGAAATCCCGCATTCCATCTACGAGATCGAGGGCGCCAAGAAGTGCGCCATCGAGTTCCGCTCCTTCTCGAAGACCGCGGGCTTCACGGGCGTACGTTGCGGCCTGGTGGTCGTCCCCGAGGAACTTGAGGGTACGACCGCAACCGGCGAGAAGTACAGCTTCAACAAGCTCTGGCTGCGTCGTCAGACCACCAAGTTCAACGGCGCCTCCTACCCGGTGCAAAAGGCCGCCGCAGCGGTCTACACGGACGAGGGGTGGGCAGAGACCAAGGCGAACATCGACTACTACATGGAGAACGCCAGGATCATACGTGAGGGGCTTGCCGAGGCCGGCCTGACCGTCTACGGCGGCGTCAACGGGCCCTACATCTGGCTCAAGACACCGGCGGGGCTCACCTCATGGGATTTCTTCGACAAGCTTTTGAACGAGTGCAACGTCGTGGGGACCCCGGGCAGCGGTTTCGGACCTTCCGGCGAAGGGTACTTCCGCCTGTCCGCCTTCGGCAACCGCGATAACGTGATCGAGGCGGTCGCGCGGATCAAGAATAACCTTAAGTAGGGTTAGCAACGGTTAGCAACGGGTTAAACATGGATTAGACGTAGAAATGACAAAGGGCGCCCAAAAGGCGCCCTTTGTTTTGGTGGAATATCAACAATTTAGTCTATGAATTGCGTAGGGTGGGCACCCCGTGCCCACCGAGGTCGCAGCGTGGGTGCCGAGTGGGCACGGAGTGCCCACCCTACGGCACGACTGCGGGTAAAGATCAGTGTCCCAGCAGCCGCATCAACTCGCGATCAAAAGCCGGAATATCATCGGGTTTCCGTGAAGTTATCAGCTGGCTGTCCACTACTACCTCGCTGTCTTCATAGAGCGCACCGGCCTCTTTCAGCTCCGGCGCCACCGATTCGTAACAGGTGGCACGACGCCCCTTCAAAAGACCCGCCGAAACGAGTATCTGCGGTCCGTGGCAGATAGCTGCGACCGGTTTTCCCTCAGACACGAAAGAGCGTGCTATCTCCTGCACCGCGGGATCATTGCGGATCGCCGCCGGGGCCTTGCCTCCGGGGAGAATCAAAACGCCATATTCGGCGGGTGCTATATCCTTAAATACCTTCGTTACCGGCACTTCATAGCCATGCTTGCCACGGATGTTCTCGCGCGACAGCGAGGCGATATCCACGGTAAAGCCCGCCTCACGCAGCCGGTAAAGGGGTACCAGCAATTCGGTGTCTTCGAATTCATTTGCGCTTAAAATCAATGCTTTCATTATTCCTCCTCCTCGGTAACCGGTCGCACCGGCTACCTCCTTGAGATTCCATGGTCCAAGGAACTCATTGCCACAGAACCTGCCAGGGCAGGCGGCTTACAGAGTGCAGCCTCCGCCACGCACCTTCGTCATTATCCTGATGTGCCGTCACCTGATATTCTCTCATTTTACCATGCTTTGAGATTCTTTGGTACGGGTCCCGAGGTTCGAACGGCGGCGGGAACGCCGTACTCGCTGTGCCGCTGCAGAGTCTCAAAGCTTCCGGGCAGGGGACCCTTTCAAGCTGGACCGCTGAGCCCTCAAAGGCGACAAGCGCCACAATCCGCGGGAGTTTCGAAAATGGATATCGTTTGCAATGCGAAAACGGGGTGTGTTAAACTGGCATCAGGCTGGTACTGTCATCAGCTGAAAAAGGAGAGCCAGGCTATGGAGATTTTTGTATTGGGATTCACTGCAGTTTCACTTCTTGTGGTCATCTACCAGTTCCGGTCCTATTTCGCCTCACAAGGCAAATAGTCCGAGCTGCCTTTCCATTAATTGCTATGAGCAGCAAATTAAACCGGCCTTGGCCGGTTTATTTGTAGCGCAACTCCCTCCTCACTTACGCACGCTGAAACCCGATTGGGCGTCCCAGGTGTATCCCTTGCCGCTCCAGATCGCCTCGATGGTCTTCCAGTCCAGACCGAGCCCTTTCATATCCTCGCAAATGTAGTAGGCAGGCATGATCTCGTCGTCATCTATCCGGCCGTCTCCGTTGGTGTCGGCCCAATGGTAAGCGCCGATCCGAATGCCGCTATCGCCACCCACCGGCTCGGTCCGGTTCAGCGCGCCGGAATGCAGCACGATCTCGCCGCTCAGCCTCGCCTCGTCATGAAGGATGGGGGAAGCCGGGACCTGCACGGCGTAGGAAACGGTGACCGAAGCGCTGCCGCCGGGGATCAGCCACTTTATCCCGGTGCCCGATGGGTCCGCCGATGAACTGGTGGGCAGCGCGCTCACCAGCCGCCAGCCGTGGGGGAGGTTCTCCTTGAGGATGAAGCCCGAGTTTTCCGCGCCTTTACGGGTGATCTTGATCTGCACGGGGATAATTTCGCCGGGTGCGGCAAAGTGCGGGGCCCACCGGACCGCGCTCGGTACCGGAGCCAGAGCGCGGCTGAGAAAATGGACCCCCAAGAGTACCAGCACCAGGGCTGCCAGCCCCGGGAGCAGTAAACGACGCTCGGTGCGCCTGGTCGGCGTTGCCGGAGGGGGGACGGGGAACTCGGGAGCCTCCTCCTGGCGCAGGATGTCCGGAAGATCGACCTCCAGCGCGCTCGCCAGCTTCTCGGCATTATCGCGCTTGATGGAGGGGTAGCGGTTGTTTTCCCAGCGCGAGATCGTGTCGGTCGTGACTCCCACCACGTTAGCCACATAGAGCTGGGTGAGCTTCTTTGTCTCACGCACGCTCTTGATCCGTGCCCCGTCAATGGCGACGCTGGGTGCTGCCGCTTTCTCGCTTTTTTCCAATGCCTACTCCGTGTCGCCAATAAACGTGGTTTTCAGTCAGTGAGGTGAGCGGATGCACCCGGTATTCGGCAGTTTTAGCCGTACGACAACCCGACATCGGGTCGAATTGCTATAGATGTCGATAGCGAGGGCGTAAGCCACATGATATTTTCTATCACACTTCCGCAATAAAAACCCAAAAACAAAAGGAGCCAACAACATGAAAAAAATCATCGTAGCTGTGGCACTCACGCTGATGAGCGCCGGGACCGTGCTCGCCGCCGACACCATGACCCTTCCCGCCAAGAACGGGGACATCACCTTTCACCACAAGAAACACCAGGAGATGCTGAAGGACTGTAAAATCTGTCACGAAAAGGGCCCGGGTAAGATAGAGGGGTTCGGCAAGGACTTCGCCCACAAAACCTGCAAGGGGTGCCACGCTGACAAGGGTGCGGGTCCGACGAAATGCTCCGAGTGCCACAAGAAGTAAGTAAGGGGAGGGGGGTCTTCGCAGGAGGAGGACCCCCGCTTTTTTTGCTACGCTTTCCCAAGCTCCTCTTCGCCCTCCGGCAGAGGGCCGGAGGGAGGGGGGTGCCATGCCGGCATTGCGCTTCGTGGAGACGCCTTCACCCCTGCTGCTCTCCCGGAGGGCGAGGGAATAAAGGTGAAAAGCATCAGGTATCAGGTTGCCTGTGCCTGGATTATCGTCCTAGTCGAAGAGTCCCACGAGGGCGTCGAAGTCGAGTCGCTCCTCGGCGAGGCTGCGTATCAGGTCGAGTTTTTCGGTGTCCTCGGCGGTGATCTTCGAGACGTCTTCGGTGATGATGCGGTACAGTTCGGCGGTGGATTGCTTCTGGGTGCGCAGGTAGGGGATATTGCTGCGGTCGATGATGCGCTGGGTGATGGTGCTGACCGGTGAAATCCCCGGGATGACCAGGCCCGAGACGAGGGCGCGGTACTCCGGCATTTGGTACAGGTTCGCGAGGGTGACCAGCAGTTCGTCGCGGCTGCTGGTCACCAGCAGCAGGGTGGATTCCCGGAGCATTTCGGTTACGCGCTGGGTCGAAGCCGCACCGATTTGTACGTGCTGTATGATGCGCCCCACGTCGCGGCGGTTACCGTGCAGCGGTAGGTCGAGCAGGCGCGAAACCCGGCGTAGCGTCGGGTTCGCCAGCACGGACTTGAAATCAAAGCCGCCGATGACGGAGAACGGCTGGTCAGCCAGCGCACGCTCCAGGTAATCGAGGGTGACCTCACGCTTGTCGGCATACAGCTTGTTGGCCATGACCGCCCGCACCTCGGCACCCTCAAGCTGAAAGAGCGCTATATTCATGAAAACCGTGTCGATGACGTTGCCGACCCCGCCTCCGGTGATCATCAGAACCGGCGCGTCCAGCATGCGGGCGATGCGCGCGTTGGAGAGCTTCAGCACCGAGCCGACACCCGGGTGTCCGGACCCCTCGATGATGATGAAATCGCACCTCTTTTCCAGCTCGGCGTAGGCGTGCAGTATCTTTTCCTCGAGCTCGGCGAAGGCCACCTCGCCGTCTATCGCCTTGCGCGTGGTATCGGGATAGACCACGACCGGCGACATGTAGCGCAGGTCCTTGGACAGGTCGAAGACCTGCGCGATCAGGGCAGCGTCCTTGTCAAGCGAGTGGCCGCGCAGGGTGGTCGGCTTCGGGCCGAGCGGCTTGATGAACCCGACCCGGCCGTACTTCTTCTGGGCCAAATGCAGCAGGGAGATGCTGATGGTGGTCTTCCCGATGTTCTGTCCCGAGGCGGCGATAAAGATTTTCTTGGCCATTGCTGGATCCTTGGTTGACGCGCCCGGCGCCGTGCGGCGCTGTAGCGTGGACTGGTTCGCGATGTCAGGAAAGCGGAAGTTCCAAAGATGCCGTATACAAACGCCAGTCATAATCGTACGCAGGGACTGATATGTCAAGCTTGTTAGCGGAAGCGGCCCGGAAAAGGGCCGCTCGCAGCCGCTTGTTTTCTTCCTGCCGTTGGGTGTATCATGGTCTTCATGAGCCCAGTTGACCTTAATGAACGGTTGGTTTACTACAGCGAGTCGGAAGAAATGCTGAACCGCTGCACCCACGGGTTGGGCGCCTTGTTGAGCCTCATTGGCGTCACCGCCCTGATCGCCCTGGCCGCCCGGGAGCACGACAGCTACCGCCTGATCAGTTCCTGCATCTACGGCGGGGCGATGTTCACCTTCTATTGCCTTTCCACGGCCTACCACAGCGTTCGCAAACCCTACACCCGCTACGTGTTCCGCATCCTGGACCACGCCAGCATTTACCTGATGATCGCCGGGAGCTACACCCCGTTCACCCTGGTCACCCTGCGGGGGCCCTGGGGCTGGTCGCTCTTCGGCATGGTCTGGGGGCTGGGGACCATCGGCGCGGTCCTGAAGATTTTCACGGCCCACAAATTGCGCATCATCGGGCCGCTGCTCTACATCGCCCTGGGCTGGAGCGTTGTCTTCGCCCTGAAACCGCTCTCCGCGGCGCTTGCGGCCAACGGCCTGTTGCTGCTCTTTGCCGGAGGCGCAGCCTACACCGTCGGAGTGCTCTTTTACCTCTGGGACCGGCTGCCCTACAACCACGCCATCTGGCACCTCTTTGTGCTTACCGGCAGCGCCTGCCATTTCGCGGCAATTTTCCACTATGTGACCCCGCTCCACATCTGAAGCCAAAGCTCCCTCCGAATCCCCCACCCGGCATTTCACCCTTCCTGTCAGCCTCTCCGGATAAACGCCAGCTTTTCCGGCAGCTTGCACTGCGGTCGCCCGCAGCTGCCCGCCTGCACCCCGGCCGAAAGTAACAATAGAAAATTAAAATGAAAAAAAAGCTAATAAAAATGTTCAAATTATGGTATAGACGTGGTAGTAAGGATTCAGCGCAACCGGGTTACCTCATCCGGCCCTCGCTGTGACAGCTGTAGGTCGTTCCCGTTGTAACATCCCCCTGCCGTGTCACTCTTCGGATTCCGGACTCGACTCACTATGGGGGCACCACGTGCCGCATCAAGGCATAGATGGCAGTCTCATTTTGGTTCCCTTCTTCTCAAACTTCGCAGGTATCAGTTGATTCTGGAGCAGGTGTCATCTGGGAGAACTAGAATGGCTTGGAATAGACTATTTCGCAACCGGTGGCTCGCCTATGCAATTGCCTCGCTGTTGCCGGTGTGCGCTGCGCTGTTGCGGGTTTTGCTGCTGGACACGCACGAGTTGAGCTCCCCCTATCTCACCTTCTATCCCGCGGTCCTGCTGGCGGCGCTGCTGGCGGGTTTTCCCGCCGGCCTGCTTGCGACGGCACTATCCGGCTGCCTGGCGTCCTATCTCTGGATCGAGCCGGTCGGTTCGCTGGCGGTCGCGAGGCCCGCGGACCAGCTGGGAATGGTACTCTTTTTGATAAGCTGCGTCATGATCTCCGGCGCTACCGCGCTGTTGCAGCGTGCCCTGTCGCGGGCCTATGAGGCGGAAGCCAAGGTCCGGCTCACGGCAGAAAGGGAGCAAGCCTCCATCCAAAGGGAGCGCAACTTCCTGCGCCAGGTCATCGACGCCTTTCCGAGCAACATCTTCGTCAAGGACGAACAGGGGACCCTGCATTTGGTGAACCAGGCGATGGCGAAATTCCACGGGACGACGGTCGAGGACATGGAGGGGAAAAGGATTTACGATTTCGGTGTCCCGGAAGAGATGGAGTCCCGGTTTACCGAGGAAGACCGGGAGATCTTCAACTCCGGGAAGGTGTTGCGCTCCCACGCGAAAATCTGTGACGCCGACGGCAAGCAGCACAGCTTCGAGACGGACAAGTCGCCGCTTTTCAACCAGGACGGTTCCTGCGACAAGGTGCTGGTCGTCACCACTGACATCACCGAGCGCACCCAAGCCGAAGAGTCTTTGCACGAGAACCGCGAGCTGCTGCATTCCATCATCTCCGGCACGCCCGACGCCATCTACGTCAAGGACATGGAAGGAAGGTACCTGCTCTTCAACAGCGCCGCACAGCAGGTCACCGGCAAGAGCGCCGAGGAAGTCCTGGGGCGGGTCGACGCGGAAATTTTCCCCCCCAAGGAAGCCGAGATGCACGCCAGGCAGGACCGAACCGTCATCAGGACCCTGGCCGTCGAGATCTTCGAAGGCACCCTCACCGACGCCAAGGGGAAGGAGCGCGTCTTTCTTTCAACCAAGGGGCCCCTGTTCGACGAGCAAGGCAAGCTGTCCGGTATCTTTGGCATTTCGCGCGACATCAGCGAGCAGAAGCAGGTGGAGCAGGAGTTCCGCAATCTGAATGACGAACTGGACAGGCGGGTAGCCGAGCGAACCGCGCAACTCGAGGCCGCCAACCGGGAACAGGAATCCTTCAGCTACTCGGTTTCCCACGACCTGCGCAGCCCTCTGCGCCACATCAACAGTTATGCCGCCATTTTGATGGAAGAACTCGGCTCCGGCATCAGTCCCGAGGGGAAGGACCACCTGGAGCGCATTTGCAAGGCGAGCAGCAAGATGGGAAGGTTGATCGACGACCTGCTTGAACTGGCGCGTACCAGCCGTTTACCGCTCACGGAGGAGCAGATAGACCTGAGCCGGCTGGCGACCATCAGCAGCCTCCTGCTGAAACAGACCGACAAGAACCGCAAGGTGGAATTCTCCATCGCCGAGGGGATGCAGGTCCTGGGGGACAAAACCCTGCTGAGGCTCGTGGTGGAGAACCTGCTCGACAATGCCTGGAAGTACACGGTGCAGGAAAGCTTCGCCCGCATCGAGGTGGGGAGCGAACTCAGGGAAGATCAGCAGGTCTACTTCGTGAGCGACAACGGGACGGGCTTCGACATGGCGTATCGCGAGAAACTTTTCAGCCCGTTTCAGCGCCTGCACGGAGCCGAGTTCGAAGGAAACGGCATCGGCCTGGCCACGGTAAAGCGCGCCATCGAGCGCCACGGCGGCAGCATCTGGGCCGAAGGCGAGGTGGGCAACGGGGCGACCTTCTACTTCACCCTGGGAAAAGAGGTCGTCTCCTGTTCCCGGCCGTTGCGCCAGCAGCACGGCTAGCTCGCCGTATCGGTGGGGGAGGGGGACCAGGGCGGAAGATCATCAATAGTCAGCTTACCGATCAACGGGCCCCATAAAAAAAGGGCGGAAAGCACCATGCTTTCCGCCCTTTTCTCATCCAACATGACCCAGCTCTACTTCACGTGACACTCACTGCACTTGGTCGGCCCCTTCCCCTTGTCGGCATGGCACCCTTTGCAGGTCTTGTGCGCCCAGTCCTTGCCAAGAGCCGCGATCTTCCCGCCCTCATTCGTCTCGTGGCAGGTGGTGCAGGCCATGGCGTCCTGGTGTTTCTTGTGAGGGAAGGTGACGTTGCCGTTTTTGGCGGGCAGGACGACAACGGCATTGCCCGCGGCTGCGGCGAAGCCGGCGCTGAACAGGGAAAGTGCGAACGCAGCGAGGATCAATTTTTTCATGATGGTTTCTCCTTGTTTGGTTGAATTAGAATCACTCAGTAGGATACCTGCTTCTGGCGGCTTTGCAATGAGGCGGACAGAAGAAAACTTGACAAATCCGGCAGGAACAGAGGAAAGTACCGCTAGATCAACCGTCGGTCCGCCGCACCCCTAGCGCTCCACCCGCACCAGAGAGAAGCCTCGGAAACTATGAAAGCCGCCACCCAACTCGAAATTCCACCGCTCAGCTCCCTTTCCCGCCCTGGCCCGCCCCCCGGCAGCGAAGCGCCCTTGCTGCCGCTCATCAGCTTGGCGCTTGGCGAGTTCGCCCTGCCGGTACCGCGCACCGGAAGCATCGAAAGCCATTCCGGTTACGGGAACTCGGCCGCCGACGGGCAGGAGATACACCAACGCGTGCAGCGCAAGCGGGCCAAGAGCGACCCCGGCTATCAGAAAGAGGTTCCGGTGAGTCGGAGCTTCGAGCGGAAGGGATACCGGTTCCAGATCAATGGGCGCATGGACGGCGTCTTCAGGGAGGGTTCTCCCCGAATCGAGGAGATCAAGACCTGTTTCAACGTGCGCGACCTGGTGCGCCGGCTGACGGAAAACCAGGAGCATCCCTACTGTCTGCAACTCAAGACCTACGGCTATTTCCACTGGCTGGAGCACGGGGTGGTACCGCTTTTGAGCTTCCACCTGGTTTCCTCGCGTAACGGCGAGTCCCTTGACCTCCCGCTTCAGCTCGACCTGCCCCAGTACCAGGCCTGGCTGGAGCTGCGTCTCGACGAACTGGTCCTGGAAGCCGGCAAGGCCGTGAAACGGGTGGCGCGCCGCGCCAAGGTCGCCGCAGCCTTTGCCTTCCCTTTCGAGCGCCCGCGTCCGGGCCAGCTCGAACTGATGCGGACCGTCGAAGAGGGCATGGGGCAGGGCGCGGCGCTGCTGGTCCAGGCCCCCACGGGGCTCGGCAAGACGGTCGGGGTGCTGCATCCCGTGCTGAAGGAGGCCTTGGGGCGCGGCCAGCAGGTGGTCTACGTCACCCCGAAAAACTCCCAGCACGCGGTGGCGGAGGATGCGGTCGAGCGCTTCAGGGTGGCGGGTGCGCGGCTCAAGTCGCTCTCCATCACGGCGAAAAACAAGATCTGCTTCAAGGACGAACCGCTGTGCAACCCGGAGTACTGCGAGTATGCCCGCGACTACTACCAAAAGCTGGCTGCTGCCGGCCTGGTAGATATCCTGGCGCAAAAAAAGAAGTTGAAGGCCCGCAGCTTCCGGACCTTGGGCGAACAGTTCCAGGTCTGCCCCTTCGAGCTGCAGCTGGCCAGCGCGCCCGAGGCCGACGTGGTGATCTGCGACTACAACTACGTCTTCGCCCCGCGCTCAGCACTGGGGCGGATCACCTGCCTGAGCGTCGGGCAGACGGGGAAGCCCAACCTGGTGATCGACGAGGCGCACAACCTCCCTGCACGCGCCATGGACTATTACTCCCCGGCGCTTTCCTCGGCTCTGCTCGCGGAATTGCGTGAGGAGCTCGGCAGACTCCCGCACCCCTACGGGCGCGCCGCCGAAGAGCTTTTGGACGGCTGCCTGCAGGCCGTGGCGTCCTGTTGGAAGGGCAAGGGGTCCCAGCCGGCCCGGGTCGATCCCCCGGTGGCGAGCTTTCTCGAACATGACGGGAGGCTGCGCGCCCTACTGTCGCGCTACCTGGAGTCAAATGTCGAGATCCGCCAGCGCGACCCGCTGCTGCGGCTATGTCAGTACTGGGGCGAGTTCACCCAGACCCTGGAGCTCGTCAGCGCTTCCGAGCAGCAGGAATTCTTCACCACCTTCCACCCGCACCCCGGCGGGGGCGTCCTGAAGATCACCTGCTGCGACGCCTCCGCCCTGATCGCGGACTGTTATGCCGGCTATCGGCAGGTGGTGGGGTTCTCCGCGACGCTGAAACCGTTCGACTATTACGCCAAGCTTTCCGGGCTGGACCCGGCAAAGGTGCTGAGCGCCGAATTCCAGAGCCCTTTCCCGGCGCAGTTAAGGAAGCTGCTGATCATCCCGCAGATCTCCACCAGGTACGCCCAGCGCGAGCGCAACTACGGGAAGATCGCCGACGCCATGGAAAGGATCGTGGCGCTCAGGCCGGGCAACTACTTCGCCTTTTTCCCGAGTTTCGCCTTCATGGAGCGGGTGGCCGGGCTCTTTCGCGCGCCGGACGGCTTCGCCGTAGTGATCCAGGAGCGCAAGATGACTTCCTCGCGCTGCGAGTCGATCCTGGACCAGTTGCGGGCGCAGGGCCAGGCCACCGTGGTCTTCGCGGTGCAGGGAGGCTCGTTTTCCGAGGGGATGGATTACCAGGGTGACATGCTGATCGGCGCCTTCGTGGTCGGCCCGCCGCTGCCCAACTTCGACCTGGAGCGCGAGCAGATGCGGGAGTACTACCAGCGGCGCTTCGGCGCCGGGTTCGAATACGCCTACGCCATCCCGGCCATGGCGAAGGCGATCCAGGCCGCCGGCAGGGTGATCCGTTCCGAGACCGACCGCGGCATCATCGTCCTCATGGACGACCGGTTTCTGGAGCCTGGCTTCAGCGGTTCCATGCCGGTTGACTGGTTCGAGAGCGAGGCGAGGGAGCTGGTGTCCGACGGCATCCTGAAGGAGCTGGCGGATTTCTGGGCAGGCCAGGCAAGCGGAGGCTCTTGAGAGGGACCTCCTTTCGGCTCCGCTCAGGGACCGCCCTTCGGCTCCGCTCAGCTACCGGGCGTTCGCTGAGCGACTACCAACTGTAGGGGCGAATCATCATTCGCCCAGCGATGTCGCCAAAACAGCATACTGCCAGTCATAGCGCCGGCACGCCGCTGAGTGCTTGACGGACACTCAACAGGCTTTACCTTCCTGGCATAAAGAATATCTAATTCATTCCTTCTGCAACACCCTCACACAACCATTCCCGCTCCATCCAATCCCCTGGACTTATCACGTGATGACAGTAGCTTAGTGTCATTGGTAAATAATAATTCTTATCCCTCGTCTCAACTTTTCCAACAAAAAGTCGATAGAGAAGGATGAAGTTCTCAAACCCGCCGGATAAAAATAACGGATTGCAATGACTACTGTACCAAAACAAAGCGATACGCCGCCGGTCCGCGGGGAGATAGCCGCCCTGCTGGTAAAGGAGGGGGTGGTCACCCCCGAACAACTGAGCTACGCCCAGCGCGTGCGCTCCAAGCTCCTCTCCAGTAAGACCCTGCTGGACGTGCTCCATGAACTGGGAACCGTCACCAAAGAGCAAATCGCCGCCACCCTGCGCAAAAATAGCCTCTCCATCCGGATCGGCGACTTCCTGATCGAGCTGGGCCACATCCGCGAGAGCGACCTGAGCGCCGCCCTGAACCTGCAAAAGGAAGGGCTGGAGCGCAAGATGCTGGGCGACATCTTCATCGAGAACGGCTTCATCGAGGAGCGCAAGTTCATCGAGGTGCTCTCCTTCCAGCTCGGCATCCCCGTCGCGGAGCTGGAATTCCGCAAGCTGGACCGCAAGCTTTTTGCCAGGGCTCCCTTCCAGATCTACCGTGACTACCTCTTCATCCCCCTCGCCCTGGACGAAGGGACTGTGACGGTGGTCTTCGCCAACCCCCTGGAGAAGCGCTGCCGGGACGCGGCAGCCAAGCTGTTCGGCGCGGGGCTGAAGCCCGCGATCGCGAGCAAGAAGTCGATCCTGACGGCCATAAGCTCGGCCGAGAAATCCGCCGGCAGCGACGAGGCGACGCTGGCGGACGAGGGGACCGTCGTCGGCATGATCAACAAGCTTTTCGACGACGCCATCACGGAGGGGGCCAGCGACATCCACATCGAGCCGCTCAAGGACCGCCTGCGCATCCGCTTTCGCCACGACGGCATCATGATGCTGCACCAGGAGATGCCGCTGGACATCGCCCCCCAGCTCAGCTCCCGGATCAAGGTCATGGCCCAGGCGGACATCGCGGAGCGGCGCCGCCACCAGGACGGGCGCATCCTCTACGAAAGCCGCCAGCACGGCTTCAACCTGGACCTGCGGGTCTCCTTCTTCATCACCATCTTTGGGGAGAAGATCGTGCTGCGGCTCTTGAGCAAGAAGGAGGCGATCCTCGACATCCACCAGATCGGCATGGCACCGCGCATGCTGGCCCAGTTCATCGAGGACGCGCTGGAGACCCCGAGCGGGGTCATGATCATCACAGGTCCGACCGGCAGCGGCAAGACCTCGACCCTGTACGGCTGCGTGAGCCACCTGAACAACCTCAATACCAGCATCGTCACCGCGGAGGACCCGGTCGAGTTCGTCATCGAGGGGGTGTCGCAGTGCTCCATCAACGCGAAGATCGGCGTCACCTTCGAGGAGACCCTGCGCCACATCGTGCGCCAGGACCCGGACATCATCGTGCTGGGGGAGATCCGCGACAACTTCTCCGCGGAGACCGCCATCCAGGCGGCCCTCACCGGGCACAAGGTGCTCACCACCTTCCACACGGAGGACTCCATCGGGGGACTCTTGCGCCTGATGAACATGCAGATCGAGTCGTTCCTGATCTCCTCCACGGTCGTCTGCGTCGTGGCCCAGCGCCTGCTGCGCCTGGTCTGCAACGGATGCGGCGAGACCTATGTCCCCACCCCGGCGGAGTACAACAAGCTCGGGTACAGCGCGAAGAACCTGGCGGGGGCCCACTTCAGGATAGGCCGGGGCTGCAAGCAGTGCCGCTTCACCGGCTTCAAGGGGAGGATGGCGATTTTCGAGCTCCTGATCATGAACGAGCCGGTCAAGGAGGCGATCATGCTGAACAAATCCTCGTCCGAGATCCGCCGGCTCTCCATGGAAACCTCCGGGATGGTCTCGCTCTTCGAGGACGGACTGGTGAAGGCGGCCAACGGGCTGGTCTCCATCCAGGAGGTGCTGCGCGACCTGCCACGCATCAGCCTGCCCCGGCCGCTCGCGGAACTGCGGCGGATACTCGGTAGCTAAGCATCGGGCCAGCGCGCCCGCAACGGGAAGAATGCACATGTCAGACGACCAATCGATCGTAAATCTCATCAAGGAGCAGCTCGCCTCCGGCGCCGCCAGCATCCCGGTATTCCATGCCGTGGCGCTGCGGCTGCAGCAGGTGCTCGCCCGCCCGAACTTCAGCCTCGAGGAGGTGAACCGGCTGATCAGCGCCGACACGGGGCTGGTGAGCCAGGTGCTGCGGGTGGCTAACTCTTCGTACTACTCCGGACTCAGCAAGGTGGGGACCATCCAGGAGGCCATCGTCCGGCTCGGCTCGCGCGAGGTCGCCAGTATCGCGATGCTGGCGACTCAGCAGGACCAGTACCGCTCGGACGACCCCAGGTTCAAGTCCATCATGCAGGTGCTCTGGAAGCACGCTTACTGCTGCGCCGCCGGCAGCAAGTGGCTGGCGCTCAAGTCGGGGTACGAGGCCCTGGCGCAGGAGGCCTTTCTCGCGGGGCTTTTGCACGACATAGGGAAGCTGTTCCTGCTCAAGGTCATGGAGGAGGTTTGCAAGGCGAAGCGGCTCCAGGCGGGCACCACGCCGGCCATCCTGAGCGAGGTGCTGAGCAGCATGCACGTCGAGCAGGGGCACCTGATCATGCAGCAGTGGCACATGCCCGAGATCTACTGCGAGGTCGTGGCCGGGCACGAGGCGGAGCCGTGGGACCACGGCAACGCGCTGCTTGCCATGGTGCGCCTGGCGGACCAGACCTGCAAAAGGCTCGGCATCGGGATGCAATCGGACCCGAACCTGCTGCTTTTCGCCAGCGCCGAGGCGCAGGTCCTGGGGCTGAAGGAAATCGGGCTCGCCGAGCTCGAGATCGTCGTGGAGGATGCCCTCAAGCAGCCGATGCCGGGCTGACCGGACGCGCCGGTGGGTGAATACCTCCCTCCCCCCCGGCGGGGGAGGGGCGGGGAGAGGGAGAAGGCGCCCTAAGGAAATCCGCCGGCCGCTTCACCCGCCCCCCGAGGCTTCCCATCGAGGAAGCGGGGATCTGGCGCAAAGAGCTAACCGGGCAACACCGGGATTAGCCTGGGTTTGCTGGTAATCCGGGCCGGCCTGCCCGACAGGATGGCGTATCTGAATGGAACAAAACGAACAGCCAAAATTGGAAGTGGGTTACGGGACGGCCCGGGGAGACGACTCCTTTTCCGCCGGCAGGGACGCGGCGCAAAGAGCCGGCGCGATGATCCGGGAGTGCCCGGTCGCGGCGGTCCTGGTCTTCGCCTCGGTGCACTTCGATCTCAAGGAGGTGCTGCGCGGCATAGCCTGCGTGCTCCCCGGCGCCCCGGTCCTTGGGTGCAGCAGCGCGGGCGAGATCTGCCAAGAGGCCTCGCAGCAAAGCGTCGTCGTGACCGTACTCGCCTCGGCCTACCTCAAAGTATCCTGCGGGGTGGGGCGGGACGTATCGCAGGATTGGCAATCCGCCCTGGAGCAGGCGACAGCGGCCCCCGGCATCCACCCCCTGTTCCACGAGGTGAGCTACTGGCAGGAGCTCACCCTGAAGGGCAGATCGGCCTTCGCCGTCATTTTCTCGCCCGGCAACACGCGCCACGCCAGCTCGCAGAGCTTCGAGATCCTGGAGGCAGTCAAGCTCAAGTCTCTGGGGCGCCTGCCGGTTTTCGGGGGGGCCGCCGCGGACGACTGGCGCATGGAGACCAACTACGTGCTGCTGGGGGAGGAGGCGTATCCCGACTCCCTGCTGCTGGCGGTCTTCGAGACCCAGCTGCAGTTCGGTATCGCCATGGATCACGGCTTCGTCCCGACCAGGTACCAAACGACCGTCACCCGCTCAGCCGGGCACGAGGTGCTCGAACTGGACGGCGCCCCGGCTGCCGAGGTCTACTCCCGCATCGTCGGCTGCGCGCGGGCGGAACTGGAGGGAAAACACCTGACCCTGACCACCGGCCACACCATGGGGGTCGCGGACAGCATGGGGCAGTACAGCGTCAACGTCGCCTCCTTCTTCACACCCGGGGGCGGGGTGCGCTTCACCCAGCCGGTCGCCGCGAGCAGCGTGCTGACCCTCATGAAGCCCAGCAGCGAGACCACGGCCCTGGCGGGGAAGGACGCGCTCAGGAAGGCGATCATGCGCGGCGGCATTACCGACCCGGGGCTGTCGCTGGTCGCCTACTGCGCCCTGCGGCCACGGATCCTCGGCAGCGCGCCGCAGCAGGAGATCGGGGTCATGGCGGGCATGCTGGCGGGGAGCCCGCTCACC